>Ga0181470_100275_pt1 | contig 13487 bp, 13 predicted proteins | sample InSIn5SAF170_FD_119082 | JGI IMG/M metagenome (GOLD analysis project Ga0181470, IMG submission 119082) | Clean room microbial communities from NASA Spacecraft Assembly Facility at Jet Propulsion Laboratory, Pasadena, California, USA -... ...
GGGGATGATTAAGGGGGATGAGGGCCGGAATATGGCGTCTGCTGTTGAGGTGGCTGGCTGGGAGGGGGCGTCGAGGTAAGTTGAGGCGGCAGGGCAAGAAGTACGTGGAGCGCAGCGTCGAGGTGGTCGAGGTGCACGTGTGGGGGCTGCGCGACGGTGTCACGGCGGCGGTTCGCGGCTTCGTCAACGAGGGCAAGGTCATCAAGGTGTGGCACACCTTCACCGCCGACGAGAGGACGCTCATGAGCGGCGAGGTCAAGGGGCTCGGGTTTGCGGACGCGGTGCTGGAGCTGATGGGCAAGGAGAGCAAGACCAGCAAGGACGAGACGAAGCAGGCAACCAAGGCGACAACGGGCACCGGCACCGCCAGCAGCAGCAGCACCAAGAGTGCGACGCCGCCCTCCTCGGTGCCGGGTGCATCAACACCAAACCATCCCATCATCTCACCGCCAAAGAACACCACCGCCGCCGCCAAACTGCTCTCCGAAGAGTCCCTCGTAGACAGCCCAGCACCCACTAATCGTGCCCCTCTAAACGACAACGACAACGACAACGACAGCGCCTCCATTCCGAAAGCAGCAGCAGTAGCAGCAGCAACCCCTCGCAACGGCGACACCGGCTCCACCACAACCACCACCTCAGCCTCTGCCTCCTCAACTTACCTCGACGCCCCCTCCCAGCCAGCCACCTCAACAGCAGACGCCATATTCCGGCCCTCATCCCCCTTAATCATCCCCACCAACGACCTCAACATCGACTTCGAGCGCCGCACCACCGGCACCTACAGCTGGTCCCTCACCACCTCCGTCGCCCACGTCTGGTTCAACACCTTCTTCGAGGGCAACGGGCCCGAGCAAGACGGCCTCGCCGACGAGAGTGGTGTCTTCACTATTGAATGGGAGGCTATGGATGGGATTAAGGGGAGTTCGAGGAAGGGGACACGCGCATTTGATCGGATTGGGGTTGTGTGGAGGGTTGTTGAGAGGAAGGGGGAGGTGAGGGAGCCGGAGGTGGGCGAGGCGGATGGCGGGAAGGCTGCGGCGTGGAGGCAGGAGGGGAATGAGGTTGTGGAGAGTAGTGATGAGGATGAGCATGGGGTTAAGCCGCATCGGACGAGGGAGTAGTTGCACGCATGCACATATACATGTACACACCAATATCACACACACGCAGGGAGAGAGAGGGAGAGAGAGTATATCTAAAAAAGGTTGTGATGTGATGCGATGTATGTGTGCACTCCCTCCTCCAGTCTTCTCTGCTTGCAATAAATAGAGTGGGCTTGTGGCAGGCAAACACACGTACATATATACCCTTACCTATATACATATAAAATCATTCATGAACATCCATCCATCCATCCATCGGCCCATCCATCCACATCCTTCCTTGACTACTGGAAATCACCATAACGGGCCGGGCCACTGGCTTGGTGGATGGAGCGTAGTACAGTTCATATTCTCTTTTTCTCTAATACCCTGCTAATGCACACACAAGTACAGTTCATCCCTTCCACTCAATCCACAGTACGGATGCACCTTATTCAAACCTGCATCATTGATTTTGCGGTGTCCCCTCTATGAGTTTAATCGCCTCCATTTCTCTTCTAAAACGGGCGAACAAGATCGAGTCTAATCACCACCACCGCCACCTATCGGTCCTCCAGCCTGCTTCGCCGCCTTCGCAGCACAGATATCATCAACCCTCAACAATAAACACGCACTCTCCACCGCCGTCTTGACACTCTGCATCTTCACCGCCATGGGCTCCCAGACCCCATAGCTCTTCATATCAACGACTTTGCCTGCATCGCCATCCACGCCCCAGCTGCTCCCCTCGTCATCCGCATGCTTGGCCCGCAACTGCGTCAACACTTTGATAGGCGAGTTGCCTGAATTCTGGATCAGTGTCCGTGGAATCACTTCGAATGCCTCGGCGACGGCCTTGTAAGGCCACTGCGCTACGCCGTCGATGGCCTTGGCGCGCTGGGCAAGTCCAACAGCGACGGCCATCTCCGTCGCGCCACCACCAGGGCACAATCTCGGATGAAACATGACGTTGCGCGCGACGCCCATGGCATCCTGCAGATTCCGCTCCACTTCATTGAGGATGTCCTTTGACGGCCCGCGCAGCATGACTGTGCACGCATGCGGGTTCTGGCACTTCGTCAGGAACGTAAAGTACTCGTCGCCAATCTTTTCAATCTCAAATAAGCCGCACTGCGTGCCTACGTCCGAGGCAGAGATGGCGCGCACGTCGTTGACAATGGTTGCGCCTGTGGCGCGCGCAATACGGTTATTGTCTGTCTTGCGCACGCGTCGCAGCGCCGTCACATTAGCCTTGACGAAGAAGTGCTGCGCCAGGTCCGAGACGCCCTTTTCCGTGATGACGAGGTCCGGCTTATGCGCCAGCACGGCATCGCACATCTCCTTGATCTGCTCCTCCTCAATCTGCAGGATGCGGTTCCAGTCGTCTTCCTTTGTGATTTCAATGTTCGTCTGCGACTCGCCCTTTTTGTACTCCAACGGGCAGTCCAGCAAAATGATGCGTGGGTTCTCGATGCGCCGCCGCATTTTGGCGTGCGTAATGTCCTTGTTTAGCATCACCCCGTCCAGGACGCGGGAATCCTCAATCTCGCCGCCGGGAATCTTCTCCACGCGTGCATACCGCTTGATGTCGACTTCCTTGCGTCCGCCGCCCTGGTCCCACGTGACGGTCCGCACGGCCTTGAGCGCCAGATCGCACATCAGCCTGCTCCATCTGCTTACGAATTTTGTGCCAATCGTCGCCTGAATCAACTGGTACATCTCCTCGTCGTTGTCTGTGTCGACGGGCACGCTAATCTCCTCGATGATGCTCAGTGCGTCTGCCAGCGCCCTCTTGAATGCCTGTATGATGATGACGGGGTGGATGTTGCGTTCGAGTTGGGGTAGAGCCTGTGCGAGGATCTCGCCGGCAAGGATAATAACTGTGGTGGTGCCGTCGCCGACTTCTTCGTCCTGCGTGCGCGAGAGTTCAATCATGGACTTTGCTGCCGGGTGGGCGACTTCGATTTCTCGCAGGATGGCGTGGCCGTCGTTGGTGAGCACGATGCCGCCCATGGGGTCAAGCAGCATCTTCAGCATCGCCTTGGGGCCTAGACATGATCTGATGATGTCGGCGACACTGTGAAATAGGCAGAACATGTCAGTCTGCATAATACAATCTATAATGCCGATAAGGGGATATTATATAGAGTAAACATACGTCTTTGCGGCGGTGATGTTCGACAGCTGGGCTTTGCGGCCAACCTGGCGCTCGCCCTGCTGCGTATCTGCAGAGCTTCATGTTAGCTACACTTATAGTTCTTGAATATTATGCATATCACATGACATACTCAGGACAACCACCGGAGCCTGCATTCTGGAAGATCTACAAAAAGAGATATGCGGCTCTCAGAGGTGTATATGTTGTGCGGGTGTGTTTAGTTGGTGTTGTGTTGTATGGGTGCTGTGTTGTATGCACAAAAATGTCCCACCTTCAAATCAAATCCGAATGCCACAAAAAGCGCGTCGCCTAAAGTTGCCTGGTCCTTTTCTGCTGGTCCCTGCGCGTTCGCCGCAAAACGCTGCTGCCCAATCACACGCCAGAGGCCGCCCCCAGGTCAAGAAACCATCATCTTAAGCAGCATCGCCATTATTTATTACTATCATTGTTCTTTGCTGACAAGAATATAATCTTACGAGCACGAGATGGGGAGTTTGACTATCGAAAAGTCGAACTCGCGATAGCCACGGTCAAGTCTTACCTGCTATTTGCACATCAATAATCACATTCACTGCTCCGACAATCAATCACTCAACCATGAGCGTTCTCCTCGAAACTTCAGTCGGCGATCTAGTCATCGACCTGCTCGTAGACGATGCCCCCAAAGCCTGCGAAAAGTGAGTCTTCACCCATATCTTCTCATGAGGCGTGAGATTTGCTCTCTCAACTGGAAATCATCTGCTAAGTCGCGCCACAGCTTCCTCAAACTCTGCAAACTAAAATACTACAACTACGCGCCCCTCTACAACATCCAAAAGGGCTTCTCCTTCCAAACGGGCGATCCACTCGGTCCATCATCCAAGGAGTCCGATGGCGGATCCTGCGTGTGGGGTCTTCTTGATCCCTCAGCCTCACGCACCTTCACCCCGGAGAAACCAAAGCACCTCAAGCACGATGAGCGAGGGACCGTGAGTTTTGCCTGCGCACCGAGTACAGGTGACCCGGATGTTCTCGTCGCAGGGAGTCAGTTCATCGTCACGCTCGCCGACAGCGGGATCGAGTATCTCGACTCGCGCGCCGCCGTCTTCGGTCGTCTGGCCGAGGGGTTTGATGTCCTGGAGCGCGTCAACGATGCCTTCGTGGACGACAGCGGTATGCCACTGCGCGACATAAGAATCCTCCACACCGCCATCCTGGAAGATCCGTACCCCGACCCGCCGGGCCTCCTCGAACCAGATAAATCACCGCTCCCCACACCAGCGCAGCTAGCCACCGTGCGCATCGCCTATGACGAAGACATGACCGAGGAACTAGACGAAACGGCCCTCGCAAAACTAAAAGCCGACCGCGAAGCCAAGGCCCAAGCACTCACTCTCGAAATGGTCGGCGACCTGCCCTTCGCCGACGTCGCACCACCAGAGAACATCCTCTTCGTGTGCAAACTCAACCCCGTGACGCAAGATTCCGATCTCGAACTCCTCTTCTCCCGCTTCGGCACCATTTTATCCTGCGAGATCATCCGCGACAAACGCACGGGCGATAGCCTGCAATACGCGTTTATTGAGTTTGAGAACAGGAGCGACTGTGAACGCGCGTACGAGAAGATGCAGGATGTCCTGATTGACGATCATAGGATCCATGTGGATTTCTCGCAGAGCGTGAGTAAATTGAGTGATGTGTGGCGGGATAGTCAGAATACACGCCGGGCGTTCAAGAGGGGCGGTGGTGGCTTTGGTGGTGTCAGGGAGTTGGAGAAGCGGAGCCAGTATCGGGCGCATCGGGAGGAGGTGGAGGAAGGAGGTAGGCGTCAGGGAAGGGGAGCAGGAGGAGGCGGGTATGGGATGGTGGAGGAGGAGCAGGATAAGGGCGCGTTGGAAAAGGAGAGGGATCGGTATTTGGAGAGGACGGAGAAGAAGGAGAGACGGCGGAGTCGGAGTCCGAGGGATCGAGATAGAGATAGGGATAGGGATGGAGGTAGTAGACGTGATAGGAATGGGCGCGATGATGAGCGGAGGAAGGATGATCGGAGAGATAGGGATAGAGATCGTGATCGTGATCGCTACCGAGACGATAGGCGGCGGCGCGACAAAAGCCGTGACAGACACAGGGACTACGATCGGAGGAGATGATGGAATGCATCTCATTGCAGCTACATGTAACAACATTGATCTCCCTCCATATCTCCCTTTATATGCGTATTGTGTCTTCAACATCATCTCATCAAATGAATACATACATCCCAATCCCTCCGAAACCTCCTCACCCACCACCACCACCACCACTCTCCTTAACAACCCCCAACACATCCTCCATCCTCCCGCCATCATCCTCCCTCCCAAAATTACCCGCCACCCACCTCCTCAACTCCTTGATCCGAATCGGCAAATCCATTCCCTCCAGCTCATCCACCACGCCATCAACACGCGCGTCACCGGCCCTCGTCAGTGTCCGTACGAGTGCTAATGCAGAGCCAAACCGTGGTTCGAAGCCCTTGGCGCGCATTTCGCGGTAATACCGGATAGCGTCTTCATAGGGCGGTTCTTCTCGTGCCTCATTTGGTTCTTGTGACGCGGATGATGATGGTGATGATGATGGTGTTGGTTGGGTAGTAGAAGACGAGTCAGAGGATGGGGGAGTCAAACAAACAAGCATCATGCGATCATACGTCAAAGCACTGGGAAGAATCCTCATGGCGACCATCTCCGCCGCAAGCTGCAGCGCCAGATCCTTGCGCCCCGTCCGATGACACAATCGGAACAGCATATTGAACGTTGCGAGATTAGCGCCCGTAACGCACAATCCCGGAATAGCCTTGTATAAATCGACCGCGAGATCAAGCTGCCGCTGCGTGGCTGCGACTTCGATGAGGACATTCACGGCTGCTACGGGGATCAGGCCACCGCGCTGCTCTTTAATGTCCGTGAGCACGCTGAACATGCTCTCTATGATATCGGTGGGCTGTTTCGAACTGCGAAGGTACACTGCCAGACGGCGGGTTGTGCCTTCCGTTGGGATGACGCCCGCAGCCTGCATGGCGCTGAGGATGTAAAAGCCGTTCTCGGCTGAGCCGGCGTTGACGTATGCCTCGATGAGGAGCTCGTAGTGCTGGGCTTCGAAGACGGTGTCCCGCTGTGCAAGGAGGTCGAATACATCCTGCGCGAGCTGCGTGTCGCGTGCACGTGCAGCGAGGGCCATGACGTTGAGGCATATACCTGCGGATGGGTTGAGGTAGTGGTTGCGCACGCGGCGGTTCCAGACATACGATGCGAGTGGGTAGTGGAGTTGGCGTGCCGCCACGTCGAGCACGTAGTACCACAATGTGGGGCTGATGTTCGTGTCGCCATCGTGCACGCGCTGCTGCAGGAGTCGCAGGATCTCGTCCAGCTCGTCACGTGCGGCGAGAGCGTACACCAGCATATCATACAGCCAGCCCAGGACGCGTATATTCGAGCGCTGCATCTCCTCCATGCGATCCATGGCCATCTCGAGCGAGCCCTCGCGAACCAGACCCGCCACAACATCGTGCCATCCGCCATCGCTGAGCTGGAACCACTTGGCGCGCATGTAGTTCAGTATCTCGGTGCGCAGGAGATAGTCCGGGTGCACACTCAGCACCTTCAGCACATCATGGCACACGGCACTGTCCAGTTCGAGCCCCTCGTCGGCCATCTCGGCCAGCAGGCGCTCCACCTCCATGACTGTGCCATCAGCCCTGCACTGCGCGAGGATGAGCGCCGAGTACAGCCTGACACTGGGGCCCTCCCCTATCTCGTCGCCCAGCAGGTAATTCACGCACGCCTGTACGCGGTAGATGCTGGCGGGGGTGCCCTCGCTCGCTGCCACGCGCAAGATGCTGTGGACTTCTGCGGCAGAGCGGCCGCGGATCTTGGCCGTCTCGTGCTTGACGTGCGTGTCGTAGCCAAAGGTGAGGCTGCTGTCCTCCCACGTGACGAGCGAGGTGCGCTTTGCAGCAGCGACTGGTTTGTACGTTGAAGCGGTGGTGCTGCGTTCTGCGTCGGGGTCCCATTGTGTGCTGTTGCCAGTCGGCGGGGGCCGTGACTGTGTTGGTGCGTCCCATGGATCAACATGCGGCGTGAATGGCTTGCCTCGTGTAGGTGCTAGAGATCCCACATCTTGTGCGTTGCTGTCCGTGATGAAGCTGCGGCGTGGTGAAGTGGACGGGTGTGATTGAGGATGGCGGAAGCGGTATTGCGCTCTATACGGGCGACCAAGGGCGATGCTCGACCGCACCCATGGCGCCGATGCGTGCAGACACAGACTGTCCGCGACAAGTCTCGCTACCGGTCGGACATGGTGCATTGGGTTGTGGGTTGAGACTGAACAGGATCAATAACTAATTAGGGCGGTGATTGAGAAATGCTGGGTTGGGGCAGCTCACTCCCGCTCCGAAGATATTGCCGCTTTGGGACGACATATCTTCTGCCTCCACTTTTCTCTCATGGTCGCAGATCATAACAGCCATTCATTAATCCAACATAATCATCCTCCAGAGCCGCAAGCAAGACCAGTAAAAATCGCTTCCCAGCTTGTGTGGGATATGTATGATCACGCACGCCTCCTGTGCTACTTCCTGCTTGCACCTATCTAAGCAGCTTCTTTCATCAGTGGACCATCTAGCTCTGATGCAAGCAAACATGTACCTGGCACGTTCTCCCTCGCAAGGAAATAAATCTATGATGCTCATTGAATCAATTCGTTTCATGCACTAAGCTGTAAATTGGTAACAGCAGAACAAAACTACTGCATACATTCTCATCCTCTGCCGTGCAATGGACATACTTAGCCATGACTCTACTACACGCCGGGCTTAGCAACACATTCAACTACTCATAGCTAGATGTAGATCCACGTTCCCAGAACAATGAAGGAGGCATATGACTACAATGCCTCCCCAGACTTCCACTACCGTGAACCAAAAAACCTATCTCTCACCTAATTGTACCGACCAACATTCACCGTCTTCTTTCCAACATGGCTCCAACACTACCACCACACGTTGCGAACTATATCCAATCCTACTGTAACTGGACCATTGAAGGTGGAACCAGACCTCCCGTCCCACGGGACGTCTACACCTACCTGGACTACGCTGACCAACGCGAGGAATTCATGCAATACGTCCGGAGTAAGCACAAGTATAAAACTATTGCTAGTGATATGCAGGTATGGGTTGATCAGATGGGGAACTCGGCGCCTGGGGACGTGGATTTGTTTGAGCAGGCTGGGTATGAGGCTGATGAGTCTGATAATTAGCCTGGACGTCACTCTGGTCGATGTGGCTTACATATGGATGTGGGTGTAGTGATGCATGCGGACGTATCTCTACTTGTGGTGAGGTGTACTGACAATGTACTCCTTTAAGATGCAGGTTCAAGTGCATTTCTGTCACGAGAGGAGATTTTCGAGAGTCCGTGGAAGCCGGCACAATCCTGACTGAAGGTCCGCAATGCACACCATGTTCTTGTGCACGTGTAGTGCCCATGTAGTCTTTGATTGAACTGAATCCTTCTTCCGTAGGACTTGATGGCGGTGTTTACACTGCTCGCCCGTTGCTAGGGTTTTCCTCGCGTCGTTGTTAATAGTCTCCACGTCCTCACACTGTTTGCTAGTTGCCAGTCCGGCAAAAACCCCATCAGCTACCCAGCAACGCCATCTAACAACGAAGAAACAAGTATGCAGGTACCTCGAACACGTGCAGCTAGATGTGAATTGCTCTCACCACACGCAACGCGTGAAACAATTACTTCAGTCACCGGTTCCCTCAACACGTCGAAGCAAAATTCCATTCACTTACCTACAGCCTTCGGCTTGGCATAAAACAACGACGCCTCCATTCTGGAATCCATTCAACTCCTTATTGTCTAACCAAGGTCGTTAGCAAATCCAACATCAACAACAAAGCTTTGTTGTGCCCGTTCCACGTGCCTGGACCTGTTACTTCGCAACCTAAACAACGATAAAACAACAAGAACCGTCCCCCTGTACGACAAAACGTTGGCTTTGTGTTTGCAACACAGCTTGAATTGCTTCAAGAGCCTAGGAAATCTTTCTATTGATGTTGAATGGTAGCTCCCACCGTCAACAACTCCACTCACCTTCAACAGCAACGCCAAATCTCTTCCAAGCTCTTGAGATCTTTATCGCCTTCCTGTCGTGTCTCTGCATCACGTTTCCAGACCGACTTCACGTCACACGGGCTACTCTTCTGCAGGATCTCCACTTGAGCCATTTACCCCGACTGTTGTCGATAGTCCTTCTTGTCTTGATCCTGGACAACGTTGGTACAGCGCGCCATGCGTACAAAGAATGGTGCCACGCCGCCATCACGAGTGGCAGATGCTTCTTTGACTTACATACGTGAGCACTCTGCCGGGGATGTCGCAGTAGCGCACAGCGTTCTGGCAGTGACAAGGTCACCAGAAGAGATTGCAGCAGCAGGCAGCCTACTGGAGCTATCAAGGTCAGCAACGCCAGAGAGCCGCTACTTCTCTCACAATGGTCCATCGAATGCCTCTGTCGTCAGTCCCCTCATCGCAATGGGAAGAATTTCTAAATCCTATATCCCAGGAGCGAGCAAGACCAAATGGGCACCGAAAGCGAGTAAGGAAGCACTAATGACCGAGTACCGTGCGCAGCGACCAAAGCGCAAGGCACGACCGCCAATCTGGGCACCGAAGCAGGTTGAAGGTGGCCATGGAGAGGATGACATGGATGAGGAGTTTGATATGGTCTCCAGCGAAGACGAGTTCGCAAGTTGCCCTTCCTTCCTTCAGCGTGCGGCACGTGCTAACTCGGTGTGCAGTCCCCGTATGAAGGCGCAACGACTCGCAACAAACGTCGCAAGACCTCTGGTTGCTCTCTGGTTAACAAAAGTGCAGCACGTCGTATTAGCGTCTTTAGGGATAGCCCGCAATCTCCTCTGGCAGAAGCGTCCAATCTAGATGACGTGGAAGAAGTGAGTTCGACGCCAACGCGTCCGATCCTCGCCCCAAAGAGCCAGAGTGCCAAGGTATCGAGGAAAGGGCGTCTGGAGACGGAATTCGGCTCCGTCCAATATGCGGAGGCCGAGTCAACCATTAGGACATCTGCAGTACAGAACAGCAAGCAGTCGCAGCGCAAAGGGTACAGCGGAAAATGGACCATCACGATTACGGGTCCGAAGAAGGATGACAAAGAAGCACTCAAGCCCACTGTTGCTAAGAACAGCTCGTCTCGACCAGAGGACAAGCTGTGGAACTGCGATCATCACCCCACGCCAATGATTCGAACGAAAGCCAAGAAGTGTGGCAAGGATGTCGACGACGATACAGCTACCGTAGATATGTTGACGTTGCGGTTGTCGCTCAAATCAGACCCCGATACCAAGATGGAGATCAAGTATGATGCTCCAGCAGACTGGGATGACCAAGATGAGATCACCTCGCTGATCAAGGTGATCACGCAGCACCGCCGCCGGGAGGCTGGAGTAAAGATGGAGACGCGACATGCGTACTCTGCGGATGAGGTTAAGTTCTTGGCCAAGTACTTCGAGGACAATGTACACCTCCAGGGAGCCAATGCAATGTCCAAGAACGCGTGGTGGCAAATTTTGACAGCAGCTTTCAATGCCAAATTCAAGGGTCGCACCGCAAGGATCGCATCGAGGGGAGGAGACGATGTTGAGATTGGTGAGAGGTCATGGCACGCCATTATGGCGGAATGCGATCGCGCTGGAGAGATCCTCAAAGCCCGAAAGCTGCCAACGGTCAAGGCCACACCGAAGCGGAAAATACTGGATGACGGGCATGAAGGATTTGCTGGTGGCGAGCAGGACTGCGATAAGGTATGAGCTCGCACAGCTCCAGTAGCTGGCTGAGCAACGCTCGTGGATGTCCTTCCAAGGTCGATGGATAGAGTTGAGTGCATGGATGTGGCCACCACTTCTGCTGGACAGAGGATTGTGCTGTGTAGTTCGTGGTCCACACTGGCTCTTGATGGAGCGACTTGTCAGCGTGACGCTGGCTTGCTTGGATGTGGTTACGTCAATTGTTGTGCTTTGCTCATTGGTATCCTGGGTTTCCTTTTTGTATTATAATTATCGCGTGAAGAGATGTCGTACACATCTCTCGCAACGAGAGAAATGTCTATCACTATCAGCATGGCGGACGAATACATGTTAAGCTACGCTCCTCGAGTCCCTTAGAGATTTCAGATCCAGCGTTAATGTGATGTGAAGTTGTTATCGATACTATCATCCAAAGTCGCAATGATAAATGGTGGGATCCTGGAGCACACGATGCCGTTGTCGAGATCAATATTGGCTGACTGTGTTGTCGTCCCGACATTTCAATCATCATTGGGCTCAGCATATAGCCTAGATTGCTTAGACGATGCATCTTTCGCCATAGTGCAGCATTTCAGGTTTGGCGCTCAGATGTTAGTCTTGTGCAGCCGGTGGTATTGATGACACCTTGTCGCATGGTCTGAGGCGTCTGCACATCCAATGAATTTCAGCTGCGAACAAAGAAAAACTTTTGGGACCTGAAGTCGGTTAAATGGCGCAGCAGTAAGCCAGTACAAGATTATGGATGCGAAGGGAACGAAAATGCAGCGACCCGACTGCTGATCATTAGACGTGACAATGGATGATGGATGAGACACCTTTGGTCGGATGAAATGCAGCACGTTGCACCGTGCAGGATTAATTGATCGTCTCTACTTCCATGGTTTGTTCCGTGCGACGGATCCCTTTCCTTAGCAGCTGGTCCAAACAGCTGCAAAAGGTGAGGGGCCAGGGGTGGATGGCTGATGGAAAGGGTTTTTGGCTGACAGGGCCAGAACGAGGAGGCACGATTACAGGATTACTTGTTCCTTGCCCCATGAGTTGTCTCGGCTGGCGTTGGGTGTATGCTGCAGGCGAGACATGGCGACAGAACAGGCGATCGCAGATTCAACGCCGGTCAGGGGAGCCACAAGAGAGAAGGAAAAAGAGAGAAATCAACGTCAACTCCGAGACATTGAGACGCATAAGGTGCTTTCTCGTGACCTTTCTTTCGTGCAGCAGCATGGAACGACCAAGAGAGTTGTGTGCAAGTGACTTGTTTGCGGGTGACTTGGTGTGCGTGTGGATGACTGAGGCATCTCATCCCGGATTCCAGGCACCTCACCCTATATACTGGACAGGTTGCGTATGGACCAATGGCAGTCTAGCGCCCAAAGTGGATCCGCGTGCTTTTGGCTCTGAACAATCTCCTACACATCTTCTCTCAGGCGAGACGGACCTTGGCTGGTCCCGTCCGCTGGAGAATCGATGAAGCATCCGCTAATCAAAATGGACTGTACTTCCCTCATCACACCGTACTTTAACCTTCCTCCATCCACCCTCATGCTCTCACCCACATCACACCACTCGCACGCACACTCGCCACGACACTCTCACACTGCTGCATCCCTCCGCTGGCCAGCTGAATGAAAGCGTGAATTCCGCCTGACAAAGGGACGCTCACAACCCAAATGGGCCCACGACCACGAAAAGCGTCTGGAACCACGCCCGCCACTGCACCGCCCAACGCGCTGCCTCCATTCCCCTACACTTCCTCATCATCAACATCAACACCAACCGCTGCACCATCGTCATCTGCCATCAACACCATGTCTCCTGCTGCGACTTCCACCGCCGCGGCAGGCAAGACTCCATCGTCCAAGGCGCCCAAGTCGAAGATGGTCGTTCTCACACTTTCGCCCAAGCTGCTGGCCAACTTTCCTCACGAGGCGCCTGCAGTAAAGTCAGAGGCTTCCGCGACCTCGTCGTCGTCGTCCACGCCGGCGAACAACGCGCCAACTGCTGAAGACAAGAAGAACGATGCCGCCAGTGAGACGCCTGCACCTGCTGCTGCCACTCCCAACGAAGCAGACTCGAACGCAGCGTCGACACCTGCAGCAACAAATGGCATGTTGGCGCCACCATCGAATGCGTCGAAGCGGAAAGGTGTCCCTGGGCCCAAGCCTGGCATGAAGAGGACGGCGTCGCAGCTTGAAGCTGGCGGCACACCCAAACCACGAGGCAAGCCTGGACCCAAGAAGAAGGCACGAATGTGAGTGTTCATGCATTGCTCGATTCTGTTGATGTCTGCCGTGTCTCTTCACATCCGCGCCAAGTCGCACGTCGAGACACGACATCAGATCACTTCACTGCCCTTATTCATACGAATGATATACTAAATGACCCCAACAGTGGCGAGAAT
>Ga0181470_100198_pt2 | contig 13458 bp, 11 predicted proteins | sample InSIn5SAF170_FD_119082 | JGI IMG/M metagenome (GOLD analysis project Ga0181470, IMG submission 119082) | Clean room microbial communities from NASA Spacecraft Assembly Facility at Jet Propulsion Laboratory, Pasadena, California, USA -... ...
GGCGCAAGTGGGCCACCAAATCCGTTTGCACGACCGCCTCCACCTACAACGGTAAATGGCTTCAACGGCAGCAATAACCGAACCGACATCGAAACACCCATCTCAGCGCTACCAAGCAGATTCGTATCAGACCAACTACTCCCTTCACCTAGCAGTTTCTACGCAGACTGGTTCAGAGGAGGAGATAACAATATGCTACCATCGCCTTTGGCATTCCCTACGCCTGTGGCGACCAAGTCAACTGGATTTGGAGAGGAGGAGGAGCGGAAAAGAAAATTGGAAGAGTCAAGTAATACCCCGGAGAAGAGAGTAAAAACTTAAAACTTGTTACGATAGGAAAGGCGCAATTTAGGAAACGCTTGTACAGCATGTTGGACGGGTGTGGATGTTAATCATGGCTTTTATGATGAACCAAATCTGTTAGTTCTAGAGAATGTCTTTCTTATACACTCAATTTGATCTCTGCCGCAAGGCAGACCGTATTTCTAAAACATCAATCATTGCACACTGCTTGTTGTCTGTGCTATGATCGTTCCTGTTGCACTGTCGATGCCTCTCGCTCATTCCTTCAACTTACGTCGACGTACGGATGCATAGCAGTCGTCGTTCAACACACATGCTCAGGCTCACCAGCGGCCTGGGACGGGCCCAAATCACTCCTCAACACTCTCCCAAACAACTCCAAGAGCATCTGGAAGCAGATCCCCGCAATCGCAGGATCGTACCGACCCTTGCTCAGCTCATCTCTGATGAACGCGTGCTGCGCATGCGCAACCTCGTACCAAGTAAACGTCACACCAGCCTCATGAAGCGTCTTGCGAATGAGATCGCGCCCTGGCGGCGGCACATGCGTGTCCTTCTTGCCGAAGATCATAACGAGCTCGCCCTTGATGTCGCTAGCGCGCTGGATGGAGTCGTCGTTCTTACCTGCGCCTAGAGAGTGCGAGTGAATATCCGTTGCGAAGTAGCATACTGTTCCCTTGACGCGAGAGTCCAGCGCAGCGCGGTAGGCGAGATGTCCGCCAAGACACATACCTGTAGCGCCAATGGCGCCGGTGCAGGTTGGCATGGACAACAGGTGGTCAACTGTTAGGGTGGCATCCTCGTCATAGGCCTCGAGCTTCTTTTCAATCTTCCAGGCATTTCCTTGGTCTGTCCCGGGCACGTCGTACGCAAGTGCTTCGGGGCCAGTGAATTCGTGGTAGCTGCTAGGTGCAGCGCAGATGTAGCCGTGTGATGCTATCTGACGGGCGAAGCGGGCAACTGGTCCAGTCACTGTGATTGCCATCGAATTAACATATGTGATCGGCTTGTGTAGCGTTTTGGGCTTTGCTCAATTGGGACGTTTGGATGGTGGCTCAGAGAATCGTCTGGACTTGTGCTTTGACGTAGCAAATGCCTTCTCTAACCTTGGTAGATCTCAGAGAAGACCACGACACCAGGGAACCGAGCCTTAGGATACCCATCGATCTTCGGGTGGAAGATGAAGATTCCTGGTCACAAGCATTAGCGTAATCTTCTCAACTTATGGAATGAAAAATGCGCACTCATGTCCCCACCAGCTTTGGTGGGCACATCAACATAAGTTTCGTCGATGAGCATGATGGCGATATGAGGTGATTCAAGATATCAAAAGCTCCTTCTTGAATTAAATGCTCGTTGTGGATCAATCGCAGAGGAAGTTTTGTTCTTCTTGATGTGCATAGCTTCGCGATGAATAAGCCCCACATACTTCAAGGTGCCACGGGAATAATCTCCGATGGACTGAACAGCAAACAGCTCAACGGTGTAAGGAAAGACTCAGCAATTCTCTAAATCATGACTCTCTCCATTCAAAGTCTATCTATGCCGACATATGTATTGCGAGTTCCTCTGCTATGGGTAAACTGATATGTGTATGTCCCACCTCTCGAATAATCCCACCTTTGCTTTGCGTTTGTAAATGCCTATGACATGACCGCCTCCACGCTGATTGATGCAATTGCGCTTCTAATTGATGCAAGCATATCGCGCTTCCCAGGGGTATCATAAATGCTCAGAACCAACGCCATACATGCTCTCAGAAACGCTGACATGACAAAACAAATTAACTCCTTCCATTGAGAATACCACCAATGCATGTATACGAAAATCTCCGGGGAGCCCACTATTGCCTTACGATTACTCCTCTTCAACCTCTTCGTCATCCTCATCGAATCCTGGCACGCCTTTGTACGAGTTGTACTGATTCTCAATCATACTCTTGCTCAAGGGTAGCTTGTATGGATCAAATGGGAAGTACGCGTTCAGCTGCAGGTGTGCTTCGCCTTGGATTGCTGCTTGATTGTTCGATTCCGCGATGATGCTGAAACCTCCGCTAGCCATGGCCATGGATCTTGTCAACCGAATGCGTTTGTTCTGCTCGATGATTCCGTCAAGGTAGAGTAGTTCCAGCTGTCGTGTCACATCTCGGAATTGCTGAACGATGCTCGGAGCGCAGACCTTGAGCGGATTGAGGCGCGAGCTTACATTGCGACGGAATGGCTCTGTGATCTCGCGCGACCACTTCAGGTCGTGGACATCGAAATTGTCGTCGTCCACCTGTTCCTCGACCAGATCTCGCCAACGAAAGCAGAAGATATACATCAGACATTGGAATGTTGTGTAATAAGCAGAAAAGCGGCTGAGGTCGGGGTAGATCATGTCGTTCTGTTCGTGGATTCCTCGCAGCCTTTCCATCTCATTTGCGACTGTCTCAAACGTACTTCTGACCAAATCTCGCGACACAAATGAACCACGTGCTATAAAACTCGCGAGATAAGCCGACGCGGAGCGTCTTGTCATTGTGTCCGCTCTGAAGTCAAGTAGAATACCAGTGAGCAGCTCTACGAACTTCTCGCTGGTTTCCGGAGCAGTTTGCGCGAAGTGAAAGAGAAGGAACTGAACAGATCGCGAGTTCTCCGATGTCAAAACCATGTGGTTAAACATGTCGAACAATGCCTCCATGCTTTTAATCCGCTCTTCGCTGCTTGCCTTTGTATGGTCGAAGTACGACTGGAAGTGGTTGAACATCATAATCATGAGAGCATCAAGCTTTGCTATCTCTTGCTTCGTTTGATGAATCTGTCTCTGTTGATCATCCTCGAACTCGTCAATAACTGATTCGTCTTCACTATCAGAAGTGTCGTCCTCCGCCTGGTCTTCATCGCTGACGTTTCGTTGGGCCAAGATTAAGCTCACTTGCTCAGCAAGGTCCTGGCCAGTGGCGTTATAGAGCTCAACATCGAATTGGTCTACGTCTGTTTGCAGCAGAGCATCTAGCTTGGTTATCTTGTCGAAGATGATTCCGATCATCTCAGATTTGATTTGTGGAATGTACGATGTTACACGCATGAGGTTCGTTGCGTAGTCAAGGTGGTCATTGAGGCTGTCCGCAGGATGAGGAAAGTCGATTCGCAGTTCCTCTGAGAGATGAGAGACACTCGAGGGAACTCGTTGCACTAGGTGCTGTATGCAGCCATGCAGGCGATCATGCATCTTTGACACGGGGACTCTGGGTTCGTGCGGAAGTCGGCCATGGTGGGGTCGTAAGGTTGTGAACAGAGCGACAAGGGAGCCCAAGATTTCGTGTGAAAATCCGCCATAGGTCGAGAGCAGGTTGGCAAGGAGCGCCTGATACACTCTGACGAAGTCATCGTCACGACCAAGCCATGAAATGCGTAGGATGGATTGCACGAGGGGCAAACCCGTCCGGCCGACTGTTCGGCTGAGGCTAGTAAGGGCGAGTAGGTATCTCTTGAGCACAGGCGAGGACAATGCGTCGGCGGCAGTTGGCTTCTGGACGAGAAGCTCGCAAAGTGACGCGAATGCGGTGTCGTTGCCTTCTGCCTTCTTCTCTAGCGCTCGTTTGACCTCCTCTTTGATGAGCGACGACGTCTTTGCTTCATCCCATCCCCGCAGTGTGTGTATCGTGTTCTCTGACTTGAACTGGACTCGAGGACGCTTTGCTGTAGGTTGGGCTGCCTGAGGAGATGGGGTGCTTGTTGCCTCAAGGTCACTCCGGGAGCGCTTCAATGCCGGTGTGGCCGCCGGCGTGATAGACATCATGGTGGTCTACAGCGCGACTAGCATGTCTACATCTAAACAAAAGTAGGAATGTAGAGATACGCGGGAGGTTGCGTTGCAGGAAAGAAAATATGCAGTGGGGGGCGGTGTGTCGTGTGTGCAGAGAAAAAAGATCACCGAAAGATCGCTGTCATGGACTCCACTTTCGCGCTAAGAAAAAGCTTGGCCTCTCACGCGCTTTGAGTCCGTTTTTGCGCAAGCAATCATCGCTACAATCACTCACTCAAAGACTTGAATCAACAGCGTTGTACTTGTAGCATTTGCCGTTCCCAACCATAAGGCTATATTAATGGCCTGTATCCACGACCTTTGAGCTCTCGCAAATGCCATTCGGCACCAGGCATGGTTGAGACTTTCGACCACCACCCTATTCCGCCAGCCATGCATTCGAAACCATCTCCGTGCACGCGCGATCGTACTCTGTCATAGCCAAGATCAACGAGAGAGGTGATCTGGCTAGCCAATTAGTCTGCTTATTGAAATTGGATCACCTCGAGTTCAAGCCAAGAGGATCTTGCGCCGTGCCCTTCCTAGGTGTGCTCTGAGGCTTCTTGCTTGCAGGTAGTGATGGGTTCCACTGTCCTTTGGTGCCGGACAGCCCCAATGGGTTTGACCCTGTCACTGCTCTTGGCCCGGTTGCGCCTGAAGCATCTTTGATTGCATTGCCATATCTACAAAGCTCGTCAATTATATGAACAAGTCTGGAAACAAAGCAAAAGCAGCGTTACCGATCGAGACTTACCCTCGAACTCCATCTGCCCACCCTCGCGTTGTGTTTGATACGCCGTTTCCCATGCCTCTACCTGCACCAGATACTCCATTTCCAACTGCGTTCACAGCTCCGCCTGCTGCGTTGCCCACGCCTGCAACCCAACCCTGCACTTTCTTGGAAATCCAGTTATCGTTCGCAGCCATGCTTGGTCAGTATGTTGGGTTTTCTTCGATTGTTCTTGAAGACAATTTCATTGTTCTCCATCGTTGGACCTCTTCGTTACTTCGCTGCACCATTCCAGAATCAGGTTTAATCCTTGCCTCCTGCGAACGTCATGATGAAAGCCTAAGGCCAACACTTGTGCTCATAGGCAGGCACTCTTATGTTTTTGGACCTTCTCGTAAAATAGCAATTATGCAGTTTCGTGACAGTGGTGTACTGTAAACGACAGGTCGAATGAGTTACCCAGAGCTCCAACCGGTAGAACAAAATAAGTCTTGATGACATGTCGATTACTCTGATGTCGATATCTACCTCCGGAACACTCGAGTGTGAAAACTGTATTTCTAGAGTTTGGATATCAAGAATGGATACACAGAGTGTGCTCAATCAGTTGGATGTCCTGCTTTTATAAGATAATAGCCTCTGTGATTATGTTTCCATTTGCTGTTGTTAACCATGAGAGGAGTCTATGCAGACGAGTTTTGTTCAAGCGAAGGGCACTAGTCCTAATCAAGCTGCGTCGCGCTTACATAAGGCATTATCAAACTACCAAGGAGTGATCGTTCCAGATATCTGGCTTCAGCACCGCAACCACAGTGTGAAGAGTTCACCAAAAATGCAGACATGGATCTCGAAAGACTCAATCCCCGCCTCGCGGGCACGAGGCTGCGCCAGGCACAGGATGCCAAGAAAATGCAGGTGGTGGTGGAAGAGCGGTTGAACAAGAAGGGGCTGAGCGTACCTCCATATGAATTTCTCGAGCTTATCGGCAAAGGCGCGTACGGCCGGGTGTATAAAAGGTAAATTTCGGCTTTACAAGCACAATGATATCTCGTCACTAAATAGTCCTACAGCAAGAACCGCGAGACTCAACAGGAATGTGCCGTCAAGATCATAGAGGTTGACCAGCAGGATTACCGTGCTGGCCTTGATGGGAAAGACGAGACCATCAAGGACTTCATCAGGGAGACCAAAATCCTCCAAACGCTCAAAGATAATAAAGCTCGCAATGTCAACCAGATCTTTGATGCTTTTTCCGTGGATACCCAATTATGGATTGTCAGCGAGTACTGTCCAGGTGGCAGTCTCACGACACTCATGAAAGCTTGCAATCCACCCGGCTTGGCTGAAGCGTTCATTATTTCGATAGCAAGGGAAGTGGCTATCGCTCTCAAATATGTGCATGATGCTGGCATTGTGCACCGAGATATTAAATGTGCCAACATCTTGGTTACTGAAGATGGACGGATACAGCTTTGCGATTTTGGTATTTCAGGTGTACTAGAAAACCAGGTCTCCAAGCGGACGACGATCATTGGTACGCCGCACTGGATGGCACCAGAGATTGTTGGACACTTGGGATCAGAGTTCCCCGGTGTGAGCTATGGAGCTGAAATCGACTGCTGGGCCTATGGCTGCATGGTTTTTGAGATGGCAACAGGTCGTCCACCGAACTCAAACGTACCACCACACAAGCTCGGCATCACCTTGAACCTACGAGCACCTCGCCTTGACACAACCAAATACCCAGAAGGACTGTGCGATTTCACGGCATTTTGTCTTGAGCAGCAGCCCGAACAGAGGCCGAACGCAACGCAGATCATGTCACATCCATACATATCCAACACTGAAGATCAGTATCCGGCCAGTAGAATCACGAAGTTAATTGAGAATTTCGCTATGTGGGAACAAGAAGGTGGCCAACGGAGTTCACTATTCGATCCCAATCTTGGCGCCCAAGGTCCAGACGAGCTCTCCTCAATTGGGTCAGAAGAGGAATGGAACTTCAGCACGACTGCAGATTTTGATCGCAGGATCTCTATGCGTTTCGATGATGCATTTGACATTAACAACGTCGCTGCAATGGGCGCACCAGGACAAGGTGCATTCAATTTCATGGAGGAGCAACGCAGCAAGAGGGGTGAAGCCGCTTTAAACAGAGTATTTGACCAGAGTGCCAGACCATACGCCTATGGAGAACGCCGAGGCTCAGATCTGCCACTGCGAGACTACCAGGACCTTTCCACCGGCAATCGAGAGACAATGATCAATCTCGACGACATTGGAATGCCAGACTTCAACTTGCCGAACCTGTCATTGCTTGATCCACCTACCTTGCGTCCAAACAGGAAGAGGATTGACAGTGACACAAGTAGCGATGGAGCACCTTTTCAGACTGCCCGAAGGACTACACAGGATTGGAGCTCGAGAAACTCGCAAGCTTCTTCGCGCGAGCAATCTGAAGAGAGGAAACCTCGGCCACCAACAATGGCGTGGAGCTTTGCGGCAGCTCAACAAGAGGCTGGTGGTGATATACCAGACACATCGGACGTCATCACACCTCCAGCGCAGATACACGAGACGGCGAGAAAGTCAACCCTGAAGCCCAGCGCCAAGCGTGGCACAATGGCATGGAGCTTTGCTGATGCACAATCCGAGGCCAACACGATGAAGTCCAACCATCACATGTCCTTCACGGCTGACGATGCCATAATTGATCCACCCAGGCCGTCTCTCAAACACTCCGCAACGATGCCAGTAGGGTCGGCTTTCCCTTCTGTAACGGCTTCGTCACCGGAACGGGCATCGATGATAAATCTTGACGACGCATTGGAGCTTACAATTCCAGAGCTTAGTCGAAGACCTTCAGTGGCTCATTCTGCAACGGATTCTGCAGTCACAGATATGACGCAAGGTGATCCCTTTGACCTCGAGGAACAGCTCGAGTTATCGAAAGAAGCGAGTCGCACGTCATTGCACCTGAAGACGCAATCGGAGCCAACTTTGGGTTTTCTGGAAGGCAAGGGTAAGATGGACGATTCAAGCAGCCTTTATGGCTCTGACATCGACATGGCAATGCACAATCGCAGTTCGAGCTTGAACCAACAGTCCGACCGCTCAGACCGTGATAGAAGTACTTCTCGCCCCCCAGGAGGTGCAGCTGCCGGCCGCTACAGGCCCCGTAAACCGACCGCTCTACAAAGACATCTCGCTGACAGAGCACGCCTACCCAACAGCAGTGACAGCACCGTTCCGTCCTCCAGAGGAGGCAGCTTCGACTCTACAGGAAGTACAGTACCCATGCCAGCGGGACACAACCACAATCTCAGCTTCGGCGCGTCAGATGAAGAAATGCGCCGGGAAGACACAAAGCTGTGGAGTCGGGTACGAGCACAACACAGACGGCCAAACATATCCGATGGAGCCTCAACAATTGCCTCGAACGCCAGCCGGAGCGACAGCGAGGGCATCACAATGAAAGCCTCAGCCAGACCCTCTCGTCTAGTCGGTAATTGGAAACCATCCAAGGGACTAGACGGATACATTCTACCATACGACGCTGATACAAAGCTGTTACTCCCTGACCCGCCGCAAGACCTCGCCACACGTGAGTTCAGCCGGCTGTGGTTTACCTTGCAGGCAATGAGCAGCCAAAATGCAGAGGTGCTGGAGAAGGAGTACGGTGCGCCCATTGACGATGCTGAATTGGAGGCGGAGTTTGGGCCGCGGCAATTGTGGCGCGCCGCTGGCGTGGGGAAGATGTCTGCTATTGGTAGTGGGGACGAGAATGACGGGATGAGATTCAATGAGGCGAGTGCATTGAGAGGGAACTTTTAGGAAGGATCCTACTCTATAATAATAGTTTCGTCCACATAAAGGCGAATTAGCGCATGGCAGAATTGCAGCCCCGATTGTGGAGATTTATCGTTCATGATGCGCCACGGTTTATACACATGTTGAGGAATTTCATAGATGGCTGCAAGCTTTATTCCGATTTGCTACCCGTTTATGAGCCATAATAACAACGATCCTGCAACCTAGGCCCTTCAGGAAGGTAGCATGATCAGAAACAAAAAGAATACGTTACATGATCACTGGCTAACCAGGCTCGGTCTGGTGGTGCCAGTGACCCCCTTCCTTTTTGTCTAATTTGCTCTGATAACCAAACGCCAATTGCATGCATGTTGCGAGTTCAACCCTTACTGAATGGTTTGTATCGAGCGGTCTGAGCTGCATGTTCACCGCTCCTCTTATCTCCTTTTGGACTTCCATATCCAGCTGTAAGGCTACATGTCTGTGGCCTCAGCCACTTTCTTCCAGGCTTTGACCATGGATATTGTCTGCAAGAAGACCGTACCACTTTACTTCGGCATAGTGGGCAGGCCGAACCCACCCTGAGGCTCGATTTAGGCCTCCTCTTCTCAAATAATACCTGGCGACAGCTTGGCAGCAACAAGCAGTTGCTTCCACGGCAAAGTTTCCTCTAGTGTGTTGATATACTCGTCGTCGAAGCTGCAGAGGATTGACCATTGAGCCTTTGCAAGGCTGTCATGTTCTGTGCTCTCACTTTCACTTTCTTCACCCGTAGCTCGCTCATACCAACAACACCGCATTGATGCAGCCATCGTTCTCGGGATTGTTTGTGATTTGTGCCCATCGGCCCCACACCACCTTACCACCAGCCGTCACCATGCCGAGCTCGCTAACATTGACCTCGATAACAGTGCCTCTTGTCAGTACGCCCAATTGTGTGTATAGCGGATTCGATGGGTTCTTCTTGACGCTTAAGATTGGGAGTTGCACAGTGACGCCGAGTTCCTTGTGTGTGACATTCGCCTTCTTGTATCTCAAACCCATGGGCCTAATGAAGCGCTCGTACTTCACAGGGCGACGAGTGAAGTCTGGACCAACGAATGTCGGCTTTGTGATCATACGTTTCCACTGTTGGCATCTCATGTCAGTCTTCTTTTCACTGCATCATATTGATCGAGAAAATTCATGGTCAAACTCACAGCCTTCTTACTCGTCTTCTTGCCCGTCTTCACAACCTTGAACACCTCCTCCTCGGCCACACCTCGCACCTTCGGCAACGGCACGCTAAACTTGGCCGCCCTCTCCTTCCTCTTCTCCTTGATCTGACTACTCAGCACCTTGGCATCATTGCCTTTACTACGATCCAGCAAATACTGCGGTAGCGCCTCCTTGCTCTCCGCCTCCTCACCAGCGCCCTTGACATTCTTCTCCTCCTTAGCGCGGATCTTCTGCTTCATCTGAATCTTCTCCTTGCGCCGCGACTCGGCATATTGTTTTGCGCGCAGGCCACGCAGATTCTGTGCTTTGTAGGAGGTCTGGTGCACCTCGCGGGCTTGCCGCTTGCGGACACGCTCTTCATGGTCGAAGCGGCGGCCGTGAAGTTTACGGTGCCGCTCGATATACTCGTTCTGAGGCATTTTTGGGCTGTGTGAGGGTGGTGGGTGAGATGTGGAATAAAGTGAAGTCCTGCCCATATTGTATACTTTTGGCGGGCAACTTTTTCTTTGCGGCTAGTCCAAATGCGGAAAGCGTAGTATTTTGTTCCATTTCAGGACCGTGCCCGAATCCGCATTTCATGTTCACAAGTAAATCAGTGCATTAAGGGCGGTTGAAGTGCCCGCTGGCGTCAGTTCATATATTGGATATGGCAGAATATGTCTAGAAGCCCCTGCCTGCCTTCTTAACACCGATCTTCTTCACTAATCCACCACCGCCAACTTTCTTAACAACACTGCCTCCACCAGGTTTTTTAACCACCCCATTGGACTTCTTCGTCCTAGCTGCCTCCTCTTGCTTGACCCGCTCTTGCTCCTTCTCCCTATCTTCTGCGATCTTCGCCTCCAGCTCGGCCTTGCGGTTGAATTCATGCTCCGTGATTTTTCTCTCACGGTGATCATACCCTTTCTCCTTGACGCTGTAGAACACGCCTCCCAAGTCAGCAAGCCAGTGCGCGTCTACACTCGTGACGCAGGACATGTATTCCTTGCTCGTGAGGATGAGTTCGTGGTAGACTCTAGGCTAGTTGTTAGCAACTCTCCGATCACAGAGAAATGGAAGGGATTAACAAACGTGTAATCAGGCAGGAAACCCAGCCCGTAAAGCGCCGAAGTAGGATGCAACTGAACATGTACACCCGTCCTAAGATTGGTGTACTCGCCAATACCCTTCACCTTGGCCGCCTGATGATAGTAACCGGAGCAGATGCATTTCCTCGCAATATCCCAGTCCGTCCCGCAACTCACAAGTTCCATCTTGTTCTTCTGCATAATGTCTTGGATTTGCTCCCTGATTTCCTTAGCCCGCCTCAATCCTTTAGGATGCAAGAAGTGCCGTGTACACCAGCCATCCGAGTAGCCATTCATGCGCCATTGGTTGTACACATGGAGTAGGGTGAGATGATCTGATTCAGGCACAAAGAACTTTTCTCGTGCGGCGTCGGATTCCTCTTGTCGCTCCTTCGGGCGGTAGAACACGCTGGGTACAGAGAGCATAGAAACGATAGTGAGCATTTCCTCGCTGCATCCGTAATCTACGGAGGTAACGATGAGTTTGGCAAGAGACGGATCCATGGGGAATGGCGTGAGTTTGCGTCCAAGATCCGTTAAGTTGCCCAAGTTGTCAAGGCAACCAAGTGCCCAGAGGTCGAACAGTGAGGTGTTGAGAACATCTTGAGGTGGAGGATCCATGAAGTCAAAGTCAAGGAGATCTTTCACGCCGAGAGACTTCAGCAGAAGTACCGTACTGGCAAGGTTGGTTCGCTGCAGCTCCGGTATAGTTTGAATATACATCTCATCCTGGAAAGCGCGCTGAGTGAATAGGTGAAAACACTTGCCTGGTCCTGTTCTGCCAGCCCGACCGGCCCGTTGTGAGGCATTAGCTTGAGAGATGGGTGTAATCTGAAGTGTATCCATTCCCATTTTGGGATTGTACACCTTTAGCTTAGAAAATCCAGCATCTACCACGTACATGATGCCGTCTACCGTCAAGCTGGTTTCGGCGATATTGGTCGCGACGACAACCTTGCGCACTCCGGGTGGAGCTTTGTCGAAAATCTTTGCTTGCAAATCTGCGGGCATTTGACTGTAGATTGGCAGAATGAGCAGCTTTGGTGGATCGTTCAATAACTTCAGCCTTTCTTCCATGAGTTCGCAGGTGGTCTCAATGTCCTCTTGACCAGTCATGAAGATGAGAATGTCTCCTGGTCCCTGCGAAACATGAATGGCGAGTGCTTGTCGAACCGCTGCGTCAACGTAATCTTCACAAGGTGATCGTGCAAACTGCTCATCCACGGGGAAGGTCCTTCCTGGAATGATGAACTCTGGCGCGCCTCCAAAAAAGCGGGAGAACCGCTCAGAGTTCATGGTAGCAGATGTGACGATCAGCTTGAGGTCGGTTCGCCGCGCAATGACCTTCTTGATCAAACCCATTAACACGTCGGTGTTCAGAGCCCGTTCGTGAGCTTCATCCATGATGATGCACGAGTACTTGTCCAAGTCGCGTTCTGTGATGGACTCCCTCAATAGCACACCATCAGTCATATATTTGATCACAGTTTCATCGCTTGTGCAGTCTTCGAAGCGAATGGCATACCCAACAATGCCTCCCAGTTTACATTCCATTTCTTCGCTGACACGTTTAGCCACACTCATAGCGGCAACACGTCGGGGCTGCGTGCAACCGATCAGACCTTTCTTGCCGTACCCGTCTTCGTACAAGAATTGTGTGAGCTGAGTGGTTTTGCCAGACCCGGTTTGACCGACGACAATGGTGACTTGATTGTCTCTGACTACTCGAAGCAACTCTTCTCGCATTGCGAACGCCGGCAGAAATTGCCGCTGTTCTCGCAAAGTCTTGCTTCGGCTGAAGCTGCTCTGGCCATCGTTCGTCTTCATGTGCTTCGCGAACTTGCTCCCGCTTTTTGACTCTTCGCCTTCGCCCATTGGAGCCGCACTGTCCGTATCTTCCTCGTTCTTGACGCCCATGACATTGCCTAACGTGGTGCCGGCCACATTCGTCGCGTCTTGTGCTGCCCTTTGTCTTTCGCGCTGTTGGCGCCGTTCCTTGACAACGCGGCTTCCCTTCCTTGAGATCACGGCCATATCGCTCTGGGGATCTCTGACGGCAGAAATGGGATCTAGTTGCTTGGTAAACACCCTGCGCCCATCCAGGAATGGAGGCTTCAAATCGTGCACCAGAATATGCACGCGCACATCCTCGTTATCGTCCAGGTCAAAATCATCATCCAGCTCTCTTCTCTGTGCCACGCCCGAGCCCAGCATTCGGTTCGTTTCCCACATTTCGTTCTCCTTGTTTCGCTGCCGCTGCCGCATGTCGCCTCTTCTCGACGTCTTCTTCTCCAGCATCGCCGCCTCCTTCTGCTGGTCTATGATTGTGTTCTCAAAGCCACCGAACGGGTTGTGCGTCTCATCGCCAAATGCATGGCCGCCGTTCTCCTCGGCGCCATACCAGTCTCTGTCCATGGCCATCGAGTCTTCCTCGTCCACGCCCGGTTCCGGCCCATCAAACTCATTCTGTCGCGGCTGTGGGGTACCACCCCGAGCGGATCGAGGCGTTTCTGAGCCCCATGCCCGCCTATTCGAAGGTCG
>Ga0181470_100279_pt1 | contig 13397 bp, 7 predicted proteins | sample InSIn5SAF170_FD_119082 | JGI IMG/M metagenome (GOLD analysis project Ga0181470, IMG submission 119082) | Clean room microbial communities from NASA Spacecraft Assembly Facility at Jet Propulsion Laboratory, Pasadena, California, USA -... ...
GATTGTGATTGGATGTCTGGTCATGGTCTTTATTGGATTTGATACATTCGTGCCGTGGAGTACGCAGGGGTTTATCACGAGCTACTTTGGACTTGCGTTTGGGGTTGTTATGTTTTTTTTTGTGGAGGGTGCATGGGCCCGTTTGGGGTGTTTGCGAATAAATTTCTGGATGTAGTATTCACGACGTTCTTTGGATTCGTGGCGGTTGACATGTTGGTGCTGTTGAGTGTGCTTTGTGTGATCAAGGAGAGGAAAGAGGAGAGGAGGTATGTGCTGATTGATCAGAAGAGAAGATATGGTGAATTTTGAGGAGGGCAGCACACAACATCTGAATCAGCATGTGGCCTGTTAGCCACCGTGCTGGCAGCCACGGTGAGAGATGGATTTGGACACAGACTACACACTACGTTGATGTCAATGCACTTAGCGGAGGAGTTGGGCATGAATATAGATGAATAGACAACCCCCAATCAAGTATACTATACTTCTGTGGACAATTTTTCGGTCTCCGTCTTTGGATGTGTTTGTAGGGGCATCATCAGAGAGGAATTCATTGTATAGACCAGATATTTGCGGCTGCATGGTTGAAGATGAAGACTGAAAGCCAACTCTGTCCTCGTCTTCGAAATTGTGGAAACGGCGAACGAGAACCGTTCTTTATTGCATTGGAAGAACCCGAGGTAGCGAATATACAACCTTTACACAATCCGCTATATAAAACCCTCTCTACCACATCCTCTCCCAACACCTCCTAAAGAAGTTCATCTCAGCCAATCTCGCCCGCTCATTCTCCTCCACACCGCCCTCCTCCCATTGCCTACACTCCTCATCAATCTCTCTCTTTCCGCTGACAAGATCCGCCTGATCCGCTCTCACAAACTTCGTCCTCTTCACCACCTTCCACAAAAAAAAACATAACAACCCCAAACGCAAGTCCAAAGTAGCTCGTGATAAACCCCTGCGTACTCCACGGCACGAATGTATCAAATCCAATAAAGACCATGACCAGACATCCAATCACAATCCCGAAGTACGCCGCGTAGGGATTCCAAGGTGCGACATAGGGGAGATCGGAGTCCTTGATGCCCTGTGCCCTCTTAGCGTAATGCCAGCCCAGATACGTCCAGAGCATGCAGACGTATGTGAGAACCAATGCGCAGGTGGTAAGCCCGACGAACCAGTAGAAGACCTCTACTGCATTGTTCGATGCGACCAGGAACGTAACGCAGGAGATGAGCTGGACTGTGAGCACAGCGTACACCGGGACACCAGCCTTGGTACACTTCATGAAGAATTTCGGTGCCTGGCTGTCGCGCGCTAGGCCGTAGAGCGTGCGCGAAGAGCTGTAGAGGTATGCGTTTCCACATGACCAGCCGGAGAGGAGGATGAGAGCGTTTATCAGATCTGGGAGGCCGCTGATACCGAGGTTCTGAATGCCAATCACCCAGGGGGATGCTGCTGAGCCCGCTGCACCGCTGTCGAGGGCACCGATGAGGCGGTTGTCGCGGCTACTACAGATAATGCCCACTGCCAGCACGCCGAGGATGTAGAAGCCCACCAATCTCCAGAAGATCAGCCTCGCGACCTTGGGTACTGTCTTGCGCGGGTTAACGATTTCACCCGCTGCTAACGCGACAAAATCGGCTGTGAAGAAGATGTCAGTGAATGGTAAGGCATGCTTGGGGGTATACGTACGTCCACCAACAGTGAAGGCCGCATAGATAACGACGCTCCAGAAGCCAAGGAAGCGTCCGGTCGAACCATCCGTATAATAGGGGTGCATTGCATTCCCGTCTGTCCAGTACCGAAACCCATATCGGTCATTCCTCGGGTTGCCACCCAGCATAGTAATAAATGTGAGGAGTATCAGGCCGATGATCAACAGAATCTTCGTACTCGCCATGATAAACTCACTCTCGCCATACCACCTCACGGCAACAACATTCAGCAACGTACACACCACCAACGCCATCGCAATCCACGCCGCAGGATTAACATCGCTCCAATATCCCATCACCGTCGCAACTGCACTATACTCAACACACACCAGCATCACCCCCGCAAAGAAATACGTCCACCCCATTGCAAATCCAAGCGCGGGATCGACATACCGCGACGCGAGCTCGAAGACTGTGCCGCGCACGGGGAGATACGCGAGCATCTCGCCGACGCAGAGATTACATGGCCAGATGAATAGTATACCCCAGAAGCAGTAACCCAGGAAGAGGGACAAGGGCCCGGCAGTGGAGAGGGAGTTTCCAATGCCCACGAAGAGGCCTGTGCCGATTGAGCCGCCGATTGCCATGAGTTGAACGTGGCGGGGCGAGAGGCCGCGTTTTGTCTGGCCTAGTTTTTCCCATTCTGCGGCTGACAGGCGGCGTTCGGCGAGGTGGCCATGGCCGTGTTGCTGGGTGGCTGGATCTGAATGGGAGTCATCGTCGCTGGGAGACGCGGAGGAGGCGCCGATGCCTTTCTCGTCGGCAAAGATTCCTTTGGGGTCGTCGGCGGCCATGTTGGCGTGGATGGTGAGATGTGATAATGAGAGCCAGCACGAGCTTCTAAGCGAGAAAGAGCTCAGAGTTACCTCTTATTCATCTTGTGACATCGTTGAGCTGTTGATCATCGGTGAGCTCGTATCGAAGGAACGGGATGAAACAGGGGTGGTACAGCGCTCTTGTCCATGAGCGCCGGGACCATATAGCTGGCATGAGGTAAGTCCACCCAGCGTGGCCAGTCATGGGTGCGGGATGTGCAGGTTATCATAGTTGCCAAGATGATGGGAGTAACGGTTGCATGGGTTTAGAGATAAAGGAATAAAACCTTTGCCGATCTTATCTTCAGTCCAAAAGCCGAAGTGCTCGCGCACCAGCTAGTGACAGAATTCAGTGATGTTGACTAGACTTAGGCTTGGCTAATCAACTCTGACAAAAATTCCTCTCAAACTCACGTGCTGCTCCTAAGCTCACTATAGCGCTTCACGTCAGACTCAGGTGAGCGCACCTCCATTTTCCTGACACGAGTTTCTGTATCGTCTATATTCTGTTACCGAAAGCTCCTCAAAGTACTGATACCGGCGCCCTTTTCGAGTAGCATCTGTACCACCTGCGTGTGACCTTGTAATGATGCCACCCGTAGCGCATTGCCGTAGTATCCTCCTTGAGCATTAACATCAGCGCCCTTCTCGAGCAGTATCTGTACCACCTGCGTGTGACCTTGTAATGATGCCGCCTGTAGTGCATTGCCGTAGTGTCCTCCTTGAGCATTAACATCAGCGCCCTTCTCGAGCAGCATCTGCACCACCTGTGTATCATCGAGTACTGATGCCGCCTGCAGTGCATTGCCGTAGTATCCTCCTTGAGCATTAACATCAGCGCCCTTCTCGAGCAGTATCTGTACCACCTGCGTGTGACCTTGTAATGATGCCGCCTGTAGTGCATTGCCGTCGTGTCTCACTTGAGCATTAACATCAGCGCCCTTCTTGAGCAGTATCTGCACCACCTGTGTATGACCGAGTATTGATGCCGCCTGTAGTGCATTGCCGTAGTGTCCTCCTTGAGCATTAACATCAGCGCCCTTCTCGAGCAGCATCTGCACCACCTCTGTATCATCGAGTACTGATGCCGCCTGCAGTGCATTGCCAAATCTTCCACAAACTGTATTGGCAGTGTTCGAGGCACTAAGTAACACTGGTACCAGACTCGAGTGTTGTCGTTCTACGATGAAGTAAAGTAACGTTACGCCGGACTTAACCTTCTCAATCTGGTACTGCTTGAGGACATTCCACCAGAGTAGGTGTGGGCCTAACCAACGACCATCTTCGTCTATTTGAGTTTCCAAGAAAGCTTGCTGAGAGATGTTGTGTTGCTGTGCCTGTTCGGCGTGGTCGAAAAGATGCGCAACGGCATAGCCAAGAAAAGGTAGCGTCTGACACATGCCAGACCTGTATTCCTCCCAGTAGAAGATATTGTCGTCGGGTGTGGCTTCATGGTAATATTTGTACCCCGAAGGAATGCCATTCGCCGAGATGCAGCGTAAACACGCAATGCGGAGGATTACGTGGCTGATGCCGACAAGGTTCGTGGTTAAGGCCGGGACTATTGATGCCAGTCCATTTTTGCTAATTAAGAATTCGCGAACTGTCTCATGTATGAACTGGATCACTGGCGGTTTCCGTGGTGCGACTTCAACGAATTCAACGAGGCCACGTGAGCAATTGAGGATATATCTGGCAAGCCGATCAGGAGGGGGCACGGAAACCTCAGCAGGTAAGACCCATGTCGGGTTACTCGGTGACCTGCTATATTCCATCGCAATGAACAACTCTGCCGGCTCGAGTGGACGCATGCGAAATAGCGTCCACTGGAAAAACAGTATGCTTGTCTCAATTCCGTAGTCACTTTTCATCAGAATTTCCCGAAACAGCTCGTTGAGGCCCGCTGGAATAGTTTCAAGACGAGCTGTCATGTCCGAAAGAGGTGCTCCATAGTCATCGAGTTTGTTCAACATTTCCACCACGAGGACAACCCAGAGGAAAACGCGAGCTGATTTGTTCAGTATCTTGACCAGAAGATCGTCCTTTTCGGGACCATCAAGGCATGTCAGTCGCTTCGTAATGTAAGTCTCAATGCCACGACGCTGTCCGGGTTGATCTTCGACCACCAACGACAGTCCTCTACCAATGCTGATGTGGGGATAGTGACGACTCGATAGGCAGATTTGGATTTTGCACGAGCCGCCTAGAGCTAATGCTCGATCCGACAGCTGTATCAAAAAGCTGATCATCTGACGGACATCATCCTCAAACTCGGCCTCGTCAAGTGCGTCGATGAAAAGGCATAGTCCGGACGATTCGTCCGACTCCACGATATCATAAAGGAATTCTTGTAGTTCTTCCACCGTCCAATTGTCCCCTGATTGCCCCGGGTCCTTCAGAGTGAACCTCTCCATGAACAGAGTACGGAGCTGGCAACAAGAGGATAGAAGGTGATGCACGACTGTGCGGTACAGACCCAAACTCGACTTCTCGAGCAATGCGGAAGCTCGTGCATTGAAGAAGTAAGGGACGATAGTCTGTCTGACGCAATCCTTGGTTTTCCGTTTGCGAGCCCATTCTAGAGCAGCTTTCATGAGTGTCGACTTGCCACAACCGGGCTTGCCCTTGATCCACAAGAAGCCGTTGTGTTCATTTGGAGTGCTATCTCCGGACCACATCTGAAATTGTGGATGAGAAAACAGCCACTCGCACGTCGAGAATAGTGCCTTTCTGACGTTGTTGACACGAAAGTCGATTCGATCGAATAGAAGGGACTTGAGGAGTATATTGTACTTGTCTTCACCAGCGATCACTCGACTGTGTCCAGAATCCTGGTCCAAATGCTGGACATAGTTACCCATGATCACCATATCCGATGTTTTGATGGTTGTATTACCGTACGTATGGCCATCGTGCGAACCTAGGGCGTCCACGTCACTTGATCTCTCTGTCCGTTTTGCAGACCTCTCGTGTGATTCTCCTACATTGTCGTAGGCCAATGCCATTGTCAGCCTGATTCGTTCTTCTCATCGAAGGAGCTCGGACAGATGTTAGGAAGACGCGCACCGCGCCCACTATTAGTAATAGCAATGCAAGCCACCGTCAGGTCGACTTCGTAGCCCATGGGAAGGATGTCGAAGATGTCAGGAGCGAAATCTGGAGACAGCCTCTAGCAGCGTTTAGCAGCGTTTATCAGCCTATCTCGCCTTGCATGAAAGATCCTGGTAACTCCAACTCCGGGCCTTTGGAAGTCCATAGTCAAACTTGGCTCAAAACGATGCGAGCTCACAAGCAACGCGCTCCGACCAACCATTGACTGATACGACCAGGTTGAGGATAGCGATACGACACTGCGGTTCTATCAGTTATGCTGGCTAGGTGGTATTAGTACGGAGAGAATGCGTAAACACTAGATCTGTGGTGAAACTACGTCACGAAGTTACAGTAATATCACTGAATTCTGTCGTTACCTGGATGTGCGAGTGGCCTATTGAACAAAGATGCCTCGCAACTGATGCTGAACCAGTGGTGTGGATAGCAAGCAGACTGGTGTAACCCGGCCAGGCACTGCCAAAGAAGAGACGAATGTGTTTTTTAGAGGCAGTTCTCTCAATTAACACAAACAAGAATGAACACCCGTGACACCCCGAACACCGCCCAATAGCCTCCGCTTGGCCATCAAATGAGATTTGAAGAAGTTACCTCGGCTCTCCAAGCATGAGAAGTACAATTTCTTGTGTCACGATGCTCTATATTGCTTTGGCTTGCTTTTCCACAGTTTCAAGGCTGGCAGTAGTAGCTCCCACTCTTATTAATTTCTTGAGCCGAATTTCTAAACGGAACCACGCATACTCAGTAGACACAGCATGTTCCCGAGCATAACAAAGCATACGGGGTGGCGATGACATCTTTTCACGTGTAGTGAAGAGGCGGGCGTTCCGGCCCGGCTTCTACTGTCGACATGAACTCAGAACCACTCGTCTGCCAAACCCGACCGTGGAAATAACGATGTCCACGGAGCCTCGAAGATATATGAACAGTGAACACACGAAGGCCGCCAATGGCTATAGGATATAAACCTAAGTAAGCAAATATCTCTTTTCCACACCAGTGTCTACTCTCGTCCCAATGAAAAGATGCCTCCCATCAAAGCAGCACTCGCCGGTGCCAGCGGAGACCTCGGCGTCCACATTCTCGAGGCTCTTCTCGCCGCCCATATTTCTGTGACCGCCCTCTGAAGGCTAGGCATTTCTCGAGTCAGCTGGGTAATAAGCTATCGGGTGTGAAGACGCCGGATGAGGCCGGACTGAGGTTAGTGGTAGAGAGCTTTTTGAGATGAGGAAATCAAATAGATAGACGAGGGGGAAAGGGCAAATGTCGGGGAGCATGCTCACTCGTTTGGACAGCTTCTAGACCTTGTGCGGCGCGTGGTGTGTGCTGGCGCCCGTTCAGGGCTGTTCTCGTCCTCGACTGGGTCCAATAATATGTCTGAAGAAGCTGATACGGAGTAGACAGGCCTCAGAAGATTTTAGTAATAATGGTAGATGCCCACGAGTAACACTGCCGATGCTGCAGAAGCTGATCGAGGTCCTGGAGTCATGCTGCCAGTGGATTACCCTCCAAGCCCACATTCCGAAGTCACTCATTTTGTTTGTTTAGGTGCCATTGCTCACACTAAGTGCCTCCTGTATATTTGTCGAGAAATGCTCCTCAGGAGTGTAAAGCTCATATAATACATGCTGCGAGCCTGAGCTCAACGGCTCCGCGCCCTTTGTAGACGGTCTTGATACAGACCTTGGATCAGTACAGTTTCCTGCACCACAGAAAACCAGCATCCGTACCCGTAGCGCCGTATTATAATCGTGTAGTATATCAACAGTCGCCGCCTCTAAACCTTTCGTTCGTAATCATAAACTTCAAAGTCTTCTGCTTTGCCATAGCGCATCTATTGAGTTTCGCTTCGTAGTGTCAAAGTGAAGTTTTATGACGCCGATGGACTCGATCTCGTACCATATCGCGAAAGCGGCCTCGAAGGACCAGGTGAACCAACCTAATTTCCACCGCCCATACCAAGATCTCCCGCCGCATCAATAATCGCAAGTCGCTGCGCGGCAGTCTTCGCCTTCTTGCTCTTCCCCGTACCCACTCTTCCGGGTTTCTTCTTCGCCGGAGTGGCAGGCTCCTCGGCTTCGGGAACGGGGGTACCAGCGCCGGATGCTTTCGCCGATTGATCGTCGAAATTTCCTTCGCCTGTGCAAATGTTAGTCTTTGATTTCAACAGTGATTGTGGCATGAGTAACTCACCCTCGTGATACATAGCCTCCATGTCAACCTTCGCCCTTCTCCGCTCTGCAGCACCAGCAGCTGCAATCGCCTTCTTACTCATCTTTTTCTCTGGCTTCACCTCTTCCTTAGAGTCACGCTCTTTCTCCTTGGCCTCAATCATTGCCGCCTGATCGTCATCCGCAAGCCACATGGCGATATCCTTTGTTCTGTTCTCTCCACGGGATCTCGTGTTGAAGTCCACACCAGAACCATCACCACCAGTGATGACTACGCGCTGAACTTCTTCCTTCTGCATAGCGCGCTTGCGGATTCGCTCTTCGATGGTGCCACGCGTGATAAGGCGGTAGACTGTGACTTGTCTTGTTTGGCCAAGACGATGAGCGCGGTCCATAGCTTGGGAGTCGATGGTTGGATTCCAGTCACTATCGTAGAAAATGACGGTGTCTGCACTCGTCAGATTGATACCAAGACCACCGGCACGCGTTGACAGGAGGAAGATGAAGATTTCAGGTCGAGTCTGGAAATCATGCACGGTGTCTCGCCGATCTTCGAGCTTTGTGCTACCATCAAGACGGCAGTACTTGTAGTTTCGATAGGTAAGGTATTCTTCCATCAGATCGATCATGCGGGTCATTTGGAAGTAGAGGAGTACTCTGTGACCACCTGCCTTCAACTGGCCTAGCAGTGCATCGAGCTGCGCAAGTTTGCCCGAGTCAGTGACGAAGCGGCGCATGGAAGGAACGGAGATGGATGTGTAGCGGGCTTTTTCACTTTCTGGTGGTGGAAGAAGGTTGTGTGCGGGAAATGCGGCCGGATCGACATTCCGGTCGAGAAGACGTTGCTCGAGCGGCTCGTCGATATTGGAGAGAGCGTTGCGCACCAAAGGATTAAACATGACATTCTGTCGTTCGGTGAGGGACGCCTGATCAAGTGCACTGATCTCAATAGGCGGAGCATTGACGACGGGCCGAGCTGCTGGTTCGAAGATCGGATAGCCTTCATCGACGAGTGCCCGCTTGGTAATGCTACACAGTTGAGCAAGGTTGGAGTCCGGGTCGAGGTCCTTCAAAGCCTGGCGCTGAGTGTTGTTGACGATGTTCAGCATAGCGTGTGCTGGCATGCGAGGCTCGTCCGATTCGTAGCCTTCATCAACGAAGAGGCCAAGGCTCCTCTTGGACTGGGACGTGAGGCCCATAGCTCGCTCGAAGAGACCCGAATGACCTGCTTTGCTAATTTCACCAGCTGAAGCATCGACGAACCGCAAGAACGAGAATGCTCCGTTCTCCCGACTTGACTCGTGGACATAGTCCGCATCAAAGATGTTGAACATATGCTGTGTCAATTTCTTCGAGAGCCCAGCTCTCTCGTTGTTTGGTCCTGCAATTTCTAATCTGCCTGCATCGTTGCAGAGCACCCTCGGCAGATCGAACTCGATGGGGTTTCGAATTGAGTACCCGACTTGCACAAAGGACCCTTCTCGCATGAACGAAGCAGTTTCAGCGAAGGAAGACATTGCAAAGGGGCTCACAGTATCTGCTCTTTCGAATAGATCAGGATGATTACACACCTTCCTGAATTGCATGACCAAATTCATCAGTGTCGCAGCATCCTGATCGTCTCCCATACTAGCCTTCTCGATCAGATCCATAATACTGATCTTACTTCTGAGGTTAGCATAGTAGGCGCGTTGTCGGTACGAAAGGTCGCAGAAGACGTCCTTTTCGATCTTGTCGCCAAGCTCCTTTTGGACATGAGCTTTGACACGACGGAGCATGAAAGGTTTGAGGATCATGTGTAGACGGCGAAGTTGATCTTGGTTGAGCTTCGTGTTCGATTGAGCGTGGCTTTCAATGTCTTTAGAGAACCATTCGCTAAACTCGTCATGAGAATCGAAGAGAGTTGGCATGATGAAGTGCAACAGAGCCCAGAGCTCTTGCATGTTGTTCTGGATGGGTGTGCCTGTGAGGAGGAGTCGATTTCGACAACTGAAACCCAGCAGGACTTTCCATCTCGAACTCTGTGAAGACTTGATAGCTTGTGCTTCATCGAGAATCATATATTGCCACTTGACTTTCTGAAAGTACTGGGCGTCCATGACGACTAGCTGGTATGAAGTGACCAACACATGGAACTCAGAGTCTTGGTTATAGCTGATATGCTTTCGATCCCAGAACTTTCGTAGCACCTTCCGATCTTTGGCGTTTCCCCAATATGGCAGAACTTTGAGGTTTGGCACGAATTTGGCAATTTCTTGCTGCCAATTGTGCAAAGTAGAGGCTGGAGCAATGACCAAGAAAGGGCCCCAGACGTTGTGCTTTTCTGCAAGGTAACCCATGACTGAGATGGATTGTATAGTTTTGCCGAGACCCATTTCATCTGCAAGGATACCATTGATGCCCTGTTCGTATAAGTTGACCAACCAATTGAGACCCTTTAGCTGGTACTCCTTGAGTTGTGCTTGAAGCATCTTTGGCTGAGTGACCTGAACATCGCCAGCCATGGTTGGATTCATGAAGTTCAAGTCGCTGTTATCCATGGCAGCCATCTGATCATCACTATCGTTGTCGAATGCTCTCGCTCGTGCTTGAGCTTCGTCCATGGCGTTCTGGGCATTGGCCATAGCAGCCTCTTGAAGGACAGTCTCATCCTCTGCATCGAAGTCCAAGTCCTCGAAGTTGGTAACCTTTGTTTGGCCAGTCAAGTCAGCAACCGAATTTGGCAGATCAATCGCGTGTTTCTTGTCGGTGTCCTGAACTTTCTCAGCAGAAGTAGCGACATCAGGGTCATCGGTAGCGCGTTCGATCTCATCAGTCTTGATGCGCTTTCCAATGAAATGAGAGTACAGCTCGGTCTGTGAGATCAAGAAGTTCAGCTTGCGTCGCTGTCGATTAGCTTCGCGATCAGCTTCGGCCTTCTTCGCGTCCTCGATCTCCTTGCGCTCGGCCATACGTCTCATGTCACGCTCTTCTCGCTCGTTACGTTTCCAAAAAGACATCATCTCTCGCATGACACGCTTGGCACGTGCTTGTGTGTCCTTCATGCTCTTGTTCGTGCGCTCTTGCCACTTTCTAGCCTGCTTGCTTGCCAGGATGACAGTCTTGCGCATGTTTTCTTGCCTGACGGCGAGAGACTGTTGTTTGATCTTGAAAGTCTTGGGCACGTCTTTCCGTGCCATGTCTCGAATGATCTGCTCCACCAATTGATTGTAGCCTTTCGAATCATAGTTGACAACGGCTTGTGCAGTGTCGATCTTCTTGCCTCTGGACGATTTGGAGATGACGAGCCTAGGCTCTTCTTTTGGTGCGATGCTGATGGGGCTCTGGTATGAGTTGTGTTCGAGCCAGCCTTCAGCATAAGCATTCTGTGCGGCTTCTATCTCAGCTTGCTTCTGTTGTTTCGACTTCTTCGGTCTATTGCCAGTGCCGTTGACGCCTTTGAGCTTCTTCTTGGGCGGCTCAGCAGGCTCTTCAGAGCCCAAGTGGAAGGATGAGGTTGTGCCGCCTTCGAGATTCGGTGCGAGTGGAGGTACTTCAAGATCATCGCGAGTAGCATCGCCACCTTCGAGCAACTCGGTGGTCCTTCCAATCTTGTCTTTAGACTTCTGGATATCTTTGGCGATTTTGAGGGCTTCTTCGGGATCGTCGATAACCATCTGTTGCTTCTGCAATTCGACCAGTCGTTTCTCCTCGTTGAGTATCTGTATCTCTCGCCGTCTCTTTCGTTGCATGTCCTTCTTGCGTTCCTTCTCGCTTTGAATGTCTCGCTGGTTGATTTCCTGAGCACAGATGGGACCGTAGACCTGAGAGAACTTGTGTTCGGCTTCGGCAGCGTGAGCACCCACAGGGATCATCAGCTCGTCGAGTAGATATGTGCGTCTCTTCCTCTTCTTGCTACCCTCGAAGACGTCAATTTCTCTTGCGCGCTTCTTGGTGCGTTGTAAGTACAGCTGTTTGTAATCGTAGAAACCAGCAGCATCCTCGTCACTGCACTCAGCATCGTCGAGAGCTGCGACTGCGGCAGCAAATTTCTCCTTCTCTGCCTTTGTCATGACGTGTCGGGACTTGTCAACCATCACAGGCTCTTTCTTGGGCTCTGACCTTGGGGGCTCTATGATTCCATTCATCTTGTGGTTTGGCGACGCCAGTACGACGGGCTGGGGGGGATCTTCTTTTTTGATAGGAGATTCGATTGGCTGAGACGGGGGCAAAGGGGGAGGCAGCGGATCTGCTTGTTTAGGAGGCGAGGGTTCATTGTTGGAGGAAGAGAGGATGCTCCCCAAGGACATTGGGTTGCTGGCTCGATCGGGTTTCTATTGGGGTTTGTTAGTGTCACGGTTACCACTGATCTAACACCTTACTCACTCCTTGTGACTGGGGTCGCACGTCCTGTGGTGGAGGATCCCGTGATGATCCGTTTGCTATCGGTGTGTAGGCCCGCCCTGGCGATTGATGCAAGGAGCCTTGACGGCTGTGGGGATGTGCATGAGTCGATGATGTGGGCTCATATGGAGTCGACATTATGTTATGGTAATGCGATGAGGGCGGTCTTTGTGGATGATAAGTCGGGCTCGAGGTTAAGGTGTGGTAGGGGCCAGGCGCGCCGACATGATGCGGTGGTATCGACGACGAAGGAGGTGGTAACGGCGATCCCAGGTTTGGTCCGTTCGGACTTTGAGGGTAACGTGTTTGTGTATGTGTTTGTGGCTGTGGCTGTGGTTGAGGGTGTGGTTGTGTTTGGGTTTGGTAGTTGTGATGAACTTGATTATTATAAGGATCGTGGTAGTAAGGAGGACGTTGGTGAGGCGCGGTTGGCGAATAGGGATACTGTCGTGCAGGTTCCATTGTAGAAGTGCCACTGGCAACGCTCGAGCGCTTTCGTTATCGATCACTCTTGCGACTCCGTAAGGATCAAAGTTGCTCTTTCAATTCTATGCCACTCCCATCTTCGTTCAATGTTTGTGTCTATTCAACGCTTCCAGCTCTTCCGCGATCATTCAGCAGCCTCCAGGGTTGCTCCAAATGACACGAGCTCCAATCTGCTCACAGCACACCTGTCTATAACAGTGATGCCGTACTACTCAGAGATGTTCGACACGTTGCACCGACCGCGCGAGGTACTAGCAAGGCTTTGATCTAGGGCTCGATGGTTGTTCGAGGCTGTCCGGCTCCAGTAAGATAATTTGATTACGGGCTATGGCGCGTAAATCTCGAATTCGACGCGAAGATTGTTTTCTGTGATAAATGCGACGGCGTGGTAGATGCAAGTGATGAATCAATCGAAGGAGCGATAGTGATGCGATGGCAACGTGAAAAACAGGTTGGGTTCAGAAGGCCGTATTCATTTTCATAGAGTACACTAATCTACGCAGGCTCTCACTGTGCCATATTGACGCTCAAAGATCGCCCTGCCCGGCTTTCCATCGCATTGAGTGCTCACAGCACAACCAACTCGTGTCCTGATTGGTCGGATTCTCTATACATCTATATGCGGACTATGTCCACGAGTCAAGTCGGGAGAACGGAGCATTCTCGTTCTTGCGGTTCGTCGATGCTTCAGCTGGTGAAATTAGCAAAGCAGG
>Ga0181470_100259_pt1 | contig 13388 bp, 13 predicted proteins | sample InSIn5SAF170_FD_119082 | JGI IMG/M metagenome (GOLD analysis project Ga0181470, IMG submission 119082) | Clean room microbial communities from NASA Spacecraft Assembly Facility at Jet Propulsion Laboratory, Pasadena, California, USA -... ...
GTTACGTGGTAGCAAAGGCGAGATTTGAAACGCTTTGGTTCGGCAGGTACAGCCTTCTTGCTACCGTTGGCGTCGTTTGTGATATGTAGACTATTATTTCTTGGTCCGCTGGCAGAAGATGACGCCACGTCGAGAGGATCTCCAAGACGTAGCGATCCCACCCATCTTCTCGCCGTGCCAACTTCACCATCCGTCAGCCTCTCTCCCCCGGGTTCGAATCTCACTTCCCGTTCAAACAGTCCTGCGCCGTCACATTCCCGTTCGCACCGCTCGCAAGGATCCTTACACCTCACTGTGCCTGACCCGTTTGCACATCCACAATCTCACGGACATTCGCCAATCACAGCAATAAGTCCTGGAACTGTGGACCCTCCACCAAGACTAGGTCATCCGCCGCAAAGGCCAACACTGCGCATACCAAGTAGCAGCTCAGCCTTCTCGCCACAAAGTCATGACACACCAGTCTCGCCTAGTGGCCGGTCACCAAGCATCACACTCCCTTCACCACGGATCGCACTTGCTGATCGCAACCCGATCGATGAAATTTTTAGATCCTCCTCGCCAAAGCCTCCCAAGTGGTGGCCCTCTAAATTTTTACCGACTCCTTTCGAGCTCTGGGCCACGCTGTTTCCTACACTGTACGGTTGGTCAGGCAAGAATTGGTGGGAGAGACTGCTTGGTGTTGTAGCGGCACCATCCATTTTCCTCTTAACAGTGACTCTTCCTGTCGTTGAAACCGCGGCTGAGGAGTCCGAGCCAGATGATGATATCCCCGATCTAACTCTCCCAAGTACGACCAATATCGATCGCAGTTACTCTAGCATCGCAGTACCTCCGATACTAATCGAGCCTGAAGAAGAGGATGATCAAGAAGCGCAGGCAACACGAGAGCTTGTTAAAGGTTTCGCTGGCCATGGCACCACTGCTGCAGTAGCGGTGTCGAACGAGGATCTACATCGCTACAACAATGCACACGAGACGGACCCGCTCCTGCCAGGTCATCATACGCATCATCGGCAATCTGCACCCGCCATACTCTCGCCGATCGACAGGCAGATCACGCAGTCGCCCGATCAATTGCCCACCGTTAAAAAGCTTCCATCTGCACGCGACTGGACACGATGGCTAGTTATCCTCCAGATTTTCGTAGCACCGCTTTTCATCGCCATCATTTTCTGGGCAAAGATGCACGAGGGCGAGCCACGTGCACTTCTGCGACCTGTGCTTGTTGCGTTGGTTGTTTCGTTGGTCTTCCTCATTCTCATCCTCATCAGCACAACGCCAGATAAGCCACCAGTATGGCGCGCTGGCCTCTGCTTCGTGGGCTTCATCGTTAGTATCACCTGGATCAGTACCATCGCGGACGAGGTGGTTGGTGTTCTCAAGTCCATTGGTGTCATTCTGAACATCTCGGACGCAATCCTTGGCTTGACAATCTTCGCTGTCGGAAATTCTCTCGGTGATCTTGTGGCAGATTACACTGTTGCTAAACTCGGTTACCCAGTCATGGCGCTGTCAGCCTGCTTCGGCGGACCTATGCTTAACATCCTACTTGGTGTGGGTCTGTCCGGAACGTACCTGACAATCAAACATGCCAGAAAACATCATGCAAAGCACCCTGGGAAAGAGCTGAAGTTCAAGCCATACGAAATTGAAGTGAGTAGAACTTTGATGATCAGCGGTGCTACTTTATTGGCAACGTTGCTTGGGCTGTTGATTATTGTGCCCATGCGGCGCTGGAAGATGGATCGATTTGTCGGGTACTGTCTCTTTGCATTGTGGAGCGTAAGCACTGTGTGCAATGTCGTTGTCGAAGTGATTGGGGCTGGTGTATGATAGAGAGGACTTGGTGATGTTCATAGGTTGGATTGGATAGCTCGCTGGATATACCCTGAGATGCACTTTAGGCGCTGGTTCAGCGTTTGGATTTTATACATGGATCAAAATTTAGGCACATATGCTCCTTTCGTTTCCCAAATGAGTCAGCACCATTGAAACCATGCTTCCAAGAAATAATAGTCTACATATCACAAACGACGCCAACGGTAGCAAGAAGGCTGTACCTGCCGAACCAAAGCGTTTCAAACACCCCTACAAGAGCTCTTTTGCCGCGACCCAACCCATGCAACACTGCCTCGAAATAAACTCCATTCAATGCTTCTGAGTTGCGAGAGATTACCTCCTCCGTACCTTTGGCTGCCTTCTCTCTGACTCCTCCACAGCATTGGCCGACGTCGCTCCGTTGATGGCAGCGTCCTCTAATGTCTCGTCATTCTCGTCTTGAAGCTCTTCGGCAGCAACTTGGACAGGGCTTATGATCCGCCCCACCGACTTTCGATAGAGGAATAACGGGAAGCGGAAAAGGAATGTGTCTTGAATGCTGGGCTTCTCGATGGCGTCGATCTATAATTGGTTAGCATAACAAGTGAGTAGTGGTTGGTTTTCTTGAACATACATCAAGCAGAAGTTCCACCATAGCACCTTCTTCAGTCTCCTCTTCCACGTAAACATTGCCCACAGAGTCGACAATCAAAACCTTGCCATTCTGCGCCATGACGCGCTTCTTCGCGCCCACGGGGCCAGATGTGAGCTCTGCCTCAACAGGCGTGCTTACACCTTTCTCACGCGCAGCCTTCGCAGCCTTGGGATTCTTGCCGGCCTTCTTGTTCTCCTTCTCTTGTAAACGTCGCTGTTTGCGATTGTAGTTCTGGACCATCCCTTCGTCTTCCTGTTGGGCAGCTGCACTCTCGAATCCGCTCGAGCCACCGTTTGCACCGGCATTGCCGTTCACCCCAGGAATTCCAGCGATCCCAGACGCGTCACCCCAAGCCATCTTTCTAGCATGTTTGATGTATCTGTCTACGAAATCCTTGTGTCTCTTGTGGCTCAACAGCAACGCAGCATAATGCGCCACGCCGCCAAACATGACGAACAGGCCCACGAGAACCGTGCCGGTTCCAGGCCTCCAGCGCTCATAGAAATATCCAGTGCCACGGTACTTGGGGAAGCCATTGCGCAGGAAATGATCGTAGCGAGCGCGTCCTTCGCCACGAAGGATGTTACCAACCAGTGTGAAGCGCGCAGAGCGCTCTTCAACTTCTCTGGCATATGCAGCAGTTTGCTTCTTGCTTGGAGCTTTGCCATATTTCTTCTGGTAACGGCTGGCATAAGTAGCCTTAAGACGATCGGGCTGTAACACGTGTGAGTGAGTGCCAGTCTCTGGTATTCGATTTGACCCCACATACATGAAGTTCTCCAGCCCTTTTCCTGTAGGCGCTGTTCAACTATAGTGCTTGTCAATTGCAGTCCTATCATATGCAGCATATGCGTGCTACGAACCTCCTTCTGAGAAGCTGATGGCTTCACACCCACCCAGCTGTAGAAGTCTGTTGTGTTTACGAGCTTTGGGTCTGCGCGATTGGCATCGTTGATCTTGAAGATTTCATAGTCTGATTGCTGTTAGCTGGTCACATCTTACACGTTCCAATGCGGGCCCCATTCACCTTCAGGAGTCCAACAGACTGCCAACGTGAGCAGCGACAATACTGTCGCCAAAAGTCCAATCACCCTCATTGCTTCTACTTGAATCTTCCAGTGTCTGGCACGCCGTGGAGATGTGCAAGTATGCTAAAGGCAAAGGACAGAAATGCGTTTCGAATGTTTAAACATTTATTCGAGCGCAACCGGTGCCTGTCCTGATTTGGATCAATCAGATCCTGCTAACCAAACACGGTTTAGTATGCTTTTGCTCTTGGTCAAAGTCTCATACGAAATCACTTGGAGGTGCACAATGGGCACCAACTCCCATGAAGTTTCTTCTATAGGACTCATAATAAATGCGTGTAAGTGTTTCTCCTAGGCCTTGCTAATGGAGACCTTCGTAACGAGAAGACAAATGTCCAAGATTCAGCATATCCAGTGAAGTCGCGAAAGTCTCCCACCTGCAGCCGCATGGCCGGAACGATAACCCTAAACCGGGCACATGTGCAGTGCCATGTTTATCTGTATTGTATGCGGACGCAAGGTGGAAGCCTTTACATATTATCATTGCGCTGTGGAATACATCAGCTTTATTAAGATAGAGGCGATGATGGCGTATACTGACCAACTCGGGGTCTACAGCCTTTCGGGAGGCAATAACTGAAGGCTGCTCAGTAGTCACGTAGTGTGTTGAAATCCGGAGAACGATGTGCAGTGTAGATACACGTCAATGCTCCACATGTTAGATTCCCCCAGGTATGTTACGCAGCTACTTCGGGCTGATTGCAGCAAGACGTGTTGGAATCCTGTTCGGTCCCAATAGAAATGAAGATTATTTGCCTGGCCCGGCTCGATTTCGATGCATCAGCTCCGAACAGACGGTGAATGCGGGTGCCAGCACTAACGTGCATAACCTGCAGCGACTGCTATGGATCGTCACAGGCTGATTTCCGAGACTTGCAGCTGACGGCCGCGAGAGAAAATTGTGCAATCTGCTGTCCCCACGCTTCATAAATTTGAGCCCTCTTCCCCAACCTGACGTGCCGCTTGCTGTGGTTTGACGTTACGTCTCAGTTGTGAGATGACCACGATGGCTTAGTCTGTGTGCTCAGCCCTGTGGCGCTGAGGGTTTCCCATTTCCCCTTCCCGGGGGCTGTTTAAGGTTTAGGTCGATCTCCTTTACGATTATTTTGCGACCCGAGACAAAACAGGCCAGCTTCGACTTGCACACCACACTGACGACGCTCACTACCGTATACTGTATCCACCGACCAACGCACCTCGTATCGCACGTTTAGGCATCAACTTTGCACTTAAAAAAGGTTCGCTTGGCTTGGCGTGCTTTACAACAACCTCACAAACTCCAGACTCACACAAGCCAACAGAAGCCTCCCAACGCTCTTCGAATCTCGCCTTTGCTACCACGTAACCATCACTACACCCTTTACGTCTTCGTCTCACACAGCAAAGATGGCTCCCTCAATCAACATCCCCGTAAGCAGCCGCCAAACACACACAAGCCATCCCGATAGCCGCTGCTCGCACATGTGCCCGTCGATCGAGCTTCACGTTGCAGTTAAATGAACAGCCGCTGGCCAGGTGCACAAAGAACGAGCAGTGAAGCTTTCAGGACAGAGCTTCAGACGTGTAACTGGACTGGACCGAGCAAAAGCTGACATATGATCTAGATTGACGCCCTCACGTCGAGGTTCAACCTCCAAGGCAGATTTGACTCGGTCCGCTCACAGTCTCTAACACAGCGCTTCTCGAACCTGAAGCCACTGAGCGAGTATGTATACTTTGTACCGCCTTGATCCACTTTCAGCTGACATAGCGCAAGGTTCTTTGATGTTCGCCGTCTCTCAAAGCCAAATGGCTGGGGCGAGACTCAATCACGCTTAAACTATAACCTGGGTTACTTCTCGAGCAACTACTCTGCGGTCTTTGTTATGTTCTTCATCTACAGCCTGATCACAAACCTCACACTGCTCTTCGTCATCTTCCTGGTGGTCGGTGGCATGTGGGGCATTGGCAAGCTCGGCGGACAAGACCTGACTATTGGCACTTTCACAGCAACAACCAGCCAGCTGTATACTGGCCTTGCTTGCGTGTCTATTCCTCTGCTCATCTTCTCAGGTCCCATCACAACCATGCTCTGGCTCATTGGTGCTAGCGGTGTCACTATTCTGGGTCATGCAGCCCTCATGGACAAGCCAATCGAGTCAGCTTTTTCCGAGGAGGCGGTCTAGGTGGTCGGCCGCGAACTCCACACTCTATGCCCCCATGGGGAAGACCACCACTGGGGCGACGGGAACGGGAGCGGTGGGAACGCGAGCGTCTCATGTACGACGATGCAATGCGCTTCCAGGAGTTGGACAGTGAAGAGGACGGTGCAGCATTGGGCAACCATGGCGTTCCTGCGAGTGTGTTTAAGCAAAACAATAGGTCGATTTCTGATGAATTATTTTTTAATGATGGGGCATCGAGGTATCCAAGGCAATCAAATTCCGACGAGCATTTGGCATATGGAGATCGATATGAAAGTCCAGAGGAGGAAAGTGGGGACGACGAGGACGGCAGGCGACCGTCAAATTCGCTTGTTCGTCGCGATTCAGACCAACTGATTGCGCAAAGAGCTATGGATCGCATAGACAGGGCAAAAGCAAAGGGCAAGAACTCAGTCAATCTTACACATGAAGAGATCGAAGCACTCAACAAGCGCTATGCGCGACCTTCAAGCAATTCCCCAGAGCGCCGTAGGAGAGACTCAGGCGATAAGGCGAAGAAATCTCAAAGTGGCAGTCCCAGCGGAGCATGGACTCGAAAGCGCAATTCTCGCAGATCTAGTATAATTGCATCTTCTTCAACAGCTCTGGCACCTGCCAAACCGAGAACAAAAGAAAGCCGAAAGAAGCAAGCTCAGCCACAAGAGGACACGTTTCAGCATGGGCAGCCTCAGATGCCACCTGGCCTTATGACCATGGGTCCTGGTGGCGTACCTGTTTACACACCCATGGGATACTACAATGCCCCACTTCCTTCCGGGCGACGCACGGCTTCAGATGGGACACGATACTCGCCGCCCAGGTCAGGTGACAGCTCCCGGTCGACAAGCGCGAGCAGTCGAAGGGGTCAGCCAGCTTATGATGCGCCGCCTTATCCTACTAGGGGCAACTCTGGTGGACGACCACCATCACAGTACATCGAGCATCCTGAATACTGGCAGCCTCCCTACGGACATCCAGGCTATCCACCGTATCAAGCCTACAATCAGCATGATGCTCGTCGCGTAGCTTCTGGTCCACCAAATGTTGCCTACTCCAATGTGTATCGGCGCGTTCCTGCTCCAGCGGCGGCTCGTGGCCGTGTCACACCTAGCTCATCCGATCCTACGCTGCATCATGCTGAGCGCGGGCCAAGTGGACTTGGAAATGAGTACGAGCCCAGTAGCGCGACGAGTGAGGACGATGATGAGTCTGAAGAGGACGAGCTTGCAAGAGACCCTACGTATGTGGAGGAGAGGGTAGAAAGGAGACGGCCAGTCACTGCTGCAGCCAGTGCTACGCCCGTGTCACGTACTCGACGAAGGCGGTAATGCTAGTACTTGGATCACCTTGGTACTCAATTGTTCTTGTCCCTTTATGCGTTTGTGTATTCTTGTGTTTCTATGCATCAGCGACAGATCGGTTCTGGGATCCTTCGGCGGCGTTGTGGCGCTTGCAAAAGGCTCCGAGTTGATGTTGCTCTAGATTAGGGTCTGCAGGGACGGATAGAGCTGCTTGCTCATCAAAAGTGGAATATAAGGATTTGCGAAGTAGCATTCTTAATTCAATAACCGTTGTCTTCAAACCTTGTGCATGACCATATCTTGTAGTGCAATCATCTAGTAGCAGGATTTCTACACATCGGTGTCGTTGCCTTGGGATACTGGAGTTACCTTTTCACGTTGTGTACTGTTCCAGACCTTGGTTTGGATATTGCATGAGCTGATCTTGAATGCCAGCAATGGTCCATCTTATGATGAAGTCATAACCTACATGAACGGTTTTTGACGTGTCAAAAATACGTACGGCCCGACTTTGAAATGAGTTCTGGTAACTTTAGATCACGGATCCAAACTTCATCTCAATCGTGAACTCTTGTGACGACCAGATGGGCAATTCAGAACTTCCGTGCCTCGCATGTGTGGTTTTTGATCCTAGCGTAATAAAGACTCCGAGTCGTGCTGCAAGCTCCAGCTAGTTTAGATAATATGTGAATGCATTGCCATTGATCTAGGTGGGTATCATGATATTGCTAATTCTTCCAGAGTCTCACTGCTCTATCCTTGCCACCACTTCCGACGCATTTACCATCAGGGCTCCAATCTACTGCATAAACTTCATCTTCATGTCCTGGTAGATCTGTTGCAATCTTGCCGGTTCGAACATCCCAACATTTCAACGTCGTATCTTTTGAGCTACTAACGAGTAGTCTTGAATCGGCAGAGAAGGCACATTGATATACAGGTGCCACATGGCCTCTGAATGTGAGAATGAACTTGCCATCACGGGCATTCCACAACTTCACACTGTTGTCGAAGCTAGCGGAGGCGACGTATAGACCGTCAGGTGAGAAGGTGACATGGTTTATTTGCTTCTGATGTCCATTGAGACGAGCCACAGGCTTGGTCGGTGTAGTGCCGAGGGGATCCCAGAGGTATACGAGATTGTCGTCCGAAGCGCTCACAAGTTTCTCGCTAACCTTCTTGTTAATCGTAGCTGCTTTCAAAAATCGTGTTTTTGCGGTCGCAATGCGCTCTTCCTCAGTGGGCGGCGCCTTGCCAGTATGATCATAGAACCCGGTGCGTAGTACGAAGTCGGTGCTGAGTGCAAGATGATTAACCCAGTGAGCGTGTGCGGTCATAGTATGCACGAGCGTGCCACTTGAAGCATCCCAGACTTTGATCGTCTTGTCTTGACTCGAGGTGTAGATTAGACCAGTGCCGCCCCACCGAACGCAAGACACGCTGGCACGATGTCCACTGAGGACAATATCGGCGCGCTTCGAAATGACGTCCCAGATGCGGATGGTGGCATCTTTTGAGGATGAAGCCAGCCGTGGGCGTCCTGCCTCCTGTAGATGATATGGTTCCCATGCTAGACTCCGTACCAAGCCTGCATGGCCCTTCATGGCGCCTCCCAAGGGCTTGCCCGTCTTTGCCTCCCATATGCGCACCGTCTTGTCATTGCTGCCTGTTGCTATCAAACTGCCATCTGGCGAGTAGCTCACGCATAAAACCCAACTCGTGTGTCCTTCCAGTGTATGCAGCGGTGTTCCCGTGTCACAGTCCCATACTCTTGCAGTACTATCGCCACTCCCAGTGACCAGCCGCGAGGATGTTGACGGAGAGAACTGTGCAGCTAGTATGGGCTCCCCATGTCCTCGTATCGAGCTGGCACATCGACTGACAGCACGCACTCTAAACACCGCTTGCGGCGCATACTCCAATCTCAGCTCTTCTTCCATACTGATAGTGGCAGGCTTGACGAGCGCTGAGTAGACATCGGCTCCATCTGCGAGTGCTTGTTCTTGTTCGGCATCTTCTGCGCTCCCATCTTTCTTGCGTTGCACATGGAAGAACCGATATGGTATTCTATCTCTTGCTTCATTGACGCCATTGAGCGAGTTCAGAAGTATTTCCAGATTCTTGACGGTAGCCTGGGCGAGAGGGACTGAGACTGAAGGACCAGTGGCGGTATTGGTCGTGCGATCAACGAACTGGACTCGGATTGAGCCTTCTGGAATTAGTTCTGGCTCTTCTTGTACTGCTGCTCGTTCTGCAGCTTCGCGCTTTTGCCGCTTCGAAGGCGGAGGCACCACGGTCGCCATTGCTAACAATACTTCGAGGGCGAATTTGTGACTTTTGCTGGAATAGGTTTTGATTGTTTATACCATTCGCACGTTGCTTTTACGAAAGGTCGGCAAAAAAAATCTCGAGATGTTTCTTATCGATAAGCAGAAATACCATAGGTCATCCTTGCCCCAATTAAATGTCTATGAAAGCATCCCTCAAGCCTTCTCCCTTCTAGAGACAGCACCAGAAAACCGACTGTTTTTCAGTCATCTTGCTCGCATCATACCCGATGCACATCGTTTCTCAGCAAGACTAGTCTCAACAGAGGCTGTGGGCCGGAGTAGCTCCTTCCGTCGCAAATGCACTCGCGCCTTCCTCACGCGTTAGCCCATGGCCAGCGGTCACGGTGAGGCAATGATCCAAAATCTCATCATACAAGCCGTTTGCTCTTTCCTGTATCCCGCTCAGCGACCTTGAGTGTTTTGATTAAACAAAAGTCGATGTCGATGGCGGACTTAACGAGAAGGTCCTCGCAAACGCCAGACGTGCAGAGTGGCTTCACCTCTGCGAGCCTGTCGTACCCGTCATATGTGGATTCTTATGGGTCAGCGACTGCATCTCGGCCACGTACGGGCGCTGGATGGAGCACCAGGTGGCGGCCATCGACTGCACGGCCGCGTACTCGCGCGTCCACCATAGGTGTGCCGGACCAGGAGCTTATCTGCGCCATCTCAGAGTCGCGCGGTATCTCACCCACCGTAGGCTTGGCTTTGATCAACCTTGACACAGGAGAAGCGGTGCTCAGCCAGATCAGTGATAGCCAGACCTACGCTCGAACTCTAAACAAGCTGAGAGTCTACTCCCCATCACAGATCTTGGTGCCTTCAACTGCTGCGGATCCGCCATCCAAACTCTTCTACTTACTGGAAGATGACCTTGATGATATCCATGCGGATCTTATCACCATTGATAGACGTTACTTTGCAGAATCGACGGGCTTTGAAGGGATTGAACGCCTTGCATTTCTCGAAGATATTGCGGCTATCAAGATTTTAACTGCTGGCAACTATTTCGCGGTCTGCTGCTTTGCAGCTGTGCGTAAAGTCGTTACAATTGTTTACGAAGACTAATCTGTTAAGGCTCTCAATTTCATTGAACTACAGCTCGGAAAGACGTTCCAGCCTCACTCTCTACGCGTGAAGTATGAACCTTCTGAAGGCACCATGATGATTGACGTGGCGACAGTCTGCGCATTAGAACTTATCCAGAACATCCACGACTCCAAATCCAAGCTTTGCCTCTACGGGCTACTGAAGCAGACGCTAACACCCATGGGTGCTCGACTTTTACGGAGCACCATTTTACAACCCTCAACCAAGGTGGGCATAATCACAAAGCGTTATGATGCTGTGGAAGAATTGTCCACCAAGGAAGAGCTCTTTTCCGCCGTCCATCGTGCCCTAAAACCATTCATTGATGTAGAAAAGCTTCTCACGTCCTTGATCGTTGTAGAAGCGCGCTGTCCCATGGCCATGGTTGAAGACTCGATCAACAAGGTCATCATGCTGAAGCACTACGTTCAGTCCATCATTCCTGTCCACGAGAGTCTTACCAGTGCCCGTGGGGAGCTACTTGTGGGTATCAGGGACAATTGTTCCTCAGAAGAGCTTGATCAGCTTTTACACTTGATCAATGAGACAATCAACAGAGACACACAGTACTGCAAGACACCCCTCGAGCTTCGTAACCAACGCACGTACGCGGTCAAGTCTGGAATCAATGGTCTCCTCGACGTAGCACGTACAGCTTACAAAGAGTTCACCGAGGATGCCTATCGCATGGTCGAAGAGCTTCGCGAAATCCACAAGCTTTCCTTCGAGCTCAAGTTCGACAATCAACGCCACATGTACATCAGGTGTCCTGCGGCTGAACTAGAAGCTCGACAGCTGCCACCCATTGTTATCAACGTAATCAAATCGAAGAAGTACATTGAGTGTCAAACTTTGGACTTGATGAAGCTCAATCAAAAGCTTACCGTCTGTCATGAAGAAATTCTTGCAATGAGTGATAGTGCGGTACAAGAACTGATTGGCGAGATCAGATCAAAGATGTCCATCCTATTCAAGTGCTGCGAGAGCATTGCCGTCCTTGACATGCTCACCGCATTTGCGGACCTTGTTACAAAGTATTCTTACGTACGTCCAACCTTGACAGACACACTAGCCATTAAGTCAGGTCGACATCCGGTCCGCGAAGCCTTCCACACGGAGTAGTATGTCGCGAATGACGTCTTCGCATCTCAGCAAAATCGATTCCAAATCATCACTGGCTGTAATATGTCAGGAAAGTCGACATACATTCGCAGCATCGCGCTAATGACGGTTATGGCTCAGATTGGCTCTTTTGTCCCTGCCGACTTTGCTTCATTTCCTGTCATGCACCAGCTTTTCGCGCGTGTCAATATGGACGATTCCATTGAAGCAAATGTCAGTACATTCGCGGCCGAAATGCGCGAGACTGCTTTCATTTTGAGAAACATCGATCAGCGTTCCGTGGCAATTGTTGATGAGCTTGGCCGTGGAACGAGTACGCGTGATGGGCTTGCAATTGCACTAGCAATAGCTGAAGCTCTCGTAGACAGCCGTGCCATTGTCTGGTTCGTAACACACTTCCGCGATATCGCTACTATTATGGCTGAACGTGCGGGTGTGGTCAATCTCCACCTTGCTGTGGAACTGGGTGACGAAAACGGTCCGGATGCTATGAACATGCTATACAAGATTGCGGAAGGCTCGGTTCAAGAGCTGCATTATGGTCTCAAGCTTGCGCGAGTGATGCCCTTACCTGCAAGAGTGTTGGACGTGGCTGAGCAGGTTGCAACAAAGTTGGATCTCAAGAGCAAGCAGACGAAGGATACTTCGGCAGCGGTCATTCGAGAGAAAAAGCGTCGGCTAGTGTTGAGCTTAAACGAGCATCTTGTTCAAGCCAAGAACGGTGTTATGGATGGTCCAGTCCTGGCTGAGTGGTTGCGGCAGCTGCAACGGGAATTTGTAATTCGAATGATGGCGATTGAGACTGAAGCTGAAAATGCTGTGGAGTTAGCCTCTAACCCTCCTGAGGCTAGCGATGGCTAGGTACTTGATGGAGGCCACCCACGAATTGCCCTCTGAGCTTTGAGATTTGCTCATAGTTCCGCGCGATATGCTTGACAGGCGCACTCTTACTACCTGTTGCCAACTACGATCATTCAAATGACGTCCTGTTATACTTGCTTCTGATGCTTTATGGATATACATTGATTGTCACGAACATCTCGAGCCAAACTAAGAACCAGCCAGACTTCACCAGGGTCCTGCTCTTCGATCCTTTAGCCAGCTCAACCATATTTTCCAATACATACTGATCTGAAGAACTGTGTCTATTGCGTTGCTCAGTTGACTGGATGCTAGCTGTTAGGTCGTGCCGCGTGCAATCCACACAGTATTTCTCGAGAAACGTTTCTGAACAACTTATGGGTGCCCGGTGTGCAACATCGCACGAAAAGGCGAGCGCATATCGCAAATGGCACCTAGAGAAAGCATAAACGAGCAAAAAGTATCCCCCGCCCCTGAGTGAGGTCAACATCAATTTGCGACAGCTAAGAGATAGATTCTGCCATCACTCGGTCGCACAAACTGTTCAATTGCATCATCACCTTTTCAACGGTAAAGTACGTGCATTGTCTTTATACAGCTCTAGGTGAAACTCTCGGCTTATGGATGAAGCTCCCTTTCTTTTAACCAAATCATCTCTAAGGCAGCAACTTCCCAAGTCGATCTTCAAGCCAGTCAACTCACTTACCACGTAAAATGAAAGGTTTTGGAAGTACACTGCGAAATCCCAATCACTCAAGCGGCCACTATGGGACTCTTTGTCATTGTATTGGTTTGCTCTTTTCCATGCAGAGCATATCTATTTTGAATTTGTGTGCCATCGAGGAGCACAGATGGCCGCAGCCAGAGCAACAAGACCCCAAAGATGAGTAAACTGTCAACTGCGACGTCAAAAACGGCTTCTCGGAGCTGGGTTTGTC
>Ga0181470_100280_pt1 | contig 13383 bp, 19 predicted proteins | sample InSIn5SAF170_FD_119082 | JGI IMG/M metagenome (GOLD analysis project Ga0181470, IMG submission 119082) | Clean room microbial communities from NASA Spacecraft Assembly Facility at Jet Propulsion Laboratory, Pasadena, California, USA -... ...
TGATGTCAATGTGACTGTGACTTCGGTTCTGCTTCCTTGCTGATAATGACTTCAATATTGAATCTCGCATGAGGTGCCGACATGATCATCACTTTGGCCTCACTTCTTGCCATCGTCTTCGGCATCATCGACGTCCACGCTAATTATCCTTCTACCGCCGAATTTCTTGATTTCCTCAGCCAAAGTCCCTGATTCATGCATTTGCCAAATGTTATCGTTTCCTCCTATGGAATGTGCACTGCCAACCACAATGTTTGGCACAGTCCTTCTGCCGGTCTTTTCAGCAAGCAAATCTTGCAATGCCTTGCCAAGCGTTTTCCTCCCGTGCTCTTCGTGATCAGAAGCTGACGTCGAATCGTGATGCGGTGAAGTTGGGATATGGTCCCCTAACATATCAAGCTCTACCACTACAGGTTTGGGATCGATCTTGTAGATGTCTAGTAGAAGGTGTTTGGCACGACGCGAGTGAGGGCAGTACGACTTGGAGAATATTACAACTGTGAACTGGTCAGTGGCGTGTTCAGAAGGAGCGCGTTTGGCCGATCCATACCTGGACTCTTGAGATACTCGTCAAGTCTCTTGGTGACAAAAGCTTTGCCCGGATCTTCTTCGCTCTCTGCTTCAGCGTCACTCACATCATTATTCAGGGCCTTTTCTTTTTCAGTGCGAACAGCGGTGTCTTTGGACTTATACGTCGTCTTCCTTTGGGGCACCTCTGCATCCTCAGCGCCCTCTACATCATGGTCCATCTTCTGCTGCCCACTCTCTCCAGCCCTGTTATGACCCGGTGGATCTTGCCTTGTCATGCCTTCTTTCCTCAGGTGGTCGCGGGTCGGCGCATCGTGCTGAGGTTCTCTGGATACTCGTCCGACAGTATCGCCGTGCTCGTCTTTCTTTACGCCCTCCCGACTCTGGCTGTTCAGTATTCCTTGCAACTCGTCATGTGTTTTCTTGGTCAGGTCCTCATCACTCAGATGACCGCGTAATGGTAACTCCTGCTCTCGTTGCCTCTTGCGTGCTAGCCCTGTTTCTGTATTCGCACGAAACTCTGATGAAGAGGTGCCACTGTCTGTGAACAGGAGGAAGTAGATAAAGATCGTGAGGCAGGCGATGCCCAGGAAGCGCGATCGATTGAGGCGTATCATTGTGCCCCAAAATAGACGATGAACAATTCCGCAAAGTCGTAGAGTTCAACACTGTCGTCTGACCGTCAACCTCAGTTCGCTGCTTCGTAACCACGCGCTTGCTTCGGCAACAATCTGAAGTGTCGAAACGATGACTACCACCTCGTCTATGTGAAGGGTTTGGAAAATGTCGCATTCGATATGAACAGGCAAAAAGTAATGGTAGCCAGACACGTGTCTTTTACCGACGCAAACGCGTAGAGGCCAGAGGCACGAGCGACGATCAAACCTCAAGTAGATTTGCCGCACGGCAACAGTTCGATGCGGCAGGAGATTTGAACAGCCTTGTCGATGCAGCTGTAATCCGGGGAAGCCCCTGGTCGCGCAAGCCTAGATTCAAGCTTCGAATGGAATCGAACCAATGAACATTCGCAGTGACATCCATAAAGAGGTCTCGCTTTGGAAATAGCCAACGCCAAGGAGATGGTGGTCAAAGCGGCCTCGCAAACAAAAGTATCTCGACATGTTCTAAGGGGTTTGCCCTCTGCGCTCGTCAGGCGTGCAAATTTCCGCAATGGGCTTCACTCAGGAACTTTCATGATTTTTAAACCTCCATACTAAGATACTCAACTCGACTCGAAACTAGTGACGCAGGTAGTGCCTCAGGCATAAAAAGAAGGAGCCATATTTTTTCACGTACCCATGGCGCGTGACAATCGACCAGGCCAATCGTGAGGAACATCATGATGATCGACCTTCAGCCCAAGGAGATATTGTATGTTATGCATGCACTTTAACGCCGAGTTTCTGTCTTTGTTGAGGATCACTAATTTTCAAAGAACGAATTTGAAGACAGGGTGCTGTTCCCGCAATCCGTTTTTCACCAACGTTACGGCCTATCATGGCGTCTGTGAAATCTGCTCAGTCCCAGCAATCCTCGCCGAGATACATCTACAAGATTGCACCAGCATCGCCAACGCCCGATATGTCAAAAGTAGAAGGTGAGGATTCATCGCCCATCCTCCCACCATCGGATCTTGATATCTCCTCGAATTTCATCCACATGTCTACAGCTTCGCAAGTGCCTGGGACGCTGAAGCGTTTCTTCCCAATCGGCTGCGGCAAACGTACTGTCATTTACTTGCTGAGGGTAGAGCTGGGGCCACTTGAGCAGCAAGACGGTGTTGTCAAGTGGGAGAGCCCCGATGCGACGGTGTGCGGGCCTAGACCTGGAGAGGGGTTGTTTCCCCATCTGTATTTCGACAAGGCGAGTAAACTAGAGCAGGCGAAAGGGTCCCTACTCAGTAACGGCCGAGCCGAGAGGATAGAACAGATGGGAGATAGGTGGAGCCTAGAGTCTTGTGAAGCGAGGCCGGGAAAGCAGGAAAGACGGTTGTGGTTGAGAAAGGTTGAGGTTGAAAGCGGTCGAGAGGTAGTGGTAGAGGCTGGCGTAGAAGATAGTTGGGAGAAGGCCTTGGGAACTTTGCAAGAGTGGTTGATGTAATAGGCTCTATTTAGAGCCCACTGCACAATGAGACAGCACAACAGTAAAGTTTAGGCTGGTGCTTCGCTTAGCGAGGTACCGGACCCCTCTGCAGAAAGCATGTAGCCGGCATCGTTACCGCACCGTCTGACAGGCTTAAGCCAGGTTCGCGAGTCATGTGGCCAGCTTAGACTGTAAGCACAGGAAACGCGGCCGCGCAAGCAAGTAAGCGTGCTTGGAACTGCTGTTGCTATGTTAGGCCTAACAACAACGCATGGGGTATATGAAATTGAGATTCTAGTTAGGCCTTACATAGCAAGGGTAGTATTACATAATATCCCATATCAGGAGCTCACCTGTCTCCCCAAACCACGGGTCAGCAGTCAGGCAACGAATTATGCCTGAGCGTGGCCTAGGACGGCGCTGTGGAGCAGAGCAAGCATATTCTGGAAAAGAATGGGCTGCGACAAAACAGGTACCTGAAATAATTTGAATCTCGAAATCCCAAAAAATCACAAGTTTTGACACAACTGATCTATCCACTTTCTGGAGGATTGCTCGGCGTGTCTGTTTCTCAGAGGTGGTGGAAATGACACCACGGCATCGGGTACAATTGTCGCAGTACCCTCCGAAAAAGTCCTGAATCTCTTGTCGACGGATTGCCCGGGCGAAGATGAAAGATAAGAGAATTCGTCCTCCGACACCGGACCAACAGACTTGGAAGTGCTTGGTTCGACAGAGTGGTCGTAATCCGGTGAGTAGATCGATTGCAGAGAATTGACTCGACTATGGTGATGCAGCTTGCGTATAGAGGCATCACTGGAAGCTCTAGGAGGCTTAGATGCCTGGTTCGCGGCATGCTGTTGTTGTGCTCGATAAGGTCGATAGGGGATATACTGCTGCTTTGCAAGCTCTCTTGGACCAAGCACAGTTATGCCGCCTTGCGCAGCACTTAAAGAGTCAGTGCGATCAGGCGCAGGATGGCTGTTCAAGCTCGGAAAACGCCGCAGGTTCGACCATGCAGAATATCTCTGCGATTCGGGCGTTTCGACGATGATGTTATTGGGCAAGGCCAATTCGACTGGAGATGGATACTCTTCCGAATAAGGATTACTTGTTGACAATTGGTTTAAATCGATTTTGTGGTAATACAAGCACATCCGGCACATCTTGCACAGCTGATTGTTGATGCTTAGAGCAGGTCAAGGGAATTACGAAGCATAACGGCAGCCCCCTTTTCCGGGGCAGAGCAACACAGATGTATACTCATCCTGTAGCTGATATTCTGATTCCGAAAGAGCTCATCAAAAGACAGCAGACATCGACCGCCACAATGCCAACACGAGACATCGACCGGGCCGAAGTGTACTTGCGCATGGAGCAGCCATAATAAGCACCTGGTCTTAGCCGGTGTCCTGAGAAGAGGTGGGTCACTTTTAGTGTGCCGGCAGAAAATGGACTTGAACACGAGGTGGCAGGGCCCGAAAATAGGGATCAGCTGAGCAGGCCTGCGATGTTCTTAGCAACCCTCGCGTCATCGAATTCCACGAAGCACCAATCGGCGTGCTTGATCAGTCTGCGCGATATTCGCTGGAGCTGAACACTTTCGCTCTTCCTAGTCAAGTTTGCTGACGGTTTCCCTATGTATTATTGTCGCATTAAACTAATAACATCGACTGCCGTAACTGTTACAGAGGTCCGATTTCGGTGCTTGCCTGCGTCGCAGCTTTTTTAACAGATGATCCTCCGGACAATAAGTCCTTTGTATGGTTTGACGGCCAAGTCAGGAGCATTACAGTCTGCACGCCTCAATGTTCAGCACTCTATCCGACCGGTCAGACAGCTAGGGCAGAGTATTTATCAGTACAGATTGCATAATTGAAGTTCAGCTGAAGGATTGAAAATTCGCCGCATCGTCCCCAGTCGTATTCTTGTCCTCCGCGCACGAGGACAACTTTGTTGCGTCACCAACTCCAGCGTTTCGAAAGGGGTAAAGAAAAGACAATGTGGCTGAGCACGTTTCATCAGCCACAACAGGGTGGCAAAGAAGAAATGTTGCGACTTGCTTCGTCTCAAAGGAGCCCAAGCTAGGTAAAAAGAGGTGAGTCCAACAACAGACTTTCGCATATCTTGCGACCTAGGTAAATGGCGCCAGCAGATTGGGTCAAAATTCTCCTCACCCATCGGATCCACGGTTTGGCGTCAGGTATCACATCTGTATCTGGCAAGCAATCTCGTCCTTGCAACCAATGAGATTCTAGACCTTCACTGTTGCAACGATACTAACCTTGGCACATCCGAGAACAGCTTGCTGGGTATAACCTTCTTGGCCCAAGTGCTTCCAAGTTAAGTTAGGTTCTTCAGCCATAGCTTTCCAATGCTCCGAAAGAATGAGTACGCCACAAGACTGAGCTGATCCCGACGGTGAGGATGATCCCGGCCTAGAGGCCTGGCGGGCTCCCTGACCACGATGACAGTCTCCTACTACGTGATGGCAACCAATCCCAAGCAAGCAAGGAATATATCAGGCACATTGCTATAGTGTAAACCTGAGACACCAAAACCTAGAAGCTCAAGCTATTGTTGTTCCGGCGACCATCGCTCGCTTGTTCAAGGCTTTCAACAAATCTGATCAGCGCTGTGGCGATGGTGTGGACTTCTATTGCGTTATCACAACAATTTCGTGCCGACCATTCAGCTGGTCTATGCCTCACGACTGTTCGCTGCAAACGCCATCACGTTCAAACTATTGCCATCAAGATACAAGAAAGGCTGTTATGCTGTTTACTGGACTCTGATCTACCAGTCATGGGTACAACTCCTCGCACACGAACCCACAGTAGGCTTCGCTATTACGATCGTCGGCTGCGGACGCTACTATGGAAGACACGTTTGCATACTTCAGCTGTTGATATAGTTCTGTCGACAACGACCAAAGTATAGACCTGGCGGAAGATCTGGCTAACGAAACGGCATTCGGTTCATGGAATGCAACTCCTCCTAGCTTGGGCCGACACAAACCACGTGGATAAAATCCTCTCTTGTTGCTGTCGTGTGTATCTCCAGCGCCGCAGAAGCCATGCCTCGGAAGAAACGACCCTCTCCCCCAGCGCCTGGCAGTTTACTTCCAAGGAATATCGCACCAAAGCCCCACCCAAGCCGTATTGAGCCTGATAATCTTGTCGGTAGCGAGAAGGCAGCGCGACGGACCCCATCTAGCTCGAGGTATTCAACAGCGGGTTCCGAGAACGGACTTCGTTCTTGTGGTGTACCTCAATGCACCACCCCGAATTGCACATTGGCCACACACTTGAATTATGGGAGACAGCGACGACGTGCACTACTTCATACCCGAACTCATCTTGACGCATCGCAGTCTCAGTCTCGGCCTCAAGACCTTGAAGGAGCTACATCGTCGTTGACGACCCAGCCGAACATGGAAGGAGGCTTTGAATTGCCGATAGAGGACACAGCAACACAAGAATTCCGCAACCTATTCCTTCAATTTTTCTCCGATCACTTCGACCGGCTACTGCTCATATATTGTCCACAACGGAAAGATCCAGTGGTCAAAACAGTCGCCTATCGCCTGGCACTTCACAATCCAGTCTACTGCTTGACCCTTGTAGCTCAAGCACATATGGCCAACATCAAGGACGGCTACGTACATTCTAAGCCTGCCTCTGACGGTTTGACTGACCTCATATACACGAGGCTGCTCAAGGTAACTCGCGAGAAGATCGAAGAATTTGATCTAGAGAATGTCGATGTCCTGCTGCTGGCAATTGTTGCGCTCTGCGTGTACGATCTGAGACTGAACCGGTATGACGCCCTCCGCTCGCATTACGTTGGTATGGGAGCACTGGTGTCTAAGTGCGGAGGCATTCACAATCTTGGCATATCACTCCCATTTGTGCAGCGAATGGATCGCTTTCTGGCCGTACGACTCAATCAGATACCTCAATTTACCTCGCCGGAGCTGACGAACTCAAACCTCCTCATGCGACAACCAACAGATGATCTTGCATATGGCTCGGCTTTACGCTACGGGTCGAGCACCATTTCCCAAGGAGTCGTGTCGCTCTGTTCAGACGCCGCACAGTTGCTCAGCTTCATGGATGAGCTGAATGTTACCTTCGAGCCAAGCCAGCTCCCGGACGTCCTCAACCCAAAGCTAGAATATTTCTACTTCCTCCGAGAGAACATCGACGCCCGCCACGCAGTCCTCAATCACCAACACAACCTCGCAGCTAGTAGCTTCAACAAAGACCTTATGGTGCTCACAGCAGCAAAGCTGGTGACATACTATGCCGCATCGGCCAACTACCTTCCTATAGTTACTGATCTGCTAGCTACACGACTCTGGAACTTGCTCACAAAAGCTGCGTTGGCGAGTTCGCGGCCTCCTTCAAGGAAACCATCACCTGAGCGCAACAGCAGCGATACATCATCTATACCGACTATCGATCTGTCTAATTGGGCCGACGACATGCCAATGCTGCTTTGGTTGCTGTTTGCCTGCGCGTTGTCAGACTCGGGAGAACGCAATTTGAGTTTTGCAGGCCACATCAACTCGGGCTTAACATCACCTGACGTGTCAAAGCTAAGCAGTGGCACTTCTCGATCTTCACAATCGCCGACGGGCTCAAGGACTTCCTTACACAGCAAGATCGCAATTGTCTCACCGTCCTCACCTCGTCGTCATCGATATCTACCGAAGTTTCTTCTACAAGTCGCCGAGCACCTGATTGGCGAAAGACCGCTGTTGGGGACCACTGACTGGGATGAGGCAGTCACGGACATCTTGGAAGGCTTCGTCTGGGCGGGAGACCGACTGAGCACGGAGTTTGAGAGCATAGTGGGCCTAATCCACCAGACTGTCATCAGGCGAGAAGAAAGCGATTCATAAGCAGATTCATGTTATGTGAACCTCAAATTTGGGATGTTAGGAGGTCGTTGGACGACTAGGACAATGATAGTCCGAGCAGTAGAAGATCGTTCGGTGTCGCGGGCGCACTTCGAGATCTGGAGGACGTAAGACGGTACGATGGTGAACAAAAGGAGATATTACAACTAGTAATTGCTAATGCTTATGATTCTAGACCTTTCCGTATCAGGTGGTCTTTTGATATTGAGAGCCTGGCGGCATGATTCTCGGACGGTAGTGTTTCTACCCTGCCTTCACGTGACAAACGCAACCTGCAGAAGCGCGCAATCCTTATCCGGCTTGTCATGTGGTGTGCGCCTCTACCAAGGCTTCACCTGCCATGGACACTTGACAAGATCAAAGGGCGGCTAGAACGGGCTTCCGGCAAGCGAGATGAAGAGCCGGCTCATCTAGGACATATTTATTGTTCCAACACTTTTGTACGACCTTGCCGATTGCCTAAAAGCGAAAGATCGAAACAAGCACATTTCATAGCGCCAAGAACCATTTGAAGTACAGCCGGGGTCGACAGCTGTCATGCCAGATCACGTAGGACGAAAATCGAATCTTACAATCCATCGGACGCCGATTCCCCTACCCGGAACGTGACACAGTGGACGAATGATCTGCAATGGCGCTCGACCAACAAGGATATCCAGGTATCGCTTCCATGTACCCAGCGGCGCGTTCGGCCCACCTGCTCGGCGCTCAGCTGGGCAGCACATGCTCGTTACTAGAAGAACTGCAAGCAACATGCTAGGATGGGGTTGCACGACTTTGCAAGAACGGAAACAAACCACGTCAAGCATGGTGGCACACCTAGTCATGCAGATCCAGCTTCTATTGCTGCCCCGGCTGAATCTCAACCGACATGAGTCCAATGCGAACATGCCGAAGTAAGCAAGTATTGGCCCTTTGAGGCGTAGTGATCAGATCCGTTCATGCAGAGAATTACCATGCTCAACAAACATCGTGTCAACATAATTGACGCGGTGCTGGGTTTGAATACCCAACTTGATGCCGTGCTCGAGTCAGGATCTTTGCGTCCATTTTGCTCGAATGTTCGGGCATGACTGGTCACGTAGGGTCCGTTGTCCCTTTAGGTCAGTGGCGTGTAAGACAAGGCTTTTCAGCTGATGTACTGAAGGAGCACAATGGTTATGCTCACTTCGAAATTCGCTTTTTGATCCGATACCTTTTTTAGACCCTGTACAATCTGGTGATTAGAGTCATGCACATGTAACGCTCAATATAGCGAGACTCTTAGGTCATTAGGCCAGGTCTCTGCGAACAGGCAGTTAGTCTTCGACTGGGTTAGCCGTCAAGTTCCCATTAGGTTGAAAATGAGTGCAGGAAGCATTGAAGATAGGAGCACGGTGCAATCATCCCGATCTGTCAAAGTCGAATATAGGCCAGCCGTCCATATGGTCTCGGTGCTGATTGTTGTGGACGGTCGATTGACGAAAAGCTCGCGCTTTCGAATTGGCGAGACTACCTTAGACCTCTGTGCCGGCTTGGAGCACTTCGGCAGCACTTCAGTAAGCATCATACCTGTCATTTGACCCGACTACTGAGGCTTGCCGTCTTTCAAGAAGTGTGCAGACAGTGCGTCTGACCTGGGTTGCCAGATGTCGTGTCGGCCCTCCCAGTTGCGGGACTCGACTTGTAATAGCATATGATGCCTCTTGCATGATTTAATTGAGTTTGTTCCTTCTTGTTATGGTATTCAACAAATTTAGGCGGCCTTCGTCTCTTGCATTGCTGTGCTGATCTACATTACTCGGACGTTGGGAACATGATATGTCAATGAGATAAGAGATTGATGAGAAAGGGAATGCCGTGTGTGAGTTTTTAATTTCGTATTCGCGCTGTTCTTGGGCCGTGAGGCTGAGCTTTGGTCCACCTACTCTAATTCTCCCTGAAGCTAGTGTCGTCTGCTGCTATTGGTCAGAATCGTTTGTTGCAAAAAGTTAGCGAAGGTCACTAGCGCTCCAGCTCGATTGTCACAAATGCACTTGTTGTGTTTAATAAGCTCGGGTAGCATTTGGTCTGTAACTTGCGCCAATCATTCACGTGAATTGCTATTGGAGTAGTCTATCACCCATGAGGCAATCTATATTATGATTATGATTCATAGGGTGCGAAGGGCTCATGCCTGAGGAGCCTAGCATTTTCCATTGCGACTTCTAACGTGTTGTTGGAGCAGAAATATCATGGATCGCAGCCTACGCGTAGACTATACGCAAAACTGCTCAGAGTGCTGAGTGCATCAAGCGAGGCATTTAAAATTAGGACGTCCACTTTTCGGAACATTGTTGCGTGCGCCCTCGCTGCGCTCCCCAAGCGCGACGCTGCTCGAATCACATACAGCAGCCACACCGGCAAACATTACTACCTATGTTCTAGGAGCAATGTATCTGATCCACACTTGTAATTGAGAGTCTTTGTAGTCGCACACCTCTAGGTCTGGGTCATAATGTTCAACTTACCTCTGAGACCAGCTCTAGAGAAACGCGAATAAGCTTTTGCACTGTACGTAAAGCGTTACAGGGGTCTTTCCACCAAGGACTAGCAAGAGGCACCCTTGGCGACAGGAACAATGTTGCGTCGGCGCCCAAAATCATCCTAGTCAAGCTGATGCAGTGCCGACCATCAATGTAGATCTCGGGCTCGACACACCAATCAAGCTTGCATGTTCTATGCTTTCTTGCGACTGCCACGCGTGTTCAACAATCCTAGAGGAAGCCACACCATATTGTGTTATGGGACGCAGATCATGCCATACAGCTGTTCTCGAAGCACGGAAATCTCCAGAATCTACATGTGTTTGGGTGCTTGCAAATCACTTTACAAGCACGTTCACCCCAGCGACGATGTCTAAAAGCCCCCACAAGCACGGCACGAAGCCTATTCGTCTGTCACCTTCGCTTAATACCTGGTGCGAATCTTCTTCCTTCAAGATTCGCCTCTACCTACGCCTGATTCTGATAAGCGACTGGATCCAGATCAAAATCCGAAATGACGATGACTCTCCATTGCGGTCGCTGCATTGGCGTCTGAGGGCTTGCCCTCACGCTTTTTGTACCTATATCCTGATCTACTCGAGTAGCACTATCGTCCGTGCTACCTACTTGACTCGTTGTGCCCCACAAGGCCATCACTCAACACTCTTCGGGTTCAGTTATCGAATTTGATTTGTTGATGCAATAATCTGGGCTTGCGCCGCAGCATCCATCGATGATGGGACCCCACATACTGGACCGCCCGGCAAAACCATCCCGGTCAAGGCAATTGGTGCCTGAACATCAAAAGACTTGAATGAATCGTAGACAAGCCACGCAGATAGAATGAACCTCGGCTAGTAAAGTTGTATCTTGCTCGGACGCACTTCCAGGGTCTCGTGAAGTGATAGGATCTGTCGGATTGACCTCTGCACCTTGCCCTAAACCTTCCTCATACATCGAAGGTCTAATGGCTCTCTTGGACGAAAGCTGATTAGCTCCCTCTCCTGTTCGTCACGCAGGAAAGGTACCCGGAGGAACTCAGGCTCTGCTGAGTAGCGACTCCGCTGTGGATTTGTGGATCATGCGCCTGCGTACTCATTGCGAGTGGCCTTGCCAAATTTGTAGTCCTGTTCTCAAAGCGGTCGTTCTTCTACTGTACGTTCGCCTCGAGACACATGGGTCCAATCCTCAGGCACGAACTCCAGCAGATGTCATTCTGCCAGCTGGTAATCTTTCAGCTACTTTGTTGGTCTGTCGGTTACTCAAGTGATGTCCACCAATTGTGAATCAGACTTTGCTGGACGACCTTCTACCGCCGCATTTCTCTAGGACTCCATGGCTCGATCACATTGGCTGCAGACTTGATTGCTTCCTGGCTTCCTTTCGTCTGCAATTGCCCTGACCACACCATTCGCAGCGGCCCGCACAGCCTGAGGTCCAGTATTACTGTAATCGTCACGTCGCAATTATTTCAGCTGCTATCTGCTGTTCGACGACTGGGGTGTCACAGCCTGTCGGTATCGTCGATCAGTCTCCTATGTTCCTGCATTGACGCTGGGGAATATTGAAACCGAATTAGTCGAAAAGGCTTTGAGTGAACATACTTGAACCATGTGTGCCGCTACCGCGGCAAAGCTCGAGGATACAAGCTCTATTGCTACAGAGAGTTTTACAATGTCTGAATCTGGTAGCGAACAAAACAAGCAAGAGAAGAAGAGGTGAGTAGGTGAACTGTGTGGGGCTGTGACCATATTAATGCCTGGCTCATCAGGGAATATAACAGAAATGCTCAGCGTGTTTTTCGTAAGTTACCCAATGTTTCTTCGATTGACGGATGAATCAATGCAGATGCGGCAAATTTGCTAACATCCTCGTAGGGCAAAGGCGAAAAGAGCATCTCACCAAGCTCGAGGCTGCTCAAAAAGAGGCGAGTAACCTACAAGGCGAAGAGCTTGAACGCCTTCGTCGCGAGAACCTCGCGCTTGCTCGAGAGAACGAGTCGTTGCGCGCCACGTACGGTTCCTCTGCAAGCTCGCCAGGGCCTTCGATCAGCCCGGGTGATTTAAAAGGCTCACCGTCGAACTACCTGCCCTACGGCCATCCCTCAACGTATCTGGAAGCGGCAGCAGTCGCCTCACTCAGTCCTGATGCTGCTCTCGTACCACCAGTGCCAGATCCTAACAGCTTGGTCGTGGTGGTACCGAACAACATCCGGGAAATCCGCCGAAGCCTGCACCAATTGTTCACACCAATCGTTGACATCCCTATCATATCCGACCCACAAGCACATCTCACAGCGCTCGCCAGCCTTGCACCTGCTCTGCCGTATTCTTTAAAGCCAACGCAACTCCAGTTGACGACCCCACATCATGCCTATATCGATCTGATTCCTTCACCGACACTTCGGGATCGACTTATAGCTATTGGGCCGGCGAACTGCAATACGTTCCTGATGGAGGTCTGCACGTTGGCCTGCGACATCGAAGACAATGGGCAAATGACAATATGGGGGGAAGACTGGCTGAACGAATTCTCCTGGGAATTTTCGGCGGCGGTCCTCGAACGTTGGGGAGGATGGCTTCTCACGAATGAGTGGGGGCAAAGGGCGAACTTCTGGCGACGCCAGAGAGGACATCCAACGCTCCCGGGATACGACTGACGACATCAAACACTAGTGATCTGCTATCTCAGCAGGCGCAACGGCTTTCCTATGAGGTGCGATACACGGAATGCGAATCATCCCGGCACTGGCCGTTGCAGGACTCAAGCGTTGCTTTCGACGAGCCTGGACTGGATCATCTTGTTTCTACTAAATCTGAGGACTAATTTCTTAATCTGCGATTCTTTACTCTCCAAGCGATGGTGCTGGTCACTGTTGCTCGCGAAGTCGTCAGACAGCATCTGTACAATAGGCGCGGCGTGCCATCAACGACAAAAGATTCGAACATGTGTTCGATATTCAGCGGAGGAGTGCATTCGGCCGGAAGAGTATTTATAGTCAAGGGGGTATGGCGCAAACTATGATATTTCAGCATTGGTTCGGCTCAGGTTTAATTCAAAAGGCAGAATTCTTGGGTTCGTTGCCTCACAAGCTCTCCGTACCTTTCTTGGGTATCCGTCGGTCGCAGGCTTCACCACGGGACGAGACCTTCTCGATCTCGTCCATACACAACGTCGCGAATATAGACAGCCCGATGGCAAGGGGCGTGAGGGCAAAGTTCAAGATTTACAAGCTGCGCCAGTTCCTGTCGCGGGCAGCAGATGTTGGGCGCTTAGGCCGAGACTTTTACGTACATCGACCCCTCGAATGTACAAATCATCCCAACTACATCCAATCAACACGTT
>Ga0181470_100281_pt1 | contig 13383 bp, 16 predicted proteins | sample InSIn5SAF170_FD_119082 | JGI IMG/M metagenome (GOLD analysis project Ga0181470, IMG submission 119082) | Clean room microbial communities from NASA Spacecraft Assembly Facility at Jet Propulsion Laboratory, Pasadena, California, USA -... ...
ATCACTCGAAAGCATATATGCATATGCAAACGGTCGAGCGAGGTGGGCAGCATGTGCGCTTTGCACAGTTTCTTCCGAGCTGAGAACTCGTTTCATTCTCCGACCTGCACCTCCGAGACTTGGACTAGATGGTTCATTTTTAGGACTCTAGAGATTCATTCGCAATAATGGGATTAGCTAGGCGGATTAATACTCTCTGCAGAGCTCTCGTTACCAAGTATGCCATTTTTCAAAACAGAAATGACATGCATAGAGACAGCATCCAGAGAGATGGCACATAGGAGAATGTATCCCTTATGCAGTGTCCAATGCAAGCTATAGGGGAAACAACCTTTTTGTAAGGATAACCCACTTAACGTGCCATGCTGTAGCTTTAGGTGTACAAGCAAAAGCAACAACAATCGGCATGCCGTACCTGCATGTTGCTCTAATCCAAGTTACAATCTTTCAACATCGAGGACTGCACATAATAAATGAACGAGGACATAATAGAAGAAAGCACTTATCCAATCTAGATATTGGACTTCTCATATTTACAAGTAATGGAGACTTCAAATATCCACGTTTCTTAGATAGACTGAATGTACCGTGCTGTACTCATGAGGGTAAGGAGTTCACCGCCTTTATGACTGTGTACTTGTCGCTACTAGCTTAGTTTTGCTTTTAGTAGGGTTACGAGCAGACGGCAGAGCTAACAGGATGAACATGGGCAAGGTACATCAAGACCATATGGTTCTGTCGATACAAAACTAGATATACGATAGCTCAAGCTACGAATGAGAAATAAATAAGTCAAAAGTGATCTTGTGCAGGGGAGAGCATTATACCTATCTAGCTACACACACAGACAGGCGAAAAAGTAAAGTTCAGTACTGGGGCTACATGGTTCTTCCGAAAGCTCGGGGGACGATCCATGTAGTCAAGAGGCAGATCGCCATTCTCTGGAGCAACTTCAGCGATCAGCATCACACAGGAGAAGCAAAACAAGGAATAAAACATATAAAAGTTGCAAAAACATACAACAGCTGGGATTCGCTGGTGGTCACCCACCCAACTACTAATCAGCCGATCTGAAGCTTGTGTATGGCAGAGCGGACGGGATGCCCAATTCTCTTCAGTCTATGGTCGTATGTGTCAGGCAGTATCTATTTCTTTAACTATATTCAAGCAAAACCAAGAATATCACGAGGTCACAAGGAAGGAAGATAGAAAGTATGAAAGATAACTCACCGCTTGATATCCTTTCCAGCAGTTCATGCTAAAACACATGATTTTGGGAATTCAAGCAGACTGTGTTAAACTAAGCAAAGATAAAAGCATAATGAAGCCTCAAAAAATCATATCCTGAGCATAATGATGTCTACGTGAAATATCAAGACAACACACTGAACTCCAAAGACGCCTATACCTAACGCTCATTGCTAAATAGCCATAAATGCTCAAAATCAAAGATAATACTCTTGAATCTTCGTTAGGAAGCTGATCACACTCATGCCAAAGCACCCATAGGATCCCAAAGTGGCAACACCTTAGGCTTACTCTTAAGAACTTCGCGGACGGCTTTGTCAACGAATCGAGGTTCCACCACGATTTGATACACTGTTTCACCCAACGTTAGCATTTTTTGTCTCCCTAACACTAGTAACGGGTTCGGAAGAACAATACGTGTGAAATAAAGCTCTTCGACACCCAACCTATCATCCAAGTTCCAAAACGAAAGATAGACTCACCAAACTCGTCCATCCACTTATCACTCATGACGAACCAGCCCTCACTACCCGCACTCGTCCCCCAGCTGTTCTGCACTCTCCACCTCACACTCTTGCCATTCTCCACATGCACAGCTGTCAAAACCATCGCGTGCGTCATGGCACTCTCACCAGTCATCAGCCGCTGTGCTTTCGACAGACCTGGTTGGACATTAAAGCCAAGTTCGTAGTCGATGAGACTCAAGTCCATGATGCCAGAAGCTGAGGAGGAAAATTTGCCAACATCACTGCCGAAGAAGATTGGGAGACCTGCTTGCAGCATTTTGATGGCTGCTAACTTGATTGTTGACATTGGTACTATAGGAAACTGATTAGCTGTGTACTCCAAGACACTTCAAATGGGAAATTGCGCCTACCATTGACATAAGTAATGCCTCTACCCCCAACAATGTTACCAAGTCGGTTGACAGTCAACAAACTATTGTACTCATTTCTCGGATCATTCACCAAAGAGAACATATCGTGCACACTCGAGTTGGTGGCCCTAATCGAAGCAGGCGTGCTCAGTTCCTTCGCGAACGCTAACGGAGTCGTCTTCAACACTTTTGCGTTCCCATACTTGTCAATGTAATCCCACGTGAACTCCTTTGCCGGACTAGGAGGCGGACCCAGAGTCAAGGTCAAGATGAGATGGATCTGCTTCATCATATTGTCCTTGAAAGCCGTGATATCCTTCACCGACTTTGTCCCAGATGTGGCCATTGCTCGCAGCTGCAGGGCATCCTCTCGGAGTTTGGTGGTGATCAAGCTGTTGATACCAGAAGATGCCATCGCGTTGAACGAATCCGGATACAGAACCTGTGGGACAAGTCCGTACTTGTGAACCAGATTGTATACCATATCCCACTGTCCACCGTCGCCAACTGGCGACTGCAAGAGCGTCTGCACCGTCCTGCCATCGAGTGGTTCTTCAGCGGTGTCTAGGATCTGCTCAAGAAAGAAATTCGCTTTCTCAAGCTTGTCGTAGAAGAATAGGTATGCTTGTGACAACTCGAACTTATCAAGGTTGTGTCTCTTCATCAATGCAACGCGAAAGACATTGGTAGAAGCAAAAAGCCAGCAACGACCGGAGGAGCGCTGGTTCGTAATAGGTGCACCTTCAAAAGGAATCTTGATATTAAAAACTTGCTGATCATGAATAGTCGTGTTTCTCGATGTCAGGATGCTTCGCGGATCAGCAGAGGAAAGCGCTGAAAGTGCAAGTCTGCGTTCATTCGATCGGTCAGTTCATGGTCATCCTTATCGCGGCAGTATACAACCTACCTATTCTTAGGATCCTGCAACAGCTCGTGCTCCCAATCAGCAATCTCAGAACTTGATAAACTGGTCCAGGGCGCACGGAAATGTGTGCTCTGAGCAGCATGTGCTTTCTCGTCGACGTGGACAAAGTCATCGGCTTGCTCTTGACCTTTGACCTGGAGCTCGCGAAGACGCTCGATAACGAGCTTCTCGTTTGGAAGAGGTTGGGACTGATTTGCTCCCATTTTGGTCAGCAAAGACGGCTGTTAAGGGAAATGTGAAGGAAGTAATGGCAATAGAACGCGCACAAAGCTTCAAACAAGACTTCAAGAAGACGAGTTGGTTGTGAGAGAGGAGATGGCTGTGGTGTAAGTCAATGGGGGAGGGTTCTATGAGCTCTTATCGCACAAGTGGGGTGTGCCGCATGATCCATCTTGAGACTTAGGACAACAAGGTGTTTCTGATATCCTGAGCATAATGATGCAATTCAATCAATAATCGAAGACGAAATTATTACAACGAACAAGAAAGCTGCAATGTTGACAATAGAAGTAGTCAGTTGATTTGCTGCTGTCGATTGGAATACTTGTCAGAGTCGTCAAAATGTCTTTGATCAAAGCTCCAAAGTCACATGTGGGAGTCCTATTCAGACATATCAAGATGAAACAGTAACGGAAGAACGTAGCATGGAGACGGTAAGGCGTAATTTGAGACTCATCGGACCTTGCATTACTTCGGTATCTACTCTTTCGCTACTCTTACTACATGTACAAAAGAAAGTTAAATTCAACCAGTTCTTCTTCTTCATACTGTCCAGTCCAACCATCCTCAAAGCGGGCGATCAACCGTCTGCCCATGAGTGAACAGAAAGGATCTGCCAGCCAAGGTAGGAACGCCGAAGAGTAGAGGTAGGAGGCCAGGCCAGATCATACATTCTCAAGATCTTCTACTATCCATCCATTACTGCGCCTCCAATATGGCAGATATATATACCGAAAAGCACAACCCGAAAACGCGTATCCATTCTTGATTCCCAATCACATCTCAACACCATATGAGAAAGGCAAATCCAACCTCGACGCTATGATACTGAATGACACGCAAAATGCAAAGAGATATAACTAAATTGTTTACAAGCGGGAGCCGTGAACAACCTTCATGTCAACACCGAGCTCACGACCTTGGTCAGTGACGACGAGCACACGGACGGAGCCACGTCCAGTGTCAAAGGCCTCCTGAAGACGTCCACGAAGGTTGGACTGATCGATGATAGGAAGGCTCTGCTTGACATCACCAGATTCGGTCATGGCAACGACTGAACCTACAATATTAGCACAAAGTAGATAAGAAGACTGGGGAATCTAGAACTTACCGGCACCATCCTGGAGATCGAGGACACGGTATTGCTTGAAGACTGGGCCCTTCATGGTCTGGACGACGACACTTGGGGATGGAGTGGAGATAGATGATGACTCTTCGTGCAATTGCTTGGTGAAGAGGTCAACACCCAAGTAGCGGTGCTGGCCAGTGGCAGCGGAGGTGGTGATACGAATGACCTGGCAAGGACGACCTTGGAGGATCAAGAGATCACCAAGGCGGATGTGGTGGCTAGGAATGGTGACAGTGTTGGCGGATGGGCCATAGGAGTAACCTGCATCAGAGGATGAGTATTGAGCAGAAGCAGCAACAGAACGAGATGGGGCAGGTGCAGCAGAAAACTCAGGTGCACCACCACCAATGTGAATGTCAATGTCTTGTCTCTCTACACGATCATGATGGTGGTGATGGCCGTGATGATGGTGATGGTGATGTCCAAGGACTTTATCAACAACACGATCGGCTGCACGGTGCAATCCATGTCGGAAGGAGTGGTGACGACCTGGTCCGACATTTAGGATGGGCTGTGCTAAGGGGCGACGTTAGAAAAAAGATTAAACGTACCTTCATCATCGTAGTAACCCATGTTGACGGAGGTTTGTCGGGGAGCGTCGACGGTGATTTCTGTTGGATATGAAACCTGTTCTGGAACAGGAAGAGTGTATCGAGGAGCGTCTACGGTGGTGCCGCTGATGCGAGTAGACTTTTCCTTGGTGTAGGAGAAGTGAGGAGCGTCGACGGTAGTGGAGACACGGACGTCGGCTTCTGGTCGAGGAACAGAGTACTGGGGAGCGTCAACAGTGTAGTTGACTTCTTCCTTGTAAGTTGGTTGAAATTGAGCTCGGTAGCGACGTTCAGTCTGGTCGATCTCAGTATCGTAGTATTGACGAGATGGGATGTCGAGGTTGATGTGAGTGTCTGAGTGTCTCTTGTATGGAAGCTCGACGTGGATATCGGTGTGCTTGGATTTGTACTCTTGAGGTCTGTTGTGAAGAGAGAGAAAGTTAGCTGGAGAAAAGGTAGATCGGCCCAGGTTACCATGTCAACAAACTAAAAAAGCAAAGAGGCGCTCATCATCCCAGTCAAGAGGCCTGTTCAATTCTTGGGTCCAAGTGGTTGGACCACGTAGTCTTGAGCAGATCTCCACCAGCTCACCAGACGTGTAAATTTGACGCTGTTGATGCTGCAGAATTGTGCAAGAACTAGATGTAGAATAAAACTCCAAAAGCACGTACCTTCGCTCGTCGTGAATGTAGATGTCTTCTCTGCGGCTCGGACGGTAACGATCCTCCTCACGAGTTATATGAACTTCTTCGGTGCGAAACTGCTCGTTTCGTGGAGGAAGATTGGCAGAGATGGAATAATTGTCCCGTCCGACGCGCGATGGGAGTTTGATCTCACCCTCGATGTGTGTGGATTCGGTGACCTTTGAAGTCTTGACTTCAGCGTCGTTCTTGTAGGACGACGGGAAGATGCTGAAAGGGATTGGGACACGGGCGTCAAAGTCCAGATTGACGACCTTGAGGTGCAGAGAACTCTTCTCGAATGCCTTTCGTAGATCGAAAGGAAGACAAGAAGGGGTCTCTTGCTTCTTTGGGGAAAAGAAGAAAGGAGAGGGAAGAAAGCGTTTGGTGGACGCTTCTCAACTCGACTTTCAGAAGAAGTTGCAAGAGGATGGAAGAAGACAATTGATGAACAATTGAAGCTTTGAAGATGTTTGTTATGTGTGTGGAGGAAGAGGAAGAGGACCTGATCAGATCGAAGGAGGTGCTTCCTTAAATTAGACGGGGGGTGGTGTTTTGACTAGTGTGGGTCATGTAAACAAAGACTAACGTATACCGCCAAGCAGGGGGAGGGATTGGCATGAGGACGAAGACTCGACCTGAGCATTTGGCGCCACGATTGGGAGAAGGGGGAGTTTGACGTGTGATCGTTAAGCGTGTAGCGAATAGATTCACACAGACCTACTCCAATCTTGCATCGATTCTGCAACGTTGTGGCAGGAGTGCGTGATGTTGATCTTCTGCCAGCCTCTTTCCAACCACCTTCTGCACAGTTGGATAGACTCCCAACCACAACAATTACCGTTCGTCGAGTCGGCAATTGAACCGTAGAAATCATCGTTCGGCTACATCTACACGCAATGGATGCAGTTACAGATCCATCTTCATCTGCAATGACTCTGGATATTCCATGTCTTCCATGCATGAAACTCCATCGTGGAGTTGAGTTATTGGTGAGCTTTGGCCGTTTTGACTCGCCTCACCAGCCGATCACTTTGACGTTCTTTTTCCTGCCCAAGGTCAGACTCGACAGTTAACATTCGTCAATTCCCTCTCTCTCTCTCTCTCTTATTCATCAAGTATTTAACTTGCTATACAATTCTACTCACGACAATTATCCCTTCACCGAATGTCAATATCTCTCCTTTCCTAATTCTCAGCCGAGGTCGTTGCTAGTGACAACATCCGGAACAGGTGCCGGGAGCTTTGCTTTTTCAGGCTTAGTTTCATCTTTTCAGCTGCGTCGAAACTCTGGGCGCGTGTTGTTCCTGAATCTTCGCACGTGAAAGGTCAACTTGTCACAAATGTACTTCATATTTCTTTTTGTCCACTATCAAAGTTCCCAGTGCACAAACATTGTTCCCAGAATGTTGATATTGAATATTGCAGTATTTTAGAGTGTGCTCAGTGACTCTATTTCATCATCAGGCCTCAATCTGAGAATTGTGACTCAAACAGATCCTACAATGTCAATCATAAATTGTCGAAGGACGAAAATAGCTCTGTATATGTTGACATTGTATCAGTTTCTAGATTGAGAGTGGTCAATTACTCTTGACATTGTCAAGGAAATGCTGCACCTCTCCATTATAATCAACAGATCCCAGATTGGATCACAACCAGGGCGGCAGAGGCTATGTTTGGCAGCTGTACTTCCACATGGTCTTTATATCATAACATCCGATGTTCTGAGCGTAGTAACTAACGCGAGAGGCCAAGCTGTCATGCATCTAGTTTCGCAGGGAAAATCAACACCTTTTGCTGCAAGATGAGTAGATTTGAGTTGTTCAGGTGCCGTAATCATGCTCATAATTATGAGGATATGCAACTTCTTTGACCACTTCGACACCCCATAGCGAAACTTGCACCAACAGATCCTTTCACGAGCCGCCAAGAGAGTATGAATGATATGTTGCCTCGATTTACATAAGCGATCTATCACTGGCTTTCAAGCTTTCCCAGGCTTATCCCCCTCCAAGGCCTTGAGCCAGGGTCCACTATCGTGGAAGCAAGATTTGCCCGTCTTATGAATACCCCGCCACCGATTCTGGAGAGTGTGCTGCAAAAACCCATGTGGCTCAGCGACTAGGACTACGCATGTGGCTATGTACCAACCAACGGCGATTCAAATTATCCAACTGTCACGCTTGAATAGGAAACACCCCTCACGAAGCGATGTGTGAGTGACATCGAAAAGCCATACGAGCTCTACACGGTCAACGGGTACAATATATATACTGGGCATTCTCCGCCACGCTAGCAATAAGGTCCTTCCATTAAACAACCACCTATTCTGTGTTCTTCAACAGTCTTGTGTGCACTAGCGTTGGCTTTGTCACTCGTTTATGGAATCTGCTTCGCCATCTGCTACACATCTGCTAGTGGAGGATACACTTTGAGAAGCACAATTGAACCTAATGTTACCCACATGATGTATCAACCGGGATGCATACCTATACTTATGCTGCTACTCCCGTATACCATGACGGTAGTGGCAGCAGTAGATCCAGGTCCTGTAACGCAAACACAATATCTATACGTCTCAACAGATGCGTACCCAGAGCGAACAGAAACAATAGAACGTGGCTCAACCTTCACCCAAACAATAAGCGCCTTAACAAACTACTATACAACAACCCTTCATCCAACAGCGACACCCAGAAACGCACTAACAACGGTTACAGACCTGAGTAATCCCAGCTTCCCAATCGTTCAAGTGCTCCTGCCCCCAGAAGCAACGAATACCCGAACGGTTGGTCCAAACGAGACACATTATTATGTCCCCATAACATTCCACCCGTTCCAAACATGCGAGAAATATAAACAAAACTGGACCACCTCGACAATCGTGCAGATTCCGCTGTATTTGACCATGCCTTCGGATCTGAGGGAGCATATCATGGATCTCACGCCAATGAGCATGACTCCATCGCCAACAAGCTGGTATTCACGGCTCGATTATTCCACAGGCGTAACGATGACCAAAACGGTGCAGATCGCTATACTAAATCCCACAGATCTGCCTGCGGAAGTTCTATCTAAAGCTAGTAACGTCGATTACCCGCTACCAATGAGTTACTGCCAAACGCCCACAAGTTCATGTAGCGGCTTTTACGCAACGTTACCGCCAACTCCTACAATATTTCGTGGTCAGACGACGCTAGTCACTATGCTGACGATGACTTCGGAATCGTGCACACCTGTCTGGAGTCCTGATCCGAGATGGACCCGTGATAATGTCAGGTGCTGCGACAGCTCCTTTGGTGTAGCAGGTGGCCTCTTCGCGATATCCTTGGGCCTTAGCATTCCTGGTGCATGGATCGTCCTATGCTTCTGTGGGGGCGCCATTGAGGCGCGGTATCAGCTGGGGAAACTGTATCGAGGTCAAGAGGCGAGAGGAGGGCTCCCTCCATTGTGGGGTGCGACGATCGTTTGTCTCTGCTTTTGTTTTGGAAGAGGACCGAGATGGAGAGCGCGTAGTGCTACAGAGCAGATGATATTGAATGCTAAGTGGGAGAGCATGACGGCTGGTGAGAGGTATAGGATCTGGCGAAAGTGGGGATACACGACGAAATACCCAGTCGAAGACTTAGGAGATGAACCTGAGAGAATCAAGCGTGGGTGTTGCTGATCTACTTTCTGAATATTTGACATGTGTCGAAAATACAGCTTTTGCGAAGCTGATGTGGATGAACGAGATATGAAAGATAACAAAGAAATGATCACGCGAAGAAGAAGATCATGTCTGATAGGAAACATCATGAAAGAGCGATGTCGTGCATGCCAAAGACCGGTGGTGGTTTGATGAACAATGGAAGAAACAGAATACGATAGAATAATATTTAATGATGCGTTAGGAAGAGGAGAACCACGCCTCCTTCCTAACATGCTATTTACGAAATCCTGAGAAGGAAGACAAGCAAATTAATATTCAATTCATTAGCGTTAACATGGCACAGTAATACATCATCTTGAAGACGGCATTAGTAGAGATCATTTCATCCACCGTTTGTAAGCAATCTGAGAGCATTGTGCTACGTAAATTGTTATGAGCCAGCTTTTGACAAGACGGATCCCGATTCTTTGTTCCATGAACTTCGCACAACGGTGATTTGCGAGTAATGGTATATTGGGTATCAATGTGCTAGGCAAAACCACCGATACATAGCTTATAGCAGAGAAACACAACACGGCTTGGCCATCGCTGAATGCAGGCTGTTCTCTTAACCATTAGTCAGTCTACCACCTCTCGCATAAGGTGACACACGCGCCATGGATCCGTTCTACAAAGACACGCAGAAATAATGTAACGGGCATCAGTGAACCGAAACAACACTATCAGCATCGGAGTCCGAGTCATTGGTCAGGTCAATGGTGACTTTGTACTTCGATTTCCTTCGCTTCGAGGCTCGCTGTCCTGACTCAAGCTTAATATTTTCGTCATTGGCCCGCTCACGTTTGATATGTCTCTGTGATGCTGTTACTTTCACGGCCGGTGATGGAGTTGGTGGGATATCGCGTTCCGGAGTGCGAGAGATAATGCAAAGTTGCTTGAGAGCCTCTAAAGCACGATCAGAACAAGCTAAGCTTGATTCGCTGCCGTACTTACCCATTGACCGATAATGAAAATAGAAGACAGCAATTGGAGAGTCTCTTCCGTCGAGATAATTGATTGTGGATCGGAGCACCGCAATCTCTGTAGCACGAGTAGTTCTAGTTTGTTAGCACATGTCCATTTGATGATCCATGACTCTTACAAGACACCGTGAGATTTTGCCTGTCCCTTCAGAGCTTTCTCATGGACCTCTGAACTTGACCCATTTCCCAGAGTGTGTTGCTGTTCTGATGGCTCTACATCCGTTGGCAACGACGTACGATAGACTTTAACAACAATTGTACCAACTTTCGACATTTTCTTTTGGTCATTCTTAATATTCGATTGCTTGCTCTCGTCTACCGCTACACTGTACTTAGATTTGAAGCATGTTGTCGGTAATAAGAGACCTACTTGTTTTGATACCAGCAAATTTCATATGGTGTACGAATCCCTTCTGTGTGTATGCGTCGTATGATTCTGGCCCTATAATTGTTCTCTTCTGATCCCGACCGACCCAAAAGTACGATTGCGTAAGTATTGGTGAAGAAATCCACTCGCCGTCCACAGATAAGCGGAAGGTTAACGACGGAGAGGTTGTTATATATTCTGCGCCAACCGTCAAATCAATCGTGAACTCTTGATCTGTCACAGATGTAACATATTTCGATATGGCTTTGGCTCTTAGAGGTGCAGCCTCGTCTTGCAACGTCTCGTCAATATTATCGTCCTCATACTCGACAAGAGGTTCTCCATTAACATTGATGGTGACATTAAGTCCTGGTACGTCTGGAAATCTTGCCATACTTGCGTAGATGTCTGAACAATGGAACTGAATGACCTTGTTACAGCACTTCTTTAGAATCGTTACCACAGCATCTAGAATAGTTTCTGACTTCGCACAAACCTGGGTGTTCTAATCGTCCTATTTGTGCTAGAAAGTAGTAGTCTCGAAAGAGTACAGCAGCTTATGATGCAAATCGAAGTCGAAAGACATTGTCGAGCATTATGAGGTCGACATCTCGTAAGGCTGAGTAGATTGTCGTGTGATGGAAGACGTGCTGCCAAGACTACAGACGCGGTCGGTATAGTGGGTGCATATCACCTTCCAACAATTCTAAACACTTCAAATGGACCGAATCATATCAACGTTCAAGTCTGTGAGGTGTAAATTGAGAAGGAAAGCGATTAGGTCAGCCATGGACAGAGAAATTCCATTCAAAGCATATATTGGCATTGCAAAACCATGTGAATTAACTCTCCTCCCACGTTTATACACAAGACAATCAGTCTCTCGAATCGAATGCTCATTTTTTGTTTGGTACAGCGACGATGAGATCAACAGAGTAGCACATCCCAGGCTTATGAAACATGGAAACACCATTGAATGAAAGAGAACTCTTCCAAATATCGCCTTTCCACTCATCAGGAATGACAGACATCTGACCCTCGACCACGTCCCTACCAAAACCCTCTCCAAAATTGCTAGAGCTTATCAGTTTTCAGACTCAACTTAGACGAACATGGATGCTTACTTGAAGCTAACATTTCTGTGAACGATATCCTTCAACTCACAACCAAGCTCTTGAAGGATATTGACAATGTTGCCCCATACGATGGCAGCTTGCTTGAACAGATCGTCTTCGACGCCTTCCATGAGCTCACCAGTTGATGGATCTGAGGCCCATTGTGTTGAGATGTAGGCGAGACTTGTATTTGGTGGTACAATGCTGACGATTGAGTAGAGATTCTTGTGGGCGGGAGATCCGGCTTGTGTGTTGAGATGTGTAGGCGATGGCATATTGAAAGGGTCTTGATTTGAGTACTTTGTGTATTACTGCCTGTTTGTTAATTGATATTATGACTGGAAGATTAGGAACACGAGGTGGGACATTGCTCAATATAAAGAGCTCTTAGAAATACCCCTCATGTGTCCCGAGACCAACCTGCTTCCATCAAGCCAATGATTTGATACCACTTCTCAACATATCTCGCCGATCTAATGGCATCAGAAGTATTCTAGAACGTCAGTCTGCCCACCTCCCGCGCTCCAAAGCTCGCTATCAAGCTTCAAGTCGAAGCATCGGAAGCCACGATGCGGGGAAGCTCGAGGACTGAGGAGTGAGGCCAATCAACTCGATTTGATAACCCGTGTCCCAGAAAATGTAAAAAGTAATTCACTCTATAAAAAAACAAAGCATTGGAGATGTTGTATGTTACCGCTATCGTAACTGATAAGGAAATTGGCTGGACCTTAGGTAGGTAGTCTTGATGCCACAGCGTATCAAGCTCGACATCCACGTCCGCTTGCAGCACATGATGTATGTACCACAACGTGTACGAGAGAGTGATATCATCTGGGGGAATCATTACTTAACCTGACAAGGAAGAAACAACACCGTCTTGCATTGCAATGGGCATGCAGAACAATCCCGCGTTCCTGGCGTTCGCAGACATTGAAATCATTGAGGAGTCCTGATACATACTTTCACATCCAGAGAGGAGAATCTCTGCTTCATCCTGGAGTTTTCGAGGGCCTGTTGTGTTGGATGTGGGATGATGGAGGGGCAATTTTTATTATGAGCTCACTAACTCTGACGTACTGGAGGTGCTGTATTCGCTGGTTGATTAGGTCATCATAGACATGAACACCACAACTCTTCTTGCATAGTCCGGATTCAGAAATAGAGATATCGGGTACCCCATCTCTCTTGGGCACTGTTTCATTATGCAGCAAAGCGACTCAGCAGAAGAAGGCATCGTGAAGATCCTGCGAAGTCCGTGAATTCGCTCAACACAACCAAAAGGCGAGATCTCTGACACGGTTATCAATCTCTCACACATCCATACTTGATACGAACCAGATCTTCTGAGCATTCACAGTTACTCTAGTCATCATATGTCTGGTGTTGTGGATTTATCCTTAGTCTTGGTTTGATGGTATTGAGTTTTTGCTTCTCCGGTGATTGTTGTTGAGTTTCTACTCCTCAAAGACTTCAATGTCTGCGAACGCCAGGAACGCGGGATTGTTCTGCATGCCCATTGCAATGCAAGACGGTGTTGTTTCTTCCTTGTCAGGTTAAGTAATGATTCCCCCAGATGATATCACTCTCTCGTACAC
>Ga0181470_100114_pt2 | contig 13374 bp, 16 predicted proteins | sample InSIn5SAF170_FD_119082 | JGI IMG/M metagenome (GOLD analysis project Ga0181470, IMG submission 119082) | Clean room microbial communities from NASA Spacecraft Assembly Facility at Jet Propulsion Laboratory, Pasadena, California, USA -... ...
GGATTATATAGGCGTTCATGGCGACAGAAGAATGGAGACTTGACGAATATGATTCCTGAAAAGACGTGTGCCATAGAGATTGAGCGAGTGACTAGTGTTCTTGGGTATCTCAATAGAGGATGGTATCATCAGTGGCCACCAATGCGCTTACACCGAGTGATGCCACTGAAGTCTCACCGACGGAGCTCTTCACAAGATCAAATACCAGCCCGAGCACAATACTTGTTCACCTTTGCATGATCCTACCATTGAATGTGAGGCAACAGGGTGCCGTAACACAGGGCAGTGCGTTAATCAGCCACGAACGTTGCCGAGACTCGTGGAAGGCAAGTTGCCGGGTTGTACGACGACATGCCGAGGAGACAGTGACCAGATGGCCGCCTCCAGGCTATGAGGAGCCTTGGCCGGTGTTTGAAACCCGAGCTCCTGTCTTGAAGCACTTTGACTTCTGTCATGTAGACTTCTAATGGCATTGTTGTGGCCCCCTTGACTACTACGTGTCGCTGATATCGATGACCTTGCTACAAGTTTCGCACTTAGAATGCTATGGAAATAGTTAGTACATGCCTGGCTTGCTTTATTTCTCCATATACCGGTGTTTGAACGAGTGTATTTCCGTCATACGTATGACAAAGTAGAACAAGGCGGTGAAGACTGATACGGCCATGGCGTAATGGCAAAAAGGGGAAGTGAGGCGAGATCTCTGAGGGGGATTGGTGATACTGGTAGATATCGTTACAGGAACCAATTGCTGGCCATATCAGATTTCCTGCTCTTAGATGACTCTCAATTGAGAGAACGGGTCTCTGGCACCTTGATGGCCTGGAGGACTTACACTTGGTTGGTCGTCACTCAGCAGCCGCAACTAGATCGTACCTCCCTGGGCCTGAAGCGTGTCAAATCAAGGCAGGCGGCCTTCCTGGTTTCTCTCGCGGCTGGCACCGGCTGCAACGTTTCTTCTCTTTAAATCTGCGTTCTACACACCATGCCAACTGGTGGACTGCACAAGGCATTTCTGTGAAGCCATTCATTCAACTCAGTTCCACCTCTCTCACCTCCCGTTGACTGGACTCCTTCCTCCGCTGTTCATCACCCCGCCTGCTTCATCTCCTCTCCTCTTGCACTTTACACTTTACTTCTTCCCTTCATGCGGCCACAGTGGTCGTCTCTCACTCCATGTCCCACTCCGAGTCCTTCGCAACCTCGAGTCTCTATTCCTGCAAGATACAAGCACGAGTCATCTCGTGCTCGACTACCTTACCCGACGTTCAGCGATTAATCTTCTTGCGGAGCACAAGGCCATCGCCTTTCTTCGAGGGCGATTTATGAAAGAATTGCTATTTCGTGGTCGACTCAGCATCATCGAAATGGCCCCTGGTTCGCTCTCTGACCGCCACCACGCCGACTGTCCGCCTGGCCAAGTTTTCTACAACTGCAGAGCCACCGATTCCAGGGGCTGGTCCTCTGCTTCCTGCGCCTCGTTCCAGTGCCTTGAAGGCAGCCGCCCCCTCGCGAGTCCGACAGAAGCAGTCCTAGGACGTCGCCAGGAGACCGAACCTAGCGAAATAACACTGTGGCCACCACCTCCCGAAGAAACATCGTCCACCACTGGCGACAGCACCACCACAATGACAGACTCGGGCATCACGCACACCATCCCCAACGATGAGGTCGTCACGGTCACTAGGCATACGCTGATAACTACCGGAAAGCTTCCTGTCCCAACTGAACATCCTCCATCGCTCAATGAGTCGACGACGTCCGAGTCTACAGAGCGTGAGCTACCGACACCGACAGGCACACCTCCCACGGCGACAAATATGCCCGACGGCTCGACTAGTGCTGCACTATCCACGGGGGCAATCGTCGGAGCAGCCCTCGGCGGTTTCGCAATAGTGATTGCCAGCATTGTCATCTTCTTCCTCCTGAGACGCAGGCGCAAGAAAGCCCGTCACGTCAGCAACGATAGCGGAGCATCCAACGGAACTGTGAGGGAGGATTTCTACGACGACAAACACTTCCCTGCGTCGTCTGTAACTCCGCATACTACCGGAACTCAAGACCCCGGCGACCCATTTGCTCCGTTCGGAGGTCCGTGGCCCCTGACTCAAACCTTTCTTACTGCCTGCAGCTGACATTTCCATTAGGACGTGCTGATGAGCCAAATCGACCTCGAAACGGCGCTGTCGAAATGGATGGTACGAGTTCAGCGCCGGTCGAGCTCCCGACGGAGAGTGTGCATCCAAACGGCTCTGGAGACCAAGCAGCATCGGCATCGGAAGATCCTGCGGTTGGCACTGTCAAGCAAACGCCTTCAAAGGACCCGCGAGCTACTCTCAACGCCCTCAGAAACTCAGAGGGAAAGCCGGCGTATGTGAATCATTGGGACCAGTATCGAGCTATGACAGGCGGAGGCTGAACGTTGGAGGAGCTATCTAGCCGGCCGGAGAGGCGTGGGGTGCATATTGTGGTGCTTTTTGTCAATTTTTGGAACTGCTCCAAATGAATACCCTTGTTGAGAAATGCCCTACCATCATGAGGCAGGGATGAAGATATCGAAACTTAGTCTGAGAGGAGTGTGCCGTCCACGGTGGGCGGAGATCTGCCAGGTTAAAGCATAGCTTACTTCTTTCGCATGACACTCCATGAGCATGGCCGCTGTTCAATTGCCTTTCCAATGTCTTGGGGTATTTCGTGTTGAGACATACTTGATACATTCTCATGATTCCTTCTTCCTTTCCATTGACGCCCAGAAATGCAAGTCCAGACCGGCTGTAATCAGCCCCTGTCCCAATCCCGTCCTTTTATATGATTTTCGGAGCCGCCCAACTCAGGCTGATCCACAGCCAGGAACCCAACCGGGGTCATCGGTTCTGCAGCTTCGAGATTTCGTCCAAGAGGTCCTGGAGGTCTGCATCAGAGATCTTGTCTGCCAAGGACGGGATTAATGTCTTGGCTTCATCGTGGTTCTCGCAACATAGTGAGCCTGCGACAAGTAGTATTAATATTTGGCCGCTCCTCCTGAAGAGCAGATAGCAGGTGACTGCGCTGCTTAGACATACCAAGTTGCGCCCGCTCAAACTTGGCCAAGTTTTTATGCGTGCTCAGCAAACGCTCCACCGCTTCGACGTTCTCCTTTTGCGTGAACCGCGCGAAATGGTCGAGATATGTAAGCGTCTGATTGAGCATCCTGTTGCGCAGCCTCTTGTCAGTCTCCTGCGCTGTGTGCATTGGGGGTGATTTATGCGCCAGGGAGCAACAACTGGGGAGCGTACTCTGTCTCGTTGACGTTTTTGCGATCGTTGCGGCGCTTGGTGACTAGCGCGTTGAGAACGAGAGAAGCTTCGGAGAGGGTGAGGGTGTCGACGCTCTGGAACTCGCCCAGGTTCAGCGTCGCCGTGGCTTCTTCCGCGCCGGGCGGCGGAGGCTTGGGGCGGGAGGTCTTGTTCGACATCGTGGGCGTGCGATGCCGACTCGTCGCGCGGGGACGCTCGAGAGGATTCCTGAAGTAGCGACGTTTGTGTTCGGGATGTCGCCAATGTTGGTGGAGGCACAGGAGCGGTCGCAAAGAGTAGTTCGGCTTGGGGGATGAAGATGCAAGCACGGGGAAGAAATGAAGTTCAAAGCCACGAGGCTGACAGATGAAGCGCGCCTTCGCATGGTTTTGTGGGGCGTCTCTCGGCCATCTTCATCGGCAGCTTTGTCCACCTCACTCATCCCGTCAAGCTCACACCAGCCCGCCTACGGAATATCGCCGACGATAATGACCAACTCGCTATAAAACTCATAGGAGCTCACTTATTGGTAAGAGTTAGAGCGGCCGCTTTCATGATGCGGAAGATCGCTTACGAAGCTTAAAGATACATGGTCGCTCCTCGAGATTCATGAGCCTCAGGGGCCCCAGCGAAACCCGATAATAGACCCATGAGTGCATACACCTAAAGCCATGTACGCAACCTCTTCTAGGCTCCTGCTTGGTGCTCTTGGCTTACGTCTTCTAGGACTGTCTTCGCCCTCGTCGTCATAAACAAGGCCGGCGGCTTAGTCTACAACAAGCACTTCCACGAAGGCGGTCTCAACCAGATCAGCACAAATGACTTCCTGGTGCTAGCCGGTACTTTCCACGGGTACGGACAGACTCTCCTCCTCAGCCATTCTGCTCTGAAGCTCACGTATTGCAGTGTTCATGCCATCACAGCACGCCTCAACCCCGTCAAGCCGCCGCCGGCCAACCCCCCCGGCGGCAACACCATCCCCAGCAGACCAGAACCGCCCTCCGGTCTTGAAGTCCTCGAGACGGAGAACTTCCGTATGCAATGCTTTAACACCATGACAGGGACCAAGTTCCTGCTCTTCAACGACACCACGCAAACCAATGTGGATGTCATCATGAGGAAGATATACGACCTTTACGCCGACTACGTCATGAAGAATCCGTTTTATTCGTTGGAGATGCCTATCCGGTGCGAGATCTTTGATAGGAAACTCTTGTCATATATCAGGGAGATCAACAATCGGTAGAGAATGGGGGGCAGTATGGCGTGGACGTGGGAGGACGGACATGCGTAGAACTCAGATGAACTAAGAGGCGTCAGCCATGCCTCTTCTAATACCTGCCATATTCTATTGTACAGTCCTCTCTGAGACGCCATGTTGTAGAAGCAGATCACGAAGTATCCATCTTGTCATCATCCTTCTTGTCCCCTCGAGCACCTGATCCACTACCTTGTCCCGACTCGTCTTCCTCCTTGACATCCCCCAGCGACGCTTTCGTCGCTGCCTCCTCTTCCTCGCGCGCCCTCTTCTCCTGGCGCGCCTTCTCCTCCTCCATACTCATGCGCAGCGCAAGCGCCAGCTCAGGCTCTATGCTGGGGTCGAAGCCAAACTCGAACTCGTCACCACCGCCGACACCGTCGCCGCTGCCGCCCGCGCCGCCAGCGTTCTCGCCCAGTAGGATGGGTGTGGCGACAAGCTGGTCGCTAAGGAGCTTGCTGCTGGGCGGGATGACAACGAGATGCGAGCCCTCATTGCCCTTGACAGCGTCGTTGAAAGCCTGCAGCTTCTTCTGCGTGGTGTCGTCCTCAAGATCGCCGAAGAGAATGAAGTCGACCAGAACGTTGCCCTTCTTCAGCTTCTTGGCGAGGGCGTTGAGCTCCTTCTCGTCCTCTTCGATCGGGGAGCAGACGAAGACTATTACTCGCTGGCGTTGGGATCGGTTCTGTCGGTGCTTGAGGGCCAGCTGCAGATGCGTTAGCGAGACTTGAGGTGACTCTGAAGACGGATAAGGGCGGTGACATACGACTGCGACTTGGATGCCGGTCTTGAAATGCGAGGACCCTCCGATCTTCTTCTTTGTCCGGTGCAGGCCTTCGAGGATCTTGCCCTGCTCTGTAGTGAGAGTGACGAGAACCTCAGGTCCCTTGCCACCCATGCTCATCAAACCAACTGAGGACTCTGGGTTGCCCTGGGTGATGGTCTGGAAGAGGACGTTGACTGCGTCCACTTGTGAGTCGAATCGGGTCGGTTGGTAGTCTCCATTTCGGCTGCTCTCGCTGTTGTCCACGACAACCATCACCGCCTCGAGAACCATCTTGGCGGCTGATCGACGACTCTAGACGTATTTCTGCAAGATTTCTGGTCGAAGAAGCAGGTGGGAAGCTTCGGGGTCAAGAAGAAGCTTGAAAGACGTTGGGATGGATAACGGAAGCAGGCTGATGGATGGCAAGCTCCAAGTGTCGTAAGGCGGTTCAGCCTGGTGCTTGACCGAGCTGCGGTAAGTAGAGCTACGAACTCTGAGGCAGTGTAAAGGTAAGAGATCAAGTACTGGTACCTGTGGGGCGCAAATCGAATGTTGGGGAACGTCATTGGTGAGATGCTTACCTAATGATCGGTTTGTTTACTTTCACTGACACGGACCACTCACAGCGCGAAGAACATCCAGCACTTAGAGATATAATCAACATCACCTGTCCTCGAAATATCCTACCGGTTGATCCAATTTTGCATACCCAGACTTCGTTATGGCGCCGGCGCGACCCAACAAGCGAGGTTCCAATGCTTCGGCATCACCAAAAATTCATGGCAGCCCTTCAACGCCTCACCAGAGAAGCCCGATCAAGAAGGGAATGACAGGCATCAGTTTGCACCACAAGCAAGCTCTGATTGATAACCTTCAGCTAGAACGTATGGCTTCCTCAATATTTGCGGATGTCACTCAGACTGACTTGTGCTAGTCACGGAACGCGCTCGACGCCTGCGAGCTCAATACAATCTTCAGGCTCAGGGCCTACGATCACGGATCGAGATCCGGGTCAACAGAATACCGATGGCTCTACGCAAGGCCAAGATGGGCGATCTTCTAGTCAAATACCTTGAACAAGAACAGAAAGGAACTGCGACACGGCCACCTCCAGTCCCGGCAAAGGATATACCTCCTCGGACAACGTCCAAGAAGCCCATTGCTAGCCGTGGTCACAAGCGATTGAGGTCAGTCGAACGTGCCGTCGTTGTAGTTGCGTAACTAATATTGGTCAGTGATGGGATGGATAAGGAAAACGAGATCGAGCATTTGGAGAATCCTAAGAAGAAGCCCCGTGCTGGCCGCGCCGACACCGCACCCGTTCGCCCAGGACAAGTCTTGTCACCTACCTCATCAAACTCGCGCCTCAACCGAGACCGAACTGCCTCTCCCGTGAAATCCCAAATCGCGAGACCCGCTTCTCCCTTGAAGGGGACTGGACCGTCGCGTTCGGCTGCGGCCACGAGTGTGTTGTCAAGCATGGTGGAGAAGGCGAAGGCGACGCGAGCAGCCGGAACACGTAAGGTCACGACCACGTCAAACACCAGCTCGAGTTCGGCCGGGACTACGACAGCAAGTAGGACACGTGGAGCAGCTGCTCCGGCCGCGTCTAAAACTCAACCACCCCGACCCGCCACCCGCACAGCTCGCCGAGTTAGTAACAATAGCGAGACGAGTGAGGGCAGTGCAACTACTGTGGTGAGAAAGACAGCTACAACTAAGGCGGCGGCGCCAACGAAGAAGACTACGGTGATGGGCACCATAAGAAAGGGTGTTGCGGCTGCGGGCGCGAGGAAGACGGCAACCAAGGCAGCTGCTCCGGCGCCGACGACGAGCACCGGAAGAGTCCTGCGAAAGCGTGGCTAATGTGCGGGTTGGTGATGAGGGAATAACGAAATGGCGTTTCTGATTATGGCACGGTGTTGGTTTAGGATGGTCAAACTGCCAAGGTGGTCATGTACATTGAAGAGGCGTATACGGGCATGTGAATTTGAAGTTTCCAGCACAACTCCCGCGATTGTTTCCTACACTGTGGCAGCAGCGGCGGCGGCGGCGGCTGCTGCCTTCTTCTTCTTCTTGTCGTCGACAAACTCGAAGTTGTCTCTGGGTATCTCCTTGTACTTCTCGATGAGGAACTCCTCCACCTCGTCGCTCACGTCGCCTTGAATGACAATTTCCTCTCCGCCGCTCGGCACCTTGGTCACGGACGAACCGGTAGCGAACTTCTTGCCGAAGTCCTTGGCAACCTGCCCGCCATTAGTGGCTCATCCGACACATTGTATGATGATGTTCCTACCTTCTTGAGGTCTAGTCCAAATGCCTCGAGCCCATGGACGGCGGTGACGAACTTCTTCTTGTTGCGCTCGATCCGCTTGATCGTGACGACGCTGTTGGCAAGCTTGTCGGCGTGCTTAGCCTCCGCGGCCTCGGCCTTGGCGGCTTTCTTCTGCGCGTCCTTTGCCGCTCGTTTCTGAGCTTCGACAGAGAGGGATGCGGTCGCGGCTTCGAGTGCCTCTGTGAAGCAGTTAGCTGTCTGAGGAACGAGGGGTGGTTCAGGGGCCGGGGATGCGTACCAGCAGACCAGATTCTGCTGTACAGGTCTGGATGGGCCTTTTCTAGCCATTCCTGGCATTTCCTGACCGTCCCGCCATATTCGCAGTACTACTTGGACAATCGTTAAATCACGGAGCTTTGGATCGGGCGGTCGGACGGGGGGCGTACCTCTGGCGGCAGAGTACAGACTATGGCGTAGGTGTTAACAAGCACGTTGGGGTGACTGTTTGATAGGGAGGTAACTTACCACCACAGTATATCACAGTCCTTCCTTGCGGTTCGACATCGGCCTGTTCTGAGTCTGCCATTTCTGCAGACTGGGTGTGTATGAAGCTTCTTTAAACCGAGGACCACGCGCGTGTTGGACGGTCCGTTGACACCACTGGCATGGCGGGGTAGGTAGACCGATGGAGGGGCACCCAGCGAAAACGTCAACACCCACTGCCAGCCACAGCCAGCCAGCCACCGTGACCACTCGTGGCCGCCCCAAGCAGTAACAAGCGGTAGGTACGTACCTGCCCCCCCCAGAGTTACCGCCTGAGGACTGCGAGTGCAGGTTCTCAGGCATCAACTACAGCGTCTAGCAAGGTGCCAATCCTTGCCGTTTTGGTAACCAACCTTTAACCGCGATGCATCTGTCGAGTAACGCTTGGCAGTCGGTCGGCCCTTTCTGTGCGGCATGGCCCGTCTCGTTGCATCGCGCAGACGCATGTCGCACCGTCTTTCCCTGTTAATTCTCCCGATCAAAAGGCCACCAGCAAGTGCTGCTGTCGAGTCGTCACCACCCGTGGCTGTGGGACATCCCAAACGGTAAATCCTTGAAATGTGGTCGCCTAAGCTGGCCGGCCAGTCCACAACTGGACCTCATTTCAGATGCCGAAGGGCTCACGAACTGCTGTCACGGCCCGGATCTCTCACAAACTTTGTTTCGTTCTATGGCCTAGCTGTCGGTCATGCGAGCCGCCTGCAAGGTCACATTCCCTCTGGAGAGTGGTGCTGGGCGATCATCAGCATTGCCAATACTCGCAGCACGTAGCCGCCCGGCCAGCGCTCGATGCCTTCATTGGCCGCCTTCTGCAGCCGCCAGCCCAATCAGCATGCAGCGCCGTCACATCTCGCGCGCGCCAGCCACTCGTGGTCGTTGCCGTCAACCAGGGCTCGTTGTCATCCCAAAATTAGCAATGCTGCTGTGGATGCTGATTGGATTCTGGGCGGTGTTAGTGCTTCTGGAACCGCTTCTCCAAGCAGGCGTCTACGAGGACATCGCCAGAACTGTCACCACCTTCGTCCCATCTGGACTAAGCACCCGATCCAATATCTCCACCGCGAGCCACTTGCAGGCGCCCTGACGGCGCGTCACTGCTGCTCTGTTCTCAGTAGCGTGCGATGGCCCCCATCTTCGTGCCCCATGGATGCACAAGGCACGGCCACTAGTGTGTGCCTCACCCACCTCGTAGCCGCTCATCCAGTTGGCCAAAGTCGGCCACTCTTAAGACTCTATCACTCCCCCCGGCCAACATGGCCGGTCTCCTCTCCTCCACATTCCCTTCATCTGTTTGCTCGTTTCCTTTCCTCTTCGCCGTTGTCCATTTTCAATAGAAGCTTCGTTGATCGAAGCAGCCTATCGTTATACCTCTCCTTTTGAATCAAGTTATCCGGCGCCGGTCGTCGTTTGCGTATATTACGATAATATCCATTTCATTTACGGCGTTGCGTTGGGCCGGCCCGCTCGCGGTCAATATCTGGGAATAGCAGACTGCATATGCATCATGGCTGACACTCTACGCTCGCCCGCTGCCCGATACCAACCTCAGGAGTCTTCGCTGGCACGAAGACCAAAGAGGTTCCTTAATCCTATAATAGAAGAGGAGGGTGACAATGGACCGACTCAGCAGAAGATGATGAGTCATGACCGGCGCGCCGATACTTCGCATTTGAAGATCGAGGCATGGTTGTCACCGATGAGCGACCACTTCCCGACCCCGCGTGGAATACACTATCTCGCTGCCCCCGTGCTCCCCTCGTCGCCGTCCACTGAATCCGCCGGTGGGACTTCGCCCGCGACTTCTTCTAACCCCTGGAACCGCGCCAGCGTCGCGACCGAGAATACCGAGTTTGAGGATCTTTACGACGTGTCCGACGACGACGAGGACATGCCGAAGGGCCTCCAGCGTGGTGCGTCGATGAGAAGGCAGCATGGTGGCAACCGGCTCAACACAGACAAGTTGCCAACTCGTCTGGTCATTCCAACTAACCGGGAGCCTTCCAATGAGACTTGGTCTGCAGTGGATGAGTTCAAAAAGATAACTTCGCCAGTGCCCCTGACGCCATCTGTCAAAATGACCATGTCCCCGGCCCAGATGAACTTCATGGACCAGCAACAGGCACTGGAAGTTCCAACCATCTCCGCACCACCATCTCTCGATGGCAGTTTGACGTCCGAGCAACTCGCAGCGATGAGCGCGCCGCCAACCCCTGTCATTGGGAACGACGATGCCAATGCCGAAGATGCGTGGGCCGGCGTTCACTTACAGCCCGGTGCCCTGGCGACCTTGCATGCATTGTCGAGTGGCGAAGAGGACCTGCATGAGCAACCGTCCCAGGTGATCGAGGTGTCTGAATCGCAGCCAGTCACTGAGATGCGACAACAGCCACTTCGGCTGATCACCAACCTTCAACCACAGGCAACTCAGGGAAGGCACTTCTCTCCAAACCCCAACCGCCAGTCTCTCGCCGACCTGACCAAGTTGGATATCCCTTCCCCAGGTGGATTCTTCTCCGGGCTCTCACCTCGCTCCAGGACTACTTGGCACATGTCTGCTAGGTCTCCCGAAGACATGCCTCCGCCGACTTCGACAACTGCTGAGCAGTTCTACCGATGCCCATGGAACATCAACTCCGCTCCTCCCGTTCCAAGGCGACCTGACTCTGCAGAAGGCTTTTACAGGAGCCTGGACTCGTCTGCTCCGATTGAGCAAGTTATTGAGGTGCACAACGATGTCATGTCCGAGGACGATATGCCCACTGCGCGGCCCGTCTTTGAACATCAAAACTCAGGTTCTTCCGGCGAGACCATCAAAGCACCCGTCTCGCCCGATGCCGAGGATGCCCCAACCGAGATCGTCGTCGATTATGACCCCAACTATGCGCGCAAGCAGCAGGAAGAGGCTCTGTCGAACCTTGACCGCACTGGTATTTGGCTCGCGGCTCAGCGAGTCTACCTCAAGGGTGTCGATGATGAGCCAGATGAGGATGCCTTGGCGACTATTGCGGAGGCCCCTGAAGACGAGGGGGATGAAGCCAGCGTGGCTGCTCCTGAGCCAGAGGCAGTCTTGGTGTCGAAGAAGAAGACTGTGCGTTTCTCTACCGACCTTATCAAGACTACCGCACAACCAAAGCGTCTTCCCTCCAAACTCCTGCGCCAGGAATCAGCCTATTACCGCGCGTTTCAGGACTACATCGTCCGCACACAAGCCTGTGATGTGTTTGTCCATCAGCTACCTCGCTTCCAGGCTCTCCAGGCCCAGCGAGTGTCGCTTCGTGACGCCCACCGGAACCAGCTCCTCGGCAAGTATCAGCTCAGTGTCGTGCCTCAGTCCGCTAAGAAGCGACTAAGCGCCAACGTTGCTCGTGGAGACCACAACCTAATTGACGATCCCGAGAAGCTGCGCAAGGAGAAAGAGTTCGAGGCCATCAGCCAAATGACCATGTCCACATGGCAAGTTGCGGCGGTGAAGTTCCTCAATGGCGGTCGCCTCATCACCGCTCCCGTTACGAAGCGGCTGGCTCGTCTTTCCCGCATGGCTCCTGGAAAAGATGGTGTTACTCGTGACCGTGCGAGGATCCTTGACCTCGGTGGATTGGCTACCTGTGACTGGGCGTGGCACTGCGCGCTGCAGTACCCCAACACCAAGATCTACACTGTCACAACCAAGGCGATCCGACAGCTGTCGAACTCCAATATTCGGGGACCGCCTAACCACCGCCAGGTTGCTGTAGAGCGTTTAAACCGCCTCCCTTTTGCGGACAATCAGTTTGATCTCATCTCTGCTCGGGAGCTACAAAGCATTCTCAAGTTCGTTGGCGAGAATGGTGAAGATGAGTGGGAGACTTGCGTTCGCGAATGCATGCGTGTTCTGAAGCCTGGTGGCTACCTCGAGTTCTCTCTCCTCGACTCGGACATCATGAACGCGGGGCCACTCGGCCTCGCCAAGAGCGTGGAGTTTGGCTTCGCGCTGAAGACGCTCGGCTATGACCCTAGCCCGTCCAAGATGTGGCTTGGCCGCCTCGCTCGTGCCGGATTCTCGGATGTGCGGCGCATGTGGATGTGTCTCCCCGTTGGCGCGAAGCGTGATATTCACAGGCCGCCCACTCCGCCCATGAAGAACCACGGTTCCGGTCCCGTTGGAAAGACACTCCAGATGGAGGCCATCGTGATGGGAAGCACCGACAACATTGCCAGCGTGTGCAGCATTGTCGGCGGATGGAGCTGGGAGCGATGGCTTCTGCGGTGCGAGATGGAGAAGGTGGCTGGCGAGCTGCGTCTTGCTGATACCGTGACGACAGGTGCGGCGATGGAAGAGGCGGGCAAGTGTCTGGAAGGAGTGAGTGCAGTGATGGAAGAAGGACGAAACTGCAAGGCGGGATATCGCATGCTGAATGGCTACGCCCGTAAGCCGTTGGCCAGCAGCGAGATGATCAGGATCGCGATGGACGGCTAGGCTTGTGTGGCCACTATGGAGGATCTCATTTGTTGGAAGCATACAGGCGCTGATGTGCGATGACTGCGATGTGTACGAGGTGACGAGGAGCATTTGTGCTTGAGAGGCATAAGGGGTCTGTCTGCAAATACATGTGCTATAGAGACGGATATACTTTAGGTGCGAAATGGCTCAAATGGCGTTGAAGATGTCTTGTTGGATAGACCACGCGTGATGCGTTTGCACCTGCTTGCCAGAATAAGGGAAACTTCTATCTAAGTCTCTTGCAAGCATCCTCATGATAGGCCCAAGATGGTCATCCCTAACTCGCCTCTGTCGAAAGTAACTATTGACAAGTTGGCCACTGGTGTCTGACCATGCTGGAGTTGTGGGCCATGGAGAAATCGGTTGTGCCATATCGTGCATTGCTTGTCATTGCGAATGTTGCTTGATCCTCGGTCACGAACCACGGCGCTTGAGGCTTCAGTCCCTATGGCAAGAGCAAAATAGGTAGCAATAACGGTAGTGAACTGTCGTTAAAAAAAAAACCCCCCGTCTTTTGCAAGCTATGCTTAGAAGGAAAAAACGACAAAAAAAATTGAAGAGTAATCTTTGAACAGATTCTGAAGAATGTTAGGAATTGTTCCATGTGACCGTATTTGATCGGGTCAACTTACGGGACTCGAACCCAAGAATCTTTCGATACTGCGAGTAGAAGATCTTGATCAGACCTGAACACAGCGCCATAACCTGGAAGGGATTAGACGGGGTCATTCGCTAGGCGTTGTTGGGCTAGCTCACCACTCGGCCATCTGTCCTATG
>Ga0181470_100282_pt1 | contig 13374 bp, 10 predicted proteins | sample InSIn5SAF170_FD_119082 | JGI IMG/M metagenome (GOLD analysis project Ga0181470, IMG submission 119082) | Clean room microbial communities from NASA Spacecraft Assembly Facility at Jet Propulsion Laboratory, Pasadena, California, USA -... ...
GGTCGCTCGCCGCTCGGCTACGGCCAGAGTCGTCCCGGCAGCACTGTCAATTTCCAGAACATGATGAACGGACCCAGCGATCAGACGATCCAGGACGTCGTCCGTACGTGTCTGCGCGAGGGCGATCTGGACTCGATGACCAAGAAGCAGCTTGTTGCGCTCGCGGAGCAGAGACTGCAAACGCAGCTCACGGGCGAGAGGAAGATTTACCTCAATCAGTGCATTGACAATGAGTTGGCTATGATGGGGTAGATTCCTGAGGAGAATTGTGCTCCCACGTTATCGAGGGTATGAGTTTGAGCATGTCTTTATTGCATTTATTGGTGTGTTTGTCGCATAGTCACTCCTTGTGGCGCATCTTCGGAAAACATTGGGGACCTGCACGGCTTTGCGGGTCGGAGTTTGAGCAATTGTACAGTTAATGAGGGTGTTACATAGTAATTGGAGATTGTGCTATCGTTCCGCCGTATGAATCGCTATGAGGATCAAATTTAGACTTGGGCATAGTCGAGGGCGTAGTCGAGGACGACCTACAAGGCGAGGCGCTGTTCAAGCACACGTCATGCCCCTGGCCCTTGTGGATCCACCCCCGTTCGCGCTCCTCCGCGGGCTCCGCGGCCCAACTGCGAGCTCAAGCTCACCTACCTTACAACACGCACCACCCGCCGCCATGCCGCCAAACCGCATCGAACAAGACGAAATCGAGAAATACTGGGAGATCTTCAGCTCGCTCAGCAATGGCGGGACACACCTCGACGGCGCGCAAGCCGCCCCGGTGCTCAAGAACTCGCACCTGCGCGACGACCAGCTAGAGCGGGTGTGGGACCTCGCAGACGTGGACAACGACGGCAAGCTCGACTTTGAGGAATTCTGCGTCGCCATGCGGCTCATCTTCGACCTCATCAACGGCGTATCCTCGGACGTCCCGCAGGCGCTGCCCGACTGGCTCGTGCCGGAATCGAAAGCGCATCTCGTGCAGGCCGGACGCGCGCTCTCTCACGGCCAAACGTTTGAAAGCGTCGACGACGACGACGACGACGACACGCCCGGGCTGAGGGACGGGTTCGATTGGTACATGAGCCCGGGGGACAAGGCGAAGTACGAGGAGATCTACACCGCGAACCGCGACGGGCACGGCAACGTCTCGTTCTCCGATCTCGCCGGCTTGTTCGAGAGTCTGGACAACGTGCCCGACAGCGACGTACGATTCGCATGGAACCTCGTCAACCCCAAGTCCAACGCCAGCGTGGGCAAAGACGCTACCCTCGCGTTCCTGCACATCCTCAACCAGCGCTCCGAGGGGTACCGCGTCCCGCGCTCCGTCCCGCCGTCGCTCCGCTCGAGCTTCGAGAAAGCACACATCGACTACGACGTCAACCACAAGAGTCAATCGCGCTGGGCTACCGATAGCAGCGAGAACACGGCAACAGGCCGCAAGCAGAAGTTCGGCGACGCATACCTGACGCGCCTCGGCGTCGGGGACCGCGCAAACAACTACGGCGCGCGCACCCGGGGAACGGATTTCGGCGGCCGCACGACCGAGGATTGGGAGGAGGTGCGTCTTAAGAAGCAGCTCAAGGAGCTTGAGAGCAAGATCGAGGATGTGGAGAAGGAGGCACAGAGCCGGAGGCACGGGCGCAGCAAAGACTCGACGCCGGCGTTGGTGAAGAGGGAGTTGGAGAGTTTGCTGGACTATAAGAGGAATCAGTTGAAGGACTTGGATAGTGATGAGGGTGGGGCTGTGAAGGGGCTCGGTGGGATCAGGGACGAGATTGATACGGTTAAAGAGCAGGTTGAGGGGTTGGAGAGTCATTTGCAGAGACGGCATGATGTGCTGGAGGATTTGAGGAGGCAGATTGATGATGAGAAGGCAAGGTGAGAGGAGTGCGCTCTGCATATTGGAAGGATCGATGGTGTTCATACTGGAGCATACCGTGTGAAATGGACATTGCTTCAATCGAGCAACATTTCAACCGTCTCAACTATACTGTTATACCCCTACCATGTTCCATGCTCCATTATTGTCCGACCTCAAGATGTCGACTGCGCGAGGCAATCGAAGTCGCCACACATCTCAAATCGTGACCGGCTCTCTCTGGTCATTTCCATCATCTCATCGTTGCATTCCTGTCTTTCAAGTACAAGGAAATTCGACGTCGTTGCGCGATGACTTTCTATTATTTCGGACTGCGCAGCAGGCGCAAATGCAGATAGAAGCAACCACCATAATCCCTACCGAGTTCGATACATGAAAACTCGCTCCGCGAACTCCCTGACGGCTCGTATACATTACTACGACACAACATTCCGGTATCCAGATGGCATCCATGGATGCCTCCTCATAGTCTCATCCGTCCGAGACGCATCCTTACAAATGACTGAGATCATGACTCTCTCTCTTTCCAAAGCTGAAAACCGAAAACCCTCGAACAGCCGTCCACACCTTCGACTCACAGCCACCCCACCTTGCTTCTCTTTTCTCTCCAATCTGCCCACATATCGCCCACAAGTCGGCGAGAGAAGGATGATAGGCTCGAGGAGGCGGAGATGAGGCCGTGTTCGATGTACATTCGTCGCCCGAGGACCAAGACGAGAACGAGCAGAAGCAGGATGATGACAAAGAGGATGGCGACCACAGGGAGTGTCCAGGCTACCATGGTGACAGAGTGATGGCCTCCAGGGTGTGAGATAAGATAAGACTTGAAGTTGAAGAAAACTTGGTATGCGAGCTGGAAAATTGACGTTGATGGAAAGATGGAAAGATGGAAAGATGGAAAGATGGAAAGATGGAAAGATGGAAAGATGGAAAGATGGAAAGATGGAAAGATGGAAAGATGGAAAGATGGAAAGATGGAAAGATGGAAAGATGGAAAGACATGCAGAGATGTTAGGCGCGCCACGGCATTGCATGCCGATGGTAGCGTATTGGTGATATGTCGATAATATTGTGGGTCATACATGTTGTTTATTGGCGATAGGAAACATGGTGGTCAGAACATCACAGGGCAAACAAAGGGGAAGTGGTGGTATTGTTGTGTTATTCGTTACGTGTCGTTGCGTTCCTCAATGCTTTCAGTACTGTACCCGGAGGACCTTCCCGCTGTCACATCGACGTCAAAATAAGTGCCAACATTGCGAAGCATTCGCTACACGTGCTAGCGCTTGAGTAGGTGGCACAAATTTCATCACCCCCCTTGGTCGAAGAAAAGCAGGACGCTGGAGGTATTCGCAGTGCTCACACCACCATCCATCCTCTTTCACTTACCGGCCCACAACAAAGCCATAACCGCAGCCACAAGGCCCATGCCCAGAATAGCGTCTCCAGCGACCTTGTCGGCGCCGTTGGTCGGGACCTCGCTGACCGTAGCAGACACAGTCGCAGAGGTGTGCTTGGAGGTAGTCACGGCAGTCTTGGGAGCAACACTCGTAGTGAGGATGACAGTGGAGGTGGAGGGAGCGGTGCCGTTGGCAGGGTCTCCAGTAGGAATCTCAAGCGCCGTGCTGTTCTGCGGGTAGATGACGCGGGTCGTGCTGTTCTCCCAGAGCGTCACGGGGACGAACGTCTGGCTGCCGGTCACGTAGAGCGACTGCGTGGACGTAATCTCGGCGGGAGGTGCAGTGGCGACGGTGCTGCTGTTAGCAGGCAAGGGCGGCATGGCGTAGCCCGAGCTGGCGGCGACGCTGCTGTTAGCAGGCGCGCTGATGGACGATACGCTGGTGTCGGGCGTGGGCATGGTGATGGCCGAGGTGACGTAGAAGGTGGACGTCTCGTAGACTGTGGTGGTGGTGACGTCTGCAGGCGCTCCAGGCACGACGGCCAAGGGAGTGTCGGTGCCGGGGAACGAGAAGGAGGCAGGCGTACCGGCGGACGCGGTGATGATGAGGCTGCTCATAGCAGCGGTGGTGTTGGAGAAGTGCATGGTGAAGTAGCGAGTGTGGGCGATCGCGGTGGCGGTTGCTGTCAGTCAAGTTGAGTCGAAAGCTGTCGTTTGCGCGATCAAGGAGGGACCGTGATGGTGAGGATTTATGTATTATTATGTGATGGGATGTGGGCGCCAAGAGTGCGCGATGCTGGGGAGGGAAATGCGACAAACGGTGCTTTCACTCGAGGTGAAGCAGGAATTCACTTCACCGATGTGCCGGTCTGAGTGTTTCTACGAGCTTCAATTTGAATGAGCGACCTCGTGCCATTGGACTGGGTGACTCCATGGCAGCCTACCGTATAAGCCTAAGAACATGCTGCAGCCATATCGTGGCGACGAAGAGGATGATGGAGTCTAGGAGCGATTGCGTGGGCCAAGTGAGAGTTCCTCATAGGAGATGGCTCGAAGATGACAAAACGAGGACGGCAGACCAAGCACACGAGCTACAGAACTGGCGTTGAGGCAAAGCCGCACATGATTCAATAAAATGCAAGTCGATTGGAACTCCTCATGATGACGATGAAAGCTTGTACTTTATTCGAAAGCAGACAGAATGTGAAATGACCACGACGCTCAAGGAGAAGATGACATCTAAGAGGGACACAGAATATCCCCGTATCTATGTCCTACACATGGCATCGCCCAGGTCCAGCTCTTTGCTAGTTGTTGCTAGGATGCACTTTGACTTGTGCGGCTAAAGTGAAATGTGAGGGTGCTTCCGTCTTCGTGCAGAACAAATCACAGAAGCTCAGAGTAGAGAGGACCCGCGAGTAACAACCCTCCTGCCGGCGCCTATGGTGTCAAGACGCATGTGTTGAAGTTGGAGCTGAAGGCGACGGGGTGGACGTTGAGGGTCACGGTCCACACAACGGCCAATGCGGCGTGCGAGACATTGTTCGGTGCCGCCGCCCCGCCACTGCCCGCGCTGGATCTCGAAATTGTGGGCAAAGAAATTGAGTCACCGAAACGAACGCCAGCGCAGCGCCGGGCCATCTTTGATCCCGAGCAAGTCAACCCCACCAGCCGCCTGCAACACGCATAGAGCCTCACGACACTTTTGCGCATACGAGAACGGCCGAGTACCAACAGTCGAGCGACGCCCAATACCCCTCCAACACGCACAACACACACATCGCCCGCCATGTCTCTCACAAATTGCCGGTTCTACGAGGAGAAGTACCCGGAGGTGGAGAGCTTCGTCATGGTCAACGTCAAGCAGATCGCCGAGATGGGCGCATACGTCAAGCTGCTCGAGTACGGTGGGTGCAGCGCGGAGCAGAGAAGACACAGCGCAGGCAGAGGCTAACGGGCGAAGATAACATCGACGGCATGATCCTGCTCTCCGAACTGTCGCGCAGACGTATCCGATCCATCCAGAAGCTCATCCGCGTCGGCCGCAACGAGGTCGTCGTCGTGCTGCGTGTCGACAAGGACAAGGGCTACATCGACCTGTCGAAGCGCCGTGTGTCGCCCGAGGACATTGTCAAGTGCGAGGAGCGCTACAACAAGTCGAAGATGGTCCACAGCATCATGCGCCACGTCGCCGAGAAGACGCAGACACCCATCGAGGAGCTGTACCAGACCATCGGCTGGCCGCTGAACAAGAAGTACGGCCACTCGATCGACGCCTTCAAGCTCAGCATCACAAACCCCGAGGTCTGGAACGACGTGACCTTCCCCAACGACGTCGTCAAGGAGGAGCTGCAGAGCTACATCGGCAAGCGCCTGACACCCCAGCCGACCAAGGTGCGCTCCGACATCGAGGTCACCTGCTTCGGCTACGAGGGCATCGACGCCGTCAAGGAGGCTCTGCGCACCGCCGAGGCCAAGAACACCCCCGAGAACCAGGTCAAGGTCAAGCTGGTGTCGCCTCCTCTCTACGGTGAGTCCTGAAATATACCTGTGCATGTACTAGTGCTGATTACGTAGTCCTCACCTCCCAGTGCCTCGACAAGACCGTCGGCATCTCGACGCTCGAGCAGGCCATCGAAGACATCAAGGCGAGCATCACAAAAGCAGGCGGCGACTGCCAGGTCAAGATGGCGCCCCGCGCTGTCACCGAGAACGACGATGCCGAGCTGGCGGCGCTCATGGAGAAGCGCGAGCGCGAGAACCAGCAGGTCAGCGGCGACGAGGACGAGAGCTCGAGCGACGAGGGCGAGGTTGGTGCTGCGGCGGCGGCGGCCGATGCTTAGACGAATGCGTGTTGACGATTATGATGGGCATGGTCAAAAGTGGATACCGGCGTTTGGGGCTCGTCTACCATTCCTCGAGCATGTACGCGGCATATTTGACATGTATAGCATTTTCTCTGGATGGGTGCATGCGCCTAGACTTTTGCGAATAAACGAGTAAATCCAGATTTCCCATCACATGTTTGCGTGAGGTCGAAGTTGAAACAGAGTCCGAGCTCCGACCATGACGACGATCTCGATGGGTGACAGGCCAAGCTTAACGGGCTACCAGAAAGTTGGCCAGCCTGCCAACAACGGCACGGCGCTATCAATTCTTCTCCTAGGCCCTCTGCTCGTGTCGCGTGCCCCTCGCTGTCTCTCACAAGAGTGATTGGAGTGCTGCGCTCCGTACACTGTCCATCTCGTCCCCGCAGCTACCTCCGCAATCGCCATGCCTGCGTGGAACGAGCTCTTCAGCTCCGGCGAGCGCGAAGGCCGCATCCGCCTCGAGAACGGTGCAAATGCGCGTTAGTATACATCTCGATCTTGACAAAGGTGTCCGACACTGACTCTCCAGTCCTCCCGACGCGCCGCGAGCATGTGCACCCGCCGCCCGTCGACCCCAAAGAAGTCACCAAGATCTGCCTGCGCCTGAAGCACCAGATCGAGCAGATCATCCCGTACGAGCTCGAGGAAGAGAAGGTCACCAAGGCAAACAGCCCCATCATCACGCAGGCGGTGCTGACCACGGCGAACAAGGCGGGCTCAGGCGGCGAGGACAAGACGGCGTGCGTGGTCTTCTGTCTGCTGATCGTGAAGAAGTGGTTCAAGAAGCAAGCCACCGCCGAGCTGTGGGACGCCGACCTCCACGATGTGCGCGCCGTTGCGGCCGAGATGATGGCCAAGCGCATCATCGAGGCCGAGGAGGACATGGACTACCTCTTCGAAGAGGTCCTGCTCAAGCGGTACTCGATTCTCGTCGACGGCGAACCCACCGAGCCCGCCAACGCCGTTGAAAAGGCCGTCGATCTCCACGCGGTCACCGTCATCGGCTCTTCCGGGTACCAAAAGTGCATCTCCTACCTCTGGCGCGGCTGGATCGTGCAGGACGACGAGGACCCGACGCGCTTCGTGCAGTTTGAGAACAAGACCAACACCAACCTCTGGGCCCATCTCGACCCGGACCGCATGCGCGTCCCGCGGTACCAGAACTGGGTGCAGATCATCTTCTCGCTGGTCTATCTCGGCCTGTACACGGGCGCCATCAACACCATCAACGCCGACGCCGATCTGGATATCGTCGAGGGCCTGCTGTACATCTTCACGCTCGGCTTCATCTGCGACGAAGTTAACAAGTTCTACAAGGTTGGCCGCTTCTACCTGTCTTTCTGGAACATGTTCAACAGCACCCTGTACGCTTTGTTGACTGTGTCCTTCGTCTTCCGCATGGTCGCCATCTCGCACTCGCCCGACGAGCACAACGAGAAGGGCAACCCGCGCGGCTACTTCAACGAACTGGGGTACAATTTCCTCGCCTTCACGGCGCCCATGTTCTGGATGCGGCTGCTTTTGTACTTTGACACGTTCCGCTTCTTCGGCGCCATGCTCGTTGTCCTGAAAGTCATGTTCCGCGAGAGTCTGATTTTCTTCTTGCTGCTGTTTGTCGTGCTGGTCGGATTCTTGCAGGCGTTCATGGGCCTCGACATCGCGGAGGACCAGGTCATGAACGATATTGGGTTCGTCATGCAGGCCATGCTCAATGCCATCATGCAATCGCCCGAGTTCGAGGGCTTCGACAACTTCGCCGTAAGTCCCCCCCTCCTCCCCCGAGCGCAGCGAGAGCAAGAAATCTCACCCACTCCTTATCTCATCAACAGGCCCCTCGCCTTCAGTTCTCAGGCTAATGTTTATGTGACAGCCCCCCTTCGGACTAATCCTCTACTACATCTTTACCTTCGTGGTCATGGTGATCCTGCTCAACATCCTCATCGCGCTCTACAACTCGGCCTACGAAGACATAACCGGCAACGCGACAGACGAATACATGGCGCTCTTCTCGCAGAAAACAATGCAATTCGTCCGCGCCCCCGACGAAAACGTCTTCATCGCGCCGTTCAACCTCATCGAAATGGTGTTCTTGATTCTGCCTTTCGAATGGTGGATGGATGAGAAGCGGTACGATAAGCTGAACGATTGCGTCATGGCCGTGCTCTACTCGCCCTTATTGATCGTCACGGCGTTCCTCGAGCAGAGGGAGGCGAGAGTGGTGCGGAACAACCGCAAGAGAGGAGAGGCGGATGAGGATGTTACGCATGAGTGGGAGCAGGTCCTGCATGAGTGTGATTTCGAGGCCGATGGCTGGGATAAGAAGGTCCAGTCCACCAAACCTAACGTCGAGTTTGATACGGCGGTACTGGAGGTTAAGAAGCTGCAGGAGGAAGTCAAGGAGCTGAAGGAGCTTTTGGTCAAGGTGGTGGAGAGGAGTGAGGGGTGGGGGAGTGATACTCTGGGTGGAAGCAAGGGTGGACTTGACAAGCTGGGGCAGAGCAGCGGGAGTGTGAGGGATGAGTAAGTCGCGCTTCTTTCAAAAGTCTTGCGCTTCTTTAGTAAGGATGAGATTGACAATAGCAGGCAGGGGAAGAGTGAGTTTGGAGGGACGCAGGCTACGGAGGGGAGTGAGTGGCACTCAGACTGATCGAAGGGTCGAGAGTATTCATTATGTCGCTCATACATGCAATCCTATGATACCTTGATACTGATATGGAAGCCGCTTACAAATCTATCTCGGCCCCAGAACTACCATACAGTCCTGACCTTCATTTACCTATACAACAATCCCTCCACCTCCTCCGCAATAGCCAGACTACTCGTAAGCCCCGGACTCTCCATAGCCAGCAAATTCACAAACCCCTCAAACCCTTCCTCCTTCACAATATAAAAATCCTGGAAATCCTTGCCGCTCGTCGCCGCCAAGCGTCCCAGCTTCGGCCGTATGCCCACATAATCCGGCTGAATCGCGTCTCTATCAACGCCCGGTAGGTACGTCTGGATATCATCAATAGCCGCTTTCAGATTCTTCGAGTTCGGCGTGTAGTCCGTGGGCGAATCTGTCCATTCCACGTCCGGCCCGAAGCGCACCCGTCCGCCCATGTCCAGCGTGAGATGCGTGCCCAGCCCGCCGTGGCCGGGAACGGGGGCGGGGTATATCAGGGTTGACGGCTTGGGGCGACTGGACGAGTAGCTGAAGTAGCTTCCTTTTGCGTAGAACGCTTTTCGGTGGCGGTCCGCGGGCAGAATCATGTTAGATATGGAGACGGCGTAGAGGCCGGCGCTGTTGATGAGTGTTTCGGCGGTGATGGTCGTTTCCTCGCCGTCGGGGCTGCGCGTTGTGATCGCCCAGCCTCCGCGCCCGACGTCGATGGAAGACACGCTGATCACGGCGCTTTGGAACGCGCAGACGCCGTCGTTGTTCGAGAAGTCGCCTTCGAGGAATTGCATCAGGTTGTGCGAGTCGACGATTCCCGTTGACGAGCTTTCGAGCACGCCGGCTTCGGCGCGGACGTCAGGCTCGCGCTCTTTTGCTTCCTTGGCTGAGAGAAAGCGGGTTGGGACGCCTACGCTGGAGGCGAAGTCGTGGACTTTGCTGATTGCATCGAATTGGGCCGAGTCCTGGGCTACGATCCATTTTCCGGTATTGCGGTGGGCGATGGAATGTTTCTGGCAAAGATCGTATAGCATCTCTTTGCCTCGAAGACAAAGTTTCGTCTTGAGCGAGTCGGTGCCGTAGTAGAGGCCTGCATGGATCACCTGGAGGTATTCAGCACTTTCATGCTCAAGAGAGTGGTGATTTGGACTCTTATGGTACCTCGCTGTTTCTTGAGCTTGTTTCGGTTCCAACTGAACCATGCTTCTCAATTAACACGGTCGATGCTCCGTCTCTTTGCTGCAATTTTCTTGCAATTGCTAATCCAATTACACCACCGCCGATTACTGCATGCGTAAAGTCTGCATCTCGTCGTATGCTTGACGAGAACTGCCGTCTTGTGGCCGCCTTCAAGATGGCGTTGGAGAAGGCACGTGTGGGTATCATGGCGTGGAGAAAAGAGTGGAACAAGAAGCAACGCTCAACGCTACCAATGACGGCGCAAAGAAGAATGAATGACAGATGTGCAAGTCGCAGTCGCAGTCTCAGCGATCAATGCTTGTGAGTGTAGTGCTTATCAAGGAGCAATTGCCATCAGACCGAGATGACGTTACGTGATTAGTTCCCGCCGCTAATCTTGTGGGTTTAGATTGCTCAGTGAGGTCCAGCATCAGCACCATTTCAAGCATTAGGATTGCAAATGTTGTGAATCGTGAAGCTTACCTGATCTTCGCACCTACTGCAATGAAATCAGTAAGAGCGATATCGCTTGTCGCAGCTTCCAAACACCTAATCTGATTACGTCATCGGCAAACGTGAAGGCACCCCACCATAGCTACATCACGACTTCGTGTGACCAACTCTCCTAATAGCTGTTGTCAACTCACCCTTCCGGACCCAAGGAAAATACACATCGCAAACTGAAGTCTCGATAACACTATGGCGAGCAAGTCCAAGGCACGCGTGACCTCGTTCACCGACCTGCCCTCAAGCGAGGCCAAATGGATCAAACTACAAAAAGTCGACTACATCGATGCCAAAGGTGTCTCGCGTGTGTGGGAAGTTGCCTCGCGCAAGACGCGTGGCAAAGCTGGTGTCGACGCAGTCGCCATGGGCAACATCATCTACCACCCTTCCAAGCCGCCATCCACAATCGTGGTTCTGCAATTCCGCCCACCTGTCGAAGCAACAACTGTCGAGTGGCCTGCAGGCCTGATTGACGCAAATGAGAAGCCTGAAGAAGCCGCTGTGCGCGAGTTGTACGAAGAGACAGGGTACCGCGGAAAAGTCATCAGCACGAGTCCGGCTGTGGCTGCTGATCCGGGAATGACGAATGCGAACATGTGTCTGTGCATGATGGAGGTGCATCTGAAAGAGGGAGAGCCGGAGCCAGAGCAGCACTTGGATGAGGGAGAGGACATTCTGCGAGTCAATGTGCCTTTGGCTGAGCTATATGAGAAGTTGGAGGGCTGGGCGAAGGAGGGTTATGTCATTGCTGCAAAGCTGTACCACTGGGCTGCTGGCGTGCAGTATGCGATGGATCACCCTGAACTGTTCAAGAAGATTGACCAGCCGGGTGCTGGAGCATGACTGAGAGGCTCTTTGTAGTGGCCTACAGGTATTGGACAACCTGGGAGGTATGGCTTGTAAATCCAGCAGGGCACTCATCCTGATAGCCAGAACAGAAGGCTACATTTGGCAATACAGTCTCAAATGCCAACATTGTACTGAAGTCAGGAGTTCGTCGAACGCAACCACTACCCCGAGGCAATAAAATCCAGGATTCAGGAGGCATTCGATACTCAACAAATATACGCTGACGCATACAGTTCCCATGATACCACTAATCATGAGACTAAATGAATGATTCTCAGGCAAATTTCGCAATAACCCATGTGCGTGGGAGGAAAGGGTCAAGCCCAACCATGGATGCTCCAAGTTCAGGGCTGAACTTCCCACAACTTCGATTTTGAGCCTTCATTATTCCACAACCAGAATCCTCACCACGCTCAGTTCTCACCTCACGTCTACAAACGCTGCCAAAGATGAAGGCCGTTCTTGCATACGTCCCAGCAACTGTTCGAACAATATCAGTGGTCGTGCCAGAACACTGGAAGGACGTCGACCATGATTTTTGAATCCGCCTGGAGAACAAACACGCTCTGTCAAATCAAAGCAACGCGTCGACTCAGCACAGAACTTTAAACACAATCAAGCACGCTGTGCCCCTTATCGACCACCCGACGAGTTGCACGACGATATAGCAAAACACCTTCTAGGACCAGACTTGCTTCACTATGCGCACTCCAGCTGAACAACAACCTTCCTCATGCACATGTTCATTACCATTCCACGCTTCCGCGTCTGCGAACACAAATCCTACAGCCCAGAGACATTAGAACGCGCCATGTGGAGCCGCGGACAGATCTACCTTCGCGTGACGCTCTGCGACAAGCACCTGAACCGTGAGACTGGCATTGTCGGCCCCGAACTGGGCATGGTCTGGGATCAAGGCACTTTTATCGCTGTCTTCATGATCACACATATCCTATGCCAGCTCGCTCGCGACCCAGCCCTCAGCGCAGACAATATCCAAAAGGCGCTCAAGCAACTCGCCATACATATTTGTCCACATCTCAACTCTGCCGACGAGCTGGCATGGGATGCCCTGAAGCCCTCCTTGGGTCGCCGTAGCGGCGAAGTAGTGGCGACTTGTACGTGGTGCGGTGCTGCATACGGAATGGTCCGAGAGGCTATGGGATGGGACGCAGCGTTCAATGTGCAGCGGAGAGTGCGGAACTTGGAGAACCCGAACAGCCACGAGGTACTCAAGCATTTGGAGGACTGTAGTCCCAGGATCAAGGAAAGCGATCACACACAGGTATTAATGTGCAGCGGAGGGTACGCAATCTGGAGGAGCCGAACAGTGAAGAGGTTCGCGAGCATTTGGAGGACCGTAATTTCAGGGACCTGGTGTAGTGAACGACAACGTGCAGAGAGAAGAGCAGGGCATTAAGAAGAGGATACGCGGACTGGCAGAGTGGACGGTCCGTGTCATGATCGGGCTTGTCATTTTGGTATTCATACGGAACTGGGTATGCAACATGTCTGTTCGATGGAGAGCGACGCCCCGATACCGTGGAGATACTCAGGCCGACACTAATCCACTACTTGGTGAGGCAGTGGACAAACGCAAGAAGGACTAGTGCAAGAGCCTTGAAGCCAACACGGGGCTTTCTACAGTGCAAAATACCTGCTCGAAGCCCATGACTATCTCCCTTCTTTTTGCATCACTTGCTTTCCCAAGCCAAGTATGGCCAGGAACACTCAATTCAGACAGAGAGACGGAAGTAAGCAGCCGCCACCACGACCGTCATCAACGCTCTATCGACGAAGCTTCAAAGCCCAGAACACAGCGAGCCCGCGCCCAAATTACACGTTATATGCAAGGTAACCTAAGTGCCGAGGTCAGCTGGACATAACCCCTGTCCATATCAAGTCGCCCGCAGCGGAATCCCCTCCACCCCTTCAGCCGCACCCTCTCACGGCTAAGCTTTCCCACGAGACAACTCGCTTATCAACGCCACAAGTTGTACCCCAATCGGAGCATAGCCAGCGGGTTGCCCTTCTCGTT
>Ga0181470_100283_pt1 | contig 13352 bp, 5 predicted proteins | sample InSIn5SAF170_FD_119082 | JGI IMG/M metagenome (GOLD analysis project Ga0181470, IMG submission 119082) | Clean room microbial communities from NASA Spacecraft Assembly Facility at Jet Propulsion Laboratory, Pasadena, California, USA -... ...
GTTTGTTGTTGTGTGACAGTGAAGCAACGGAGACTCGTTGACCTCGGTCATCTTCCCAGTCAAGATTCGAGTCACTGCCCGAAGGTTCATCATGTCTGGGTCTGCTACGGTGCAGCAAGATTGTGTCGGAATTATACTCATCACTGTCCATAAGCCTCACTGTTAAGCCTTCGCCGTGCCATTCACATATAAAACAGATTCTTCGGAGCTTCCCGATATCATTGTCTCCACCGCTACGGTACCTGCAACAAGACTGTCTATGGGCCCGTTTTGTTGCATGGTATTTGCTTTCCCCTCGGCGAGCTTTCGTGCAACAGTATCCTTCATAGCACATCGTTGCTGCTCGCCCATGATGCTTCTGGTGCTGTCATTGCGAGCGTTAGAAACATTGGTTGGTCACGGGACCGGGATTGAACTTGGAGCAATGTGACTTTGTTGCGCTTGCCGTAAAAAGCTCTCAAAAGCATGCTCGCTTAGTGTGCCTTGGAGATTGTGGTCCCTGGGCTTGACGCTCGTCGGCTCGAAACCTTACTTCAGGGATGCGTAGCCATTTTTGGTCTAGCAGCTGGCCTGCTGTAGGGCGTGCCTGGGGCTTTGGTTGCAGCAGAGCCGTCAGAAACGCGATAGCTTCATCGCTGACAACATGCTTGTTCAGATGCTGCTGCGGCAAAATTCTTGGAATGGAGGATATCCAGAGCTTCCACTATCTGCTGCGTAATGCTTTGTACCTCATGTTCGGGAAGAGATCGCTGCACACAATCCTGAAGGTTCCCATGTTGTGCAAATTCCATTGCTATGTAGATAGCCTGCGCATCCGCGAACCAGCCATAAAGCTGGATAAAATAACCGTCATGCTGTACTCCGTAAGCGCGAGATCCATGCGCAGATCCGAAGTTCCCCTTCCCGGGAGAGATTTGCTATTGCGAGGATCTCATGCCGACAATCGACAGCTTTTTCCTTGTACGTACTTCTCTGTAATTCCTTCACTGCGCGTAGTTGACCCCTTCTTTCTTCTTCTAGATATACAGTGCCAAATGCACCTCGACCAATCGCTCGTACTCTCGTCCATTGCTTGATCTCCAATTGATTTCTAATTCTCCGAAGGGGGTCTGAGAATAGTCGATGATGTTGAACGAATGGGCCAACGAAATAGGCTCGCATCTGCCAGAAGTCCAGCAAGTCATCATCCGTGCTCACGAGGACCCCGAGTGGTACGCTTGGTTCTGAGCGTGCCATTCCGGGTCACTATTAGACGCATTGAGAGAAGGAAAGTCGAAACAGTTGCAAAAGGTGTGGAAGCGGTTTTCACGAAGAGCAGAGCGCAGCTGGCGCCTGCAAACTTGACGCTTGTACAAGAGTGCCTTGTACCTCATTGCAGGACCCCGTAGCGACAGAGCATGAAATGTGTGAGGCCGGCGCGTAGCTGAGTCTGCAACAAAGAGAGCCAACACACGACTGGATGAGGCTATATGGATAGGGTTGGCACACAAATCACTCGATGGATCTGCCATTGTTTAAGAAGAGTTCAGCTCATTTTTGCATATATGTTCGAAGAGAGAAGGTGTATATAAATGTTCTGAACGCGATTATGGATCCGTTATCGCTGGGCGCCTCGAGAAGTCAGTCGCACAGGCGACAGGGATCTGCATCAAATTGGTTCCGACCTCAAACAGTCCCCTTCAGAGCTGTTTGCGCATCACCTTACTGACTCTTTTTGCATTACGGAGCTTGGGGGACTGTTCAGCCCACAAGTATTGAGCCATATAGGAATGCGGACGAACGTGTTGAAGATCTCGTCGTAAGAATCGAAGGCGGCTGGGTCAAGACCGAAGCGCGGATTGAGTTTCTCTCAGAACGTCATTGGGATTGATCAGAGATTCCTTAGCTTTCAAAGTGCCTGTCTCGAAAGTCTGCAAAAGATCCTCCCGAGCACTATAGGTTTGGTATACACCGAAGTGGTCATTGCGTGTCTGACGTGTCTTGATCAGGGCACAACTAATATGTTTGCGAATGCGAAGGACCTATATGATGAGGATGGAATTCTGGTTGGAGTTGCCTTCATCGAAAAGATCCTTATGAAGCTCGAGACTGTTTCTCTGTAGGCAAGCAAGGTAAGCCGCAGGTCACGCGACACTTCAGGTGTCCAGTGTAACAGCTCTCTTGACTACTTGCCACTAGACGCCGTCTATCTCTTCACATCAATCAGCATGACTCGTCCTCCATTCCAGTCCTCTAATATATTTCGTGGTTATTAGTCTCTGCGGTAAAGCAACGTGCTCCTCATAATAAAACCTACGACAGATTCTGTACCATACGATACAGTAATACTCGTAGGGAGAACAATTTGTGTAGATAGATTGCTGTTTCTTGAAACGTACACTTGCTGACGAGATGGAAAGATAAGAGTATATAAGAAGAAAAGAAAGAATAGTAAAAGTTCGATTCTGCTTCGCTCACTTGCTCAATAACAATCCCAATGATATCCAGCGCCTTGCTAATTCGAAGTTCCAGCTAAAGATATTCAACAAACCGAGGTGTAGAGCTCCTTGATGTTCCGAGACCACAGCCATTGCATGAATACATTACGAACGCATCCATCTTCGACTTCATCGTGGGTACCCTTCATTCATAAAATTGTAACACTTGGCCCTCCTCACATTAGCAATTTCGTTACCATCTTCTGTACCTCTCCTTGTGTCTCACCCGATGCAGTCTCCGCACCAAGAACATTCGGATTTGGATAATACCAAGTTGCCAGAGCAATGATGGCGTAGATAGTAATCAACAAGAATCCCTCAAGATAATTGCTGGCCCCATCCCTCAAGAAATTACCCACTACCAACACACTCATGACCAATATAACAATCATGAAGATCTCAAAGTTCAGATCCATGTCTGTTCCTAATCCCCAGCCGATAATAACAGCAAGAGGCGCATTGAACAGCGCAGTCTGAATGGAGGGGCCGATACAATGGTACAAGGCGAAATTGATCTGGTTGTCGTAGGCTTCGTCAATCGCTGTGAGGTGCTCAGCTAACTTCTCCACGAGTGGGACCAGAATGAAGCCGAGGAAAGCGTCTGGAACATGACCACCTTCGACGATGTAGTGGATCTCTTCTACCAGGAAGACGGCAACTAGTGCGACGCAAGCAATACTGATGATGATGGCAAGTACAGCCTCAAACAGTGTGAACTTGCGTTTTGCTAGATCTCTGTGTCTGTCTCGGTCCATCTCTTCATCGTTGCCTAAAACCTCATCGAAGACTGAATGGGATGAGAAGGCACAATAGATGATGTAAACAACGAACGAAACTATGAGGATAATTGCTGTCCCGTGAGAGATACCACGGGTAGCGTGCTCGAGTTGAGTGACTGAATACTGGGAACTCGCATTGTCGGTCGTGGTCTGAGAATAGAGTGTTGCGAAGAATGCGGACGGAATCAGTAAAGCAAATGCGGCCACGAGCAGCATTCCCGACCCGGTCTCGGAGATGATAGCATGGAATTGTTGTTCGCCCTTATTCGCGAGGCCGCCAACCAGAAAGCAAGTACCAAGACAGAGGAGCAAATTGGTCATGATCGAACCTAGGATTGCTGCTTGCAAGACCGATATCGATTCGGGTTCAGTTTTAGCGCGGACGACAAGGACAATGAAGAGGATGATCTCGACGACTGAACCGAGCGTTGTTTCGACGAGGATGCCTAGAACGCGGGGGAGTTTTCGGGCGAGCTCTTGACCAGCAAATCCAAGCCTAAAGGCGGGTTAGCCACGTGGCTGCAAGAGAAGAGTATGCGTAGACTTACATATTTGCCGCTGGTATCATGGCGAGGTAATTGAGGGCGAAGACGATATTGTGGCGTTCCGGTATAGCAAAGTGCGCTGCAATCGCTGCTGGCACAAAAGGCCACAGGATATTGACCCATTGCGAGAGTGTGTTGGAACTGAACCTGGTATACTGGTCAGATTAAATCTTCAGAGGTATTGAAGTCCGTACCATGCCACCGTGAAGAAGTGAACAGGGTGAAATCCAGATCTGCCAGATTCCCCGTCTTGCTCGATACCTCTTGTCTTGAGCTTTCCATCGATGAAGTGAGTAGGTAGGACGTGACGTTTCGAGGGGTTCGCAGACGAAGGGCCACGCGCCTTCTCGTTGGTAAGGTGAGCTTGATCCATCCTCGCCCGTACTGATGCTTCGCCGCAGCCGTGGATATGTTAGTCCTGAACTCTGCTACACCAGCTAATCAATAGAACTTCGTAGGTTGTGGAAGGAACAGAGAAGCGGAATTAAAGATGTAAGAGAGCAGTCAGTGATCTGGTGAGGTTCCTGCTTCGAGTCAAGGAAACAAGAACAAATTACAAGGAGCGGAGGAAGACGTCAATTGTGACAGTGACCAAGAATCGAGTATGAGCATCCAGCCAAGCATCGAGCCAAGCATCCGCCAGGAATTCTGAAGGCTTCAATGTCCATATATTGAACAGAAAACAAGCTTGACTGTGGTGGGGGGAGTCAAGGTCGGCCAATCTCACTAACGGAAGATGAAGAGCGTGCTCAGCCCTCCCAAAAGTTGTACGAGCTGCCTTGACATTGACACGAGCTGAAACAGGATACAGCCAAACGCAATTTGCAGACTACGACAGTGTGCAGCAAGGAGGTGCTTGGAGGAGCGCAAACAAGCAATTTGTAAGGACTGCGTTGTCCTAGCCAAGACAGCCAAGAGTCACTAACAGCCGCCTTACCACAGCCAAGACTCACTAAAAGCTCCCTGCTCTGCAGCGAACACGAGTCGCATCTCCAAAGATGACATTTTTAGCACTTCGCAATTGTAAGAGAAAACATCCCTTAGCATGGCAGTGAACGATATCACCAATAATATTCTGCTTGTTTGGCGAGGCGTCCAGCCGAGACTGTTCGATGCATGTGAGAACAGTCTAGACCTTGTGTTCAGCTCGGTTCAAATTGCGTTACGGACCGGTGCTTGGCGGGATTCAAGGGCTGAAATAACCGTGGAGGCTTGGGAAATTCTGATTAGATCTTATTTATCGAAATACACCACATTCATCCGTTGCTTCTACAGTATTTTGACCTACACAACTTCATCAACGATCAAATGAATTTGAGATAATCCTAGCCTTATTCTTTCGATCGTGCGAGGTGTTCTTGCAATATGCCGACCAGGTTGATGGGTAGATTAGCAGCAGGCTGTGCTTGAGATTCCGCACCAGATGGCTTGGAAAGAGTTTTATGTTGCACTAAACGTCGGACAGTGGACTCCCACTCCTGTGATGTGGCTGTTCCTATTGCTGCGCCACTTATTGCAGGTTCAATGACACCTAAGCGCACATACCGGTCGTGCTTGTCCACTTGTGTTGCCCTGTTTCTCATGCCAACTACATGTTCGCGACTCTCTACCGACAAAGTATCAAGCTGAGCAACGAGCATGTATGTTGCAACATCCGGAGCGATCGTCTCAAACGGCAATTTCGATGTTTTGGTCCGGCTCACTTTCTGCTGTGCGCCTTCATCCGTATTTGCGTTGCAAGTTTGACGGATCAGGTAAGCCCGTGGATCGTGAGGTGATAGCGTTGTCTCGTGCAGCACCAACGTTGACTCCGCGTTTGTTGGCTCATCGCTGACTTCGGTGTTTTGTCCTGCTTGTGAAGTGACTCCAGGGTTGCCAGCCCCTTTGCCTACCCTGACATCACGTTGATCCAAATCCCGCACAGCCTTGCGATATCTGTTCCAGTGTGGGTTCTGGGTATATGAAGCTGAAGGTGGTTGTTCTGGAATGTCAACATCTACATCCTGGTTCTTTCCATTAGGGTGGTAAGCATGGACGGTCGTCTTGTCTGTATGTTTGTTGTTGTGTGACAGTGAAGCAACGGAGACTCGTTGACCTCGGTCATCTTCCCAGTCAAGATTCGAGTCACTGCCCGAAGGTTCATCATGTCTGGGTCTGCTACGGTGCAGCAAGATTGTGTCTCGTTTTCGATGTTCAAAATCCATTATGTCATCAAGCTCAGTGGCGGGATCGAGACGTGGCCTTTGGAAGCCTGGGAAATGTGGGCTGGCATTGCGATCAGTTGGAGTGGGAGACGGTAGCATGACGTGAGGGGTCGGTCCCATAGGCGGCAAAGTAATAGAAACCGCCGTGTTGCCATCCTGAGACAAACGACGAGATTCACTGCTACTGTTCTTGAAAGGCGTCCGAAACTGGAATTTCCTTGGAGACTGGGTTAACACCCTGCTGCCCTCAGCACTTTTTGCTTTATCAGGAGACTGTCGAGTTAGACCAGTCGACCTGCCGGGGACTTCCAAGCGCTGTGCTTCCATAGTTTGTGGTGCTTGCTTCGTGGGTGAGGAAGAGTTCACCATTTGCGCCCAACTGTCCAACAGAGTTGGTCTTGAAGGCTGTGCTTGTTGGGTAGTTGGTGTGTTCGGCAATTCGATATCAGTACTATCATCCTCACGCTCATTTTGGCCCTTCCAAGGTCGGTTGGGAGGCCCAGGGTTTTGATAAGGACTATTTCGACTGGGCGAGGTACCAGGGCTTGGCAGGAACCTCGGGCTCATCAAACTTCTCGATTCACCACTGGCCAAACCTTGGTTTTTAGGATGTCCATGATCTTCCACGGAATTACTGTCTGCATCCTGCCTTATTGAGACATTCTCCATTCGTGATAGATTCAATGGTTGAATACGAGTGTTCATCTTTGCTAAGACGAAGGGATTCCTGACTTGAACATTCATAGCATCTTCATCGTCTTCTACCGAAGTATCGTCTGGTCTGGTGAGAGAATCATTGTTCGAGACCTCGAAGGCAGCAAGATCATCGTTTGAGGTGAACATGTTCCGGTGTACTTCTTCGTGACTCTGGTTGAAGCTTTCATTTGAATGCGTTTGTTTCGTAAGATGGACGTCTTGATGGTCAAAAGGCTGGCAGACGTCGGCCCTATTGAGCAGGATTCCAAAATTTAGAGTGTCTTGGTCTATAGGCTTTGGTAGTGGTGTTGGTGCATGTGTCGAGTTAGTCAGACGTCGCGGCTTCTTGGCAAGTAAGACATTGAAGTCGTAATCACTATTAGCTTCCTTGCTCTTGTTCGGTGTTGAGTCCGCAGCAGACTCTGTTTTCTTTTCACCATATGCATCCACGCACAGCTGTTCAAACAGCTGTAATACTTTGACGTGGTCTTCAAAGAGTACTTCATCTTTCGCTGGCTCAATGTTGACATCATAAGAGCCACGGGGACATGCCAGTCGAAGATAGAGGAACTGCTTTGCGGGATTGGATATTCCTGAAATGGTGTCGCGCAGATAGGCTTTGTATGTCTGGCTAAGGTCCTTCATAACACCTCGCTCAGCTGTCACAGGTCGCCATCATTGCTCTGGCAACTTGGTATTATCCAAATCCGAATGTTCTTGGTGCGGAGACTGCATCGGGTGAGACACAAGGAGAGGTACAGAAGATGGTAACGAAATTGCTAATGTGAGGAGGGCCAAGTGTTACAATTTTATGAATGAAGGGTACCCACGATGAAGTCGAAGATGGATGCGTTCGTAATGTATTCATGCAATGGCTGTGGTCTCGGAACATCAAGGAGCTCTACACCTCGGTTTGTTGAATATCTTTAGCTGGAACTTCGAATTAGCAAGGCGCTGGATATCATTGGGATTGTTATTGAGCAAGTGAGCGAAGCAGAATCGAACTTTTACTATTCTTTCTTTTCTTCTTATATACTCTTATCTTTCCATCTCGTCAGCAAGTGTACGTTTCAAGAAACAGCAATCTATCTACACAAATTGTTCTCCCTACGAGTATTACTGTATCGTATGGTACAGAATCTGTCGTAGGTTTTATTATGAGGAGCACGTTGCTTTACCGCAGAGACTAATAACCACGAAATATATTAGAGGACTGGAATGGAGGACGAGTCATGCTGATTGATGTGAAGAGATAGACGGCGTCTAGTGGCAAGTAGTCAAGAGAGCTGTTACACTGGACACCTGAAGTGTCGCGTGACCTGCGGCTTACCTTGCTTGCCTACAGAGAAACAGTCTCGAGCTTCATAAGGATCTTTTCGATGAAGGCAACTCCAACCAGAATTCCATCCTCATCATATAGGTCCTTCGCATTCGCAAACATATTAGTTGTGCCCTGATCAAGACACGTCAGACACGCAATGACCACTTCGGTGTATACCAAACCTATAGTGCTCGGGAGGATCTTTTGCAGACTTTCGAGACAGGCACTTTGAAAGCTAAGGAATCTCTGATCAATCCCAATGACGTTCTGAGAGAAACTCAATCCGCGCTTCGGTCTTGACCCAGCCGCCTTCGATTCTTACGACGAGATCTTCAACACGTTCGTCCGCATTCCTATATGGCTCAATACTTGTGGGCTGAACAGTCCCCCAAGCTCCGTAATGCAAAAAGAGTCAGTAAGGTGATGCGCAAACAGCTCTGAAGGGGACTGTTTGAGGTCGGAACCAATTTGATGCAGATCCCTGTCGCCTGTGCGACTGACTTCTCGAGGCGCCCAGCGATAACGGATCCATAATCGCGTTCAGAACATTTATATACACCTTCTCTCTTCGAACATATATGCAAAAATGAGCTGAACTCTTCTTAAACAATGGCAGATCCATCGAGTGATTTGTGTGCCAACCCTATCCATATAGCCTCATCCAGTCGTGTGTTGGCTCTCTTTGTTGCAGACTCAGCTACGCGCCGGCCTCACACATTTCATGCTCTGTCGCTACGGGGTCCTGCAATGAGGTACAAGGCACTCTTGTACAAGCGTCAAGTTTGCAGGCGCCAGCTGCGCTCTGCTCTTCGTGAAAACCGCTTCCACACCTTTTGCAACTGTTTCGACTTTCCTTCTCTCAATGCGTCTAATAGTGACCCGGAATGGCACGCTCAGAACCAAGCGTACCACTCGGGGTCCTCGTGAGCACGGATGATGACTTGCTGGACTTCTGGCAGATGCGAGCCTATTTCGTTGGCCCATTCGTTCAACATCATCGACTATTCTCAGACCCCCTTCGGAGAATTAGAAATCAATTGGAGATCAAGCAATGGACGAGAGTACGAGCGATTGGTCGAGGTGCATTTGGCACTGTATATCTAGAAGAAGAAAGAAGGGGTCAACTACGCGCAGTGAAGGAATTACAGAGAAGTACGTACAAGGAAAAAGCTGTCGATTGTCGGCATGAGATCCTCGCAATAGCAAATCTCTCCCGGGAAGGGGAACTTCGGATCTGCGCATGGATCTCGCGCTTACGGAGTACAGCATGACGGTTATTTTATCCAGCTTTATGGCTGGTTCGCGGATGCGCAGGCTATCTACATAGCAATGGAATTTGCACAACATGGGAACCTTCAGGATTGTGTGCAGCGATCTCTTCCCGAACATGAGGTACAAAGCATTACGCAGCAGATAGTGGAAGCTCTGGATATCCTCCATTCCAAGAATTTTGCCGCAGCAGCATCTGAACAAGCATGTTGTCAGCGATGAAGCTATCGCGTTTCTGACGGCTCTGCTGCAACCAAAGCCCCAGGCACGCCCTACAGCAGGCCAGCTGCTAGACCAAAAATGGCTACGCATCCCTGAAGTAAGGTTTCGAGCCGACGAGCGTCAAGCCCAGGGACCACAATCTCCAAGGCACACTAAGCGAGCATGCTTTTGAGAGCTTTTTACGGCAAGCGCAACAAAGTCACATTGCTCCAAGTTCAATCCCGGTCCCGTGACCAACCAATGTTTCTAACGCTCGCAATGACAGCACCAGAAGCATCATGGGCGAGCAGCAACGATGTGCTATGAAGGATACTGTTGCACGAAAGCTCGCCGAGGGGAAAGCAAATACCATGCAACAAAACGGGCCCATAGACAGTCTTGTTGCAGGTACCGTAGCGGTGGAGACAATGATATCGGGAAGCTCCGAAGAATCTGTTTTATATGTGAATGGCACGGCGAAGGCTTAACAGTGAGGCTTATGGACAGTGATGAGTATAATTCCGACACAATCTTGCTGCACCGTAGCAGACCCAGACATGATGAACCTTCGGGCAGTGACTCGAATCTTGACTGGGAAGATGACCGAGGTCAACGAGTCTCCGTTGCTTCACTGTCACACAACAACAAACATACAGACAAGACGACCGTCCATGCTTACCACCCTAATGGAAAGAACCAGGATGTAGATGTTGACATTCCAGAACAACCACCTTCAGCTTCATATACCCAGAACCCACACTGGAACAGATATCGCAAGGCTGTGCGGGATTTGGATCAACGTGATGTCAGGGTAGGCAAAGGGGCTGGCAACCCTGGAGTCACTTCACAAGCAGGACAAAACACCGAAGTCAGCGATGAGCCAACAAACGCGGAGTCAACGTTGGTGCTGCACGAGACAACGCTATCACCTCACGATCCACGGGCTTACCTGATCCGTCAAACTTGCAACGCAAATACGGATGAAGGCGCACAGCAGAAAGTGAGCCGGACCAAAACATCGAAATTGCCGTTTGAGACGATCGCTCCGGATGTTGCAACATACATGCTCGTTGCTCAGCTTGATACTTTGTCGGTAGAGAGTCGCGAACATGTAGTTGGCATGAGAAACAGGGCAACACAAGTGGACAAGCACGACCGGTATGTGCGCTTAGGTGTCATTGAACCTGCAATAAGTGGCGCAGCAATAGGAACAGCCACATCACAGGAGTGGGAGTCCACTGTCCGACGTTTAGTGCAACATAAAACTCTTTCCAAGCCATCTGGTGCGGAATCTCAAGCACAGCCTGCTGCTAATCTACCCATCAACCTGGTCGGCATATTGCAAGAACACCTCGCACGATCGAAAGAATAAGGCTAGGATTATCTCAAATTCATTTGATCGTTGATGAAGTTGTGTAGGTCAAAATACTGTAGAAGCAACGGATGAATGTGGTGTATTTCGATAAATAAGATCTAATCAGAATTTCCCAAGCCTCCACGGTTATTTCAGCCCTTGAATCCCGCCAAGCACCGGTCCGTAACGCAATTTGAACCGAGCTGAACACAAGGTCTAGACTGTTCTCACATGCATCGAACAGTCTCGGCTGGACGCCTCGCCAAACAAGCAGAATATTATTGGTGATATCGTTCACTGCCATGCTAAGGGATGTTTTCTCTTACAATTGCGAAGTGCTAAAAATGTCATCTTTGGAGATGCGACTCGTGTTCGCTGCAGAGCAGGGAGCTTTTAGTGAGTCTTGGCTGTGGTAAGGCGGCTGTTAGTGACTCTTGGCTGTCTTGGCTAGGACAACGCAGTCCTTACAAATTGCTTGTTTGCGCTCCTCCAAGCACCTCCTTGCTGCACACTGTCGTAGTCTGCAAATTGCGTTTGGCTGTATCCTGTTTCAGCTCGTGTCAATGTCAAGGCAGCTCGTACAACTTTTGGGAGGGCTGAGCACGCTCTTCATCTTCCGTTAGTGAGATTGGCCGACCTTGACTCCCCCCACCACAGTCAAGCTTGTTTTCTGTTCAATATATGGACATTGAAGCCTTCAGAATTCCTGGCGGATGCTTGGCTCGATGCTTGGCTGGATGCTCATACTCGATTCTTGGTCACTGTCACAATTGACGTCTTCCTCCGCTCCTTGTAATTTGTTCTTGTTTCCTTGACTCGAAGCAGGAACCTCACCAGATCACTGACTGCTCTCTTACATCTTTAATTCCGCTTCTCTGTTCCTTCCACAACCTACGAAGTTCTATTGATTAGCTGGTGTAGCAGAGTTCAGGACTAACATATCCACGGCTGCGGCGAAGCATCAGTACGGGCGAGGATGGATCAAGCTCACCTTACCAACGAGAAGGCGCGTGGCCCTTCGTCTGCGAACCCCTCGAAACGTCACGTCCTACCTACTCACTTCATCGATGGAAAGCTCAAGACAAGAGGTATCGAGCAAGACGGGGAATCTGGCAGATCTGGATTTCACCCTGTTCACTTCTTCACGGTGGCATGGTACGGACTTCAATACCTCTGAAGATTTAATCTGACCAGTATACCAGGTTCAGTTCCAACACACTCTCGCAATGGGTCAATATCCTGTGGCCTTTTGTGCCAGCAGCGATTGCAGCGCACTTTGCTATACCGGAACGCCACAATATCGTCTTCGCCCTCAATTACCTCGCCATGATACCAGCGGCAAATATGTAAGTCTACGCATACTCTTCTCTTGCAGCCACGTGGCTAACCCGCCTTTAGGCTTGGATTTGCTGGTCAAGAGCTCGCCCGAAAACTCCCCCGCGTTCTAGGCATCCTCGTCGAAACAACGCTCGGTTCAGTCGTCGAGATCATCCTCTTCATTGTCCTTGTCGTCCGCGCTAAAACTGAACCCGAATCGATATCGGTCTTGCAAGCAGCAATCCTAGGTTCGATCATGACCAATTTGCTCCTCTGTCTTGGTACTTGCTTTCTGGTTGGCGGCCTCGCGAATAAGGGCGAACAACAATTCCATGCTATCATCTCCGAGACCGGGTCGGGAATGCTGCTCGTGGCCGCATTTGCTTTACTGATTCCGTCCGCATTCTTCGCAACACTCTATTCTCAGACCACGACCGACAATGCGAGTTCCCAGTATTCAGTCACTCAACTCGAGCACGCTACCCGTGGTATCTCTCACGGGACAGCAATTATCCTCATAGTTTCGTTCGTTGTTTACATCATCTATTGTGCCTTCTCATCCCATTCAGTCTTCGATGAGGTTTTAGGCAACGATGAAGAGATGGACCGAGACAGACACAGAGATCTAGCAAAACGCAAGTTCACACTGTTTGAGGCTGTACTTGCCATCATCATCAGTATTGCTTGCGTCGCACTAGTTGCCGTCTTCCTGGTAGAAGAGATCCACTACATCGTCGAAGGTGGTCATGTTCCAGACGCTTTCCTCGGCTTCATTCTGGTCCCACTCGTGGAGAAGTTAGCTGAGCACCTCACAGCGATTGACGAAGCCTACGACAACCAGATCAATTTCGCCTTGTACCATTGTATCGGCCCCTCCATTCAGACTGCGCTGTTCAATGCGCCTCTTGCTGTTATTATCGGCTGGGGATTAGGAACAGACATGGATCTGAACTTTGAGATCTTCATGATTGTTATATTGGTCATGAGTGTGTTGGTAGTGGGTAATTTCTTGAGGGATGGGGCCAGCAATTATCTTGAGGGATTCTTGTTGATTACTATCTACGCCATCATTGCTCTGGCAACTTGGTATTATCCAAATCCGAATGTTCTTGGTGCGGAGACTGCATCGGGTGAGACACAAGGAGAGGTACAGAAGATGGTAACGAAATTGCTAATGTGAGGAGGGCCA
>Ga0181470_100284_pt1 | contig 13341 bp, 16 predicted proteins | sample InSIn5SAF170_FD_119082 | JGI IMG/M metagenome (GOLD analysis project Ga0181470, IMG submission 119082) | Clean room microbial communities from NASA Spacecraft Assembly Facility at Jet Propulsion Laboratory, Pasadena, California, USA -... ...
CTGTGACTCTGTTAATGGCATCATAATATCTGTTGTCACCTGTGAGCTGCGACAGCCGAGTGAATTCGAGTGAGAGCGACCCAGGAGATGCTAGTGGTAGCAAAGATTCGTTTTTTCAGTTCTCCTTTCTTAGCCTTTTCGAAGTCGAGCCAAAAACCTGGTAGATGAGTTGGACGATCAAAAGATGCTAGAAGCATGTCTCCGAGTTCAATAGCTTTTAGTAGGAGTACTTGCTCGCCGCTTAGATCATATGCTGACAGAAGTCCACCTAGATAGCGAATTGTCGTCTCGAACACATTCGCAGCGGTTGCTTCTGTTTTGGACCAATCCACTCTTGCAACAGCCTTAACAGCTTCCTTAAATTCCGCCTTCAAATCCATGATCCAAAGGGTGTCCAAAGAGTCAAACAGAGTCGCTCCCCAGCCATTGAATGTATTTTGACCCTTTCCACTGACCGGCATCAACTCATCTTTCATCCACGCATACCTTCGATAGGATCTCCAACATTTCTGAAAAGCACGTTTGACGGCTTGTCTACGTGTATTTGAAACGGCTGCGCTTACGTTTATGGCTGTTGAGAAGTCGTGCTGTATCCTCGGTAAGGCCACTGATGGGAGTTCGGGCAAGGTCACAGGAGGCGTTGACACCTGGTGGTGAGGTTTGAATTTTGACCAATCAAATGTGCTCTTGATATATTGATGAATTCCAGTTGTGCCTCTGTCACCTCGAAACCGTGGTAAGCTCAAAGAAGTGTTGGTTTGCCAAACATATAGAGAATTGAATATGGCATAGAGAAACAAGGCCATACAAATATATCGGAAGGCTCGTGGCGTCAGCATAATCAGGAGGCCGCTCATCCAGTGTTAATTGCAGGCGAAGGTATTTGGCACCGTTGTCACGAGGTCATGAACCAATTGTAAGGGTCGACATCTTGCTGAACAAGAGGTCGTAGGTGAGAGGAAATACATTTCGAACAGGAAGAATGAGCCTGACGCGTTTTTGTACCCAGTATTTGTTGGTTCCAACATGAAATTTCATTTTACCCGTCGATCCTCAGGGATAATAGCAACACACGTGCCGCCGAGACCTCGTATCAACACCGAGTACCAACGGCGATAATTTCTCAGCCACTCCCTATAAAAACGAACGGACCACAGATTAGTCAGTTTGCTGAATGAGGAGTTCTGGGCTCATCAAGTGGAGGTCAATGTACTTTCGGTCACGGATGATAAGAGTTGTCTACGAGAGAGTCGAAGTCCGACCATCAAAATTTTCGCTTTTGGGGTTCCAATATAACGTATCAAAAATCTGGGTTCCTCTTCTGACTTGTACTGATTCGTAAGCAGAGTGTACTAGTTTCAAAAAGAAAAACGTCAAAAGGTAGGTTGCTCTGTATGTAATGAGGTTATCTGCGTGAACACTGAAGAGCTTGGAAGGAGAACTGAAAAAACGAATCTTTGCTACCACTAGCATCTCCTGGGTCGCTCTCACTCGAATTCACTCGGCTGTCGCAGCTCACAGGTGACAACAGATATTATGATGCCATTAACAGAGTCACAGAGGTGCTTGCAACGCATCAGAACTCAACCAGACTGCCGGGAATGTGGCCAAATTCTGTCGACTTTCGAAATCTAGTCTTCACCAAGCAGAACCAATTCTCTATAGGTGCGCTGGCAGATTCGGCTTATGAATATCTGCCCAAAATGCATATTCTGCTAGAAGGACAGAATCCTGTCTACAAAAAGATGACTGAATTCTCTTTCGAGACAATCAAGAGTAGAATATTGTATCGCCCCAGCCTGCCTAATCATGAAGATATTCTGTTTGCCAGCACAGTGTATGTTGGGATGAATGACCATGTCTCAGTGAGCCACAATATGGAACACCTCACCTGCTTTGCTGGAGGCATGTTCGCTCTCGGTAAGTTCTGTTACTCATATAGATTAGATGAAGCATTATTGTTGACAGCTTTCAGGAGGTCGTCTTCTTGAGGATGAAGATTATGTTCAGGTGGGCACAAAACTCACTGATGGATGTATCTGGGCATATCATGCATATCCGTCAGGTATCATGCCAGAAGACTTCAGGGTTGGTATTGCATGTCCGACGTTTGAAGCTTGTGATTGGCATGAGCCACCTCCGAGTAAATTCGCTGATCCAGATGTTGTCAAAGGCATCACAGTTGGCTCATCAGATTACTTACTTCGTCCAGAAGCGATTGAGTCTGCTTTCGTGCTATATCGGATTACGGGCAATGAAAGATATAGAGAAGATGCTTGGCGGATGTTCACTGCCATTATGAATGCAACTTCCACTAAATACGGCAATGCAGCAATTACGCACGTTGATGTTGTGGAAAAAATCAAGACAAAGGACTCGATGGAGAGCTTCTGGCTAGCCGAGACTTTAAAGTATTTTTATTTAATCTTCAGTCCTCCAGATGTGGTCAGTCTAGATGAATATGTCTTCAATACAGAAGCGCACCCTCTTCGACGGACGAAGAGCAGTTTTGCATAGTCTTTTAATCTTAAACCAATGATACTAAATAGCAACTCGACTTCGAACTTTCTAAGCATTGTGAATAGCTTTGGGGAGTGCCATGACTTGTGGATGTTCTGACCTGATCTCACGTCTAACTTCACATAAATCATAAACTGACCAGAACCACTCCTCATGTTTTGGGACTTCCACACTTTAGGCAACCACCTACATACCACTTCCGGTACAATCCATCAGGTTAATTCCGCAATATGGTTAAATAGTACTGCCCATCCCGTAAAGTAAGAATGGTTTAAATAAGAATTGCAGGTACACAGCTAATGTGATATTTGCTATCACAAACATCCATGCCTCCATTACATCCCAATCGTCTTTGTGAGGAATAAGCAAGATGTCGCGCGGAACCCAGTTCCAAAGTACCTTACCTAGAAACTTACGACGAAGCTCCACACACATTTGCGCAGGTATTCAAGACAGTCAATGGGACTACGACTCTGATGCCGAGGATTATTTCTCTGATGATGAAGGAGTGGGTGGCTTTACAACAGGCCAAATGGATCATGTAACGCGCGCATATTTCCTTAATTGGAGGGCACCGTGCTCTGACATGATTCCATTCAATAAGCCTCCGTTACTAAGGACGACCACTCCTGAGGTTGAGCACCAGCATAAAGTACCACCGAGCAGACCTGGACTCTTTGAAAAGCTGCCCGTCGAATTACGACATCAAGTCTTTGTACATTTACTACCACCGATGAAGTGGCAATCTAACCTTCTCGAACCATGGGTATGCAGAGAAAACTTGCACGACTGCATTGGGAACTTGACAAAATCAAGCCCCTTTATGAAGCAAGAGGTTGGCCTCTGGTACGTAAAAGAAGGACCGAAATTTGGCTTCTATGACGATCCCGTCCTGGGCTTGGTAAACCCTGATCATACTGAGTGGGTCATGGCCACCAAGAAAGATCAATGGGAAGAATGTTCTCGACAGCAGAATCGGTGCCTTTGGGAAAGCAGAAAGAGCTGTAGGGGTTTGAATTGTCCCAAGGCAATACTCATGAACGTGGCGGCTCTTCCATGGCAGAGTCGAGCGTTGATACAGAATGTGACAGCATGCTTCACCAGTGATGCCGATGATGATATTTTTGAAGGTGTTGATGATACACCAGTGAATAACGGTATCGCAGATGCCTTCGCATATCTTCCGAACATCAAGACGTTGAATGTCAATCTCATGTTCAAAAATTGTGCATCGACATGGAAGGTCGCTATCGATGAGATCAGGCATTCCTCAGGTGGCCGTCGTGCAATCCCTATAGGTTCGCATTCAGCTATAATGGAGATCCCCAGGTCTATGACGGTAAATATCATCAACTGCTGGACATCCATTACGGCGAATCATCTCTTCAAAACAGAGTTACCCAAAACACTACTGAAAAGCTGGAATGGGATTAGAGAAAGGGCAATGTCATGGCCATCTCTGCGTATCAACCCGCGAGGCCTTGATCCTCATGGAAGATGTCAATATATTGACTTCGACTTGATGCTGTGGGATGAGCAACAATTTGGCTGGCGTGAAGAATCTCGTGGGCTGTTGCCGTTGTGGTATTTCTTCCCTCAAGCTGTGAGCTGGTCTTTACGCACACATTATGACTGGACGGTCTATGACTACATAATGGCCAAACTGAAAGAGAACTTGGACTCCTACGATGGTTTCCTCGTCAGAGAAGGGTTGAGGAGGATTTGGCGGCTATTGGCAAGATCTCTGCCTAAATCTCACAGTATTCTGCAAAGAAGGACTTACGCCGAAACCGTGCAAATGGCAGCGAGGGAAAGTGGTTGCTCAATGCAATCCGTGAGCCTCTCGGACTTCAGGAAAACAATAGAAGAATCTTTTGCTAAGATAACAGAACAGGATTTGATAGCTGTGGTGCGAAGAAATCTTGACGCTGCTGGACTTGATGATTTTCTGCTGCCGGGAATGTTTATGAGCTCTCCTCTTTGGGGAAATTCATGGTAATCTCTATCAATTTTGTTCTAAGGTTAATTAATGAACGCACATATAACGGAGAACTATCATAGCTAAATTGACTAGTCTGACATCGAATGAGACCTTATGAGGAAGCAAAGTTATTGAGCATGTATCGTGGGGAAATTAGTCTGCGTTCAATCTGACGTTAAGGAGAAGTGGAAGGGTCTCCTCCAATCCCAACTTACGGAACGGCCAAGACATCGAACCCTGCCCCAAGAAGTCTTCTAGCACCGCCGAAGATGTATGGTCATAGACAAAAAAGCAGCAAAATGCAAATTACCCACCAAGGAGATGGGGACAAAAAGCATTCTCTGCATGACAACTGTGGGACTCGAACCCACGCTCTTTCGAACCAGTAGTTTTTGCATCAGGTTAGCCTGAAACTGGCGCCATAACCACTCGGCCAAGTTGCCTTAACCTTGCTAAGTCTTTGGACCCAAGATAGAATGTATTTAAATTCATATTGGTTGAGAAAAGAGTTCCATCGGAACTCAGAGCAGGATAGTCACGTGAATTATTTCTTGGCACAGCGATTTGCTCTGTACACCAAGAATCTAGAGGTAACAACCGATTTCTACACAGAAATCTTGAGCATTGCCTTGCTAACATGGTTATAAGGCCGTATGAGTAAGTCCTAGAAGAATATAGATTCAAACTGCGATATACACTCCCCAATGTTTACACAATTCTTGCAGCACTATTCACGCTGCTTCATCCTAGCAATCGCCTGCATTAACATTTTCCAAAATATCTGCTTGGAGCTCGTTCTCAGTATGTCTGACTGCCTGACGCTCAGTAAGCGCTTTCTGCAGGGCAACATCCAACGCTGTTCCCACTAGCAGCAGCTTATCCATATCTGCCTTGATCAGATCAAGGCGTATACGTCTGTTATTCATATAATGTTCTCTACCGTCGGCGCTGCCTACAGCCGCTTCAAAGCGTGGTATGAAGACGATGAGGTGAGAGGTGAGATTCGAAAGATTCAAGTTTGGCCTTGCGTGCTTGCTCTGGTGTCTTGCTTGATGGATAGCTGCGCAAGTATCTTCATTTACGCCCACAAGCTGAAGATCGTCGAGCACAGCTTCAATTGCGGCGTGCCACATCTGAGTATGATTAACCCAGTGATTGCCAAAAACCATGGCCAACTTATCTTGACATGCTTTCAATGCCTTTGCTGCATTGCTATTGAAGCACGAACATGAAGCCTGATCTGCTTCAGACGTTGCTGCAATATTTCAATTTATATTCGCTTCACAATCACCATGTATTATCGCGCACCAGACATCGGTAGACTCATGGTTTTTTTATCTGATGTCAAAGTGATATGTGTTTGCTGCCATCAGCAATTGCACTCAATTGAACTGATGAGTTTAACTTCAGAATTCCTCTTCTCCTACAAAGAATGAGCATACTGGGCTGGAATTTCCTTTAAGTATGGTGATATGAATGAAACATGTTTTGATCTGTCCTTCACTTTATTTGTCTTTGTTCTAGAACTTGCTGTCTTTGGGAGGACACACCTTGTCCTTGTTCTGCATAAAGCGCCCTATTAATGTATCTGCTTTTGTCCACTCCTTCCATCGCAAGAGCGATATGTCACAGCTCGACCCATAACCTGAACTGCCTAACCGCCTTACGAAGACTACTTTATCTATAGGACTCTTTGTTCATTATATCATGACCCTATGTTTTCATACATCTACGCCGTGCTAAATGTGCAACCCTTGCTCGCATATGCTATAAATTGACAACCTGAATTACACGAATGGCACCATCTTAGAAGATTCTCTAATTTGCACGCATGAAATTACAAAGAAGAACACATATCTGGTCTGCGAGTGAGACTATGTATCGAAAAATGATGTACGATTTATATCGCAAAGAAAATATAGATTCACGCGTTCCACATACAGCTTACAGCTACGAAGAGATTACTTGCTTGCTAGAAGTGATCCAATGATAGGTAGGTTGCAGAATATCGATGAGCAAAAGAAGGAAAATCCAGAGGATCAAAAGCTAAATTCTTATAATATGGCTAACCTCACAATCATGGATATGCCTGACCAATAGCAAGAGAATGGACTCAATTTCTGATCGAGAAAATATCATGCAATGGTGGATAAGTTCAGGTATCAAGACATTTATTAGAATTTCCTTTGTTGCTGATGTTATGTGTCTCGGACAGCAACATATACTGGAACGAGTTCATCGATTGTATATTGAATTTCAAGAACTTGATACTGGAGTTTCCAACTTGCGAGACTTCGCTTACGGAGTCATACCATAGCACTATTTATTGATAGGGAGTGACTTGAAACAGTTTCAGGTCTTGCACGCTTCACGTTTCCTTTCAACAACGACATTTTTCTTTCTTTTTGTATGCTCTGCCGTACAAGTTCTCAAAAATAACGACAACTGTTAAACGAACATCTTGCACATCAGAAGCTTTCCATTTCAATTTGGAGATTTTTCAATCGAATCAACATAGGTGCAAGAAAATTGCTCAAGAATCAACATTTCGCAGTTGCTCAGCTTGCTTCTCTTCCATCTCCCACAACGACTACTAGCTCGGTCGACATGGCTGCTTTCAACAAGGGATTAAACAAGCAGCAATTTTCATCAATTGATGAGTATCTTCGTGCTAAATGGAAGCACGAAAAGGATTGCGGCTATTTCGACATTGAACCTTATCTTAGAGACTTTCCTGAGCTTCCAGCTTTCGCAGACTTCTTTACGACGAACCTAAAACTTGATCCGGATAAGCACATTCCTGCATTGCCTATGAGATATGCAGCTGACTACAATGCAGAGAGAGTCATGTATCTGTATGGTGTGCCACGAGCCATGACGCGGGAGAGGCTCCATGAGATATTGAACGATTTGGGAACAGTCAAGAAGTTACCAACGCTCACTGATCTGTCGTCAAAAGAAACCTTTCGGTGGGTGATCATGAGTACAAAAGAGGAGGCAACAAGATTGCACAAGATTCTGCATCTCATGAATGTGCCGGAATGTGGGAAAGGTTACATCATGGCTATTTCCCCTTGTGTGCCTAGCCGTGGATTGATTTTGGATTTTCACACGGAATACAAGACATACGGACCACGACCGAAAGATGATTTTGTACCAATCTATGGCGAAAAAGTTGATATCTCTGATGCTCTCACACTGCCCATCGAAGTCAAAGATGATGTATCATTCTCGGTAACCAAGCAACCAAAACCTTTAAGTCTCAATGCACTGGCTGCGTCTTTCAGCACTCCACATGTCAGCAGTACATCTAAAGTTCGTCCAAATCCCCTCAACCAGGAGAATGTTGATCCACTTGGAAGATATTCGGCTGTCGAGCTGGCGCTTCCCATGCAATTGCAAACTAATACCAAGCAAAAACTTGCTCAATTCGCTAGAAATGGCAATCAGTGTGTAGCTTACTTACACTCAGGATATGGCTATACCCCTCATACGGTCGTGAAATCTCCTACACGACCAATGCCAGTTGATCCATTGGTAGCATTGATGCGTCGTGCACCAGCGTCAAAACCTATTAAAGTTGATATATCCCAGATAGACTCAACCCATACGCCAGCGATTGCAGACCTTTCTTATGAGTCAACGATCACCGAGATCGTAGCAAAACCCGCCATCGAAAGCTCTCTTGAGCGAGTTGGAACTCCTTTAACACCACGGCGTTCCACCTCAGCCACAATTCCATCCCACCATGAGACTTTGAGCATCCCAGCTAGCGAAAGCTTGCAGTCTGGCGTCGAGTATAAGAACAAAGGAAGTTCCTTCATTACCAGGAAGGTGGGCGTGATCTCTCCACCAGTTGCTTCCTCATGGGCTTCCGTCGCCATTGCAGGCGCTGCAGCTAAAGTAATCGACATAACTCCAATGACGAACAACAATCCTACAAATCGCTTGCGGAGTTTCGGTCGCGTTCCCTACGGAGCCAATCCTTCGAAGACAGAACCACTTGCAGATCAGATGCGTGTTGTGTTCATTCTCGATGTGCCTTCCAATTTAACATACGATGACGTTTCTCACGCTGTGCGGGAAGGACCGCTGCGCAGCATCCACTTCGGTGTTGATGAGGATAAGAATAACAGATTTGTTGCGATTGTCTTTCAATATGCAAAAGATGCTCTGACTTTCGTGCGAGTTCTACAGAAGGAAAGGGTCGACAGCAGACCAGACCGCTTCCGCTGGGTTGTTGACGTTGTCAGAGGCGAAGAACCATTTCCAACAGACGATATCTTGCGTGCGATGCAAGCTCCAACATTCGCAACACGCCGTCTCACTCTCGTCAAGGCTTCACTGTTCTTCATGGTCGGTGATCGTCAGTTACGGGCTCGAATCGAGAGAATTGTTGGGGAAGGTACCATTCAGTTAATTTGGTTGTATAATGGTGGAAATGCAACTATCGTCTTCTCAGATGTCAGCTCTGCTATCGCTGTAAAGGAGAATCTTGACAAGTATAGCAGTACTACCGGACAAAAAGATGGTGCGCCTCAAGCTTGGGCTGGATTGCAGGTCACTTTCTCTAAGGATCCATGTGTACAGCCACTTGAGCTCAAAACTGCTTTGCAATAATCGAAGAAGTGGGTATTATGATTGCAGCACCATCGCGGAAGAGGTCGCTGCTCTTCGCGTAGATTGGATGACTAGGCTCACTTTTGTGCAATGATAATTACTAGCGTTTAGGATCAGGACGACATAGTACAATTGAATCATATTGATCGAAAGTTCACTTGGTTCCACAATCATGCTGTATGATTGAATAAATAATCAAAATCTCGACACTAAAATGACTTAATTCTAGCACCTCCTAGCACTGTGAATATAGAGGAACTGATTCACTTGATGCTTTCAAAGAATGTGATTCAGAGCGGTTAGTCGTATCTGTCATCTCATATTCCATGGCTATCAGCAGAATATCCCTCAAGTATTGGGTATTGTGTTCCTCATCTAGTAGCATTGTGGTAATGTTGGCTAGATTTAATATGAGAGAAGAAAATCAATTGTAAGCTGTTATCATAGTGGTTGGTACTCAGAAAATGCTAGATACCTTATGACTCTGAGTTTGCGTGGCTGAGAACGTCACATTTACTTCTTACACCTTTTGACATCTTTCACTTCTTCATCATTGGCAGTATTTGAAGATCTATCTCTTTGGATCATGAGGCTAACCGATCTATTTGATACATATTTTTTGCAACCCTTATTTCAAGGCTAATTTGTTATGACACTAGCAGCAATGGAGATGGATCAGGTTATCGACAAGAAACCACTGGTGTTCTTCTTACGTGGCAAACAACCTGATGTTCGTCTACGTGTCTTTGATGATGAATATCATGTTCATTCCCAAACCTTGAAGGATTGCTCAGCATACTTCTACAAATTTCTAGATTCTCCAGAGAAGCAAGGTAGAGTTTCATCGACATTTAGGTTCAAATATGAATGGGTTACTAGAGTCGATGATGACGGATCTTGGTCTTTAGAGTCTGTCGGATTTGGTAATGTATGTCTTCATCTCAGGTTTTCTCTTGAACTGTAACTTATGCAGTGTAAATAGCAAAATCTTCAACCTGTGTTCGCCAAGACCAAGGACAATACTGAACAGCAGAAGCAACTCTTCCATAATCTCATGTGCGCTTTCTATAGATTAACATATGGTATCAAGGACGTAGGTTCGCTTATCATGCTGACAGAGCTGGCCGATTACTATTGTGCCCTTCGTACACTATCATCAAGCGTTTTGGGTGCAATCAGCGTGGGCAGCAACTCGTTTGGCTGTCTCGTTGATTTCTGGACAACTGACGAACTTTTGACAACGCTCTTCAAGTTGCGCAGAGGTGAACTCTTTAATGACTGCATCATCACAATTGCTGGCGACTGGTATCAAGGTAATTATGCAAAAAGATTAGCAGCACAGCCTCCCAAGTTACAAAATGTGGTGGAATATGCTCGGAGTCAAATATGCTGTAAAATCGCCGCAGCGCAACAGGAATTTCTCCATAAAGGCTCTCACCACATTGAATATCGCCGAGCTGTTCTGAATATCAGAAGTACAGCGGCCATGCCATTACCGACATACTACCGTAAAATGGCTGACCTTGCTGTCGAACATATTGGCAGCCTAGATTCAATGCCTGCTTTGACAACACTATTGAGCAAGGACTTTGTGAATATTACAGTGGGGACCGAAGCTGGTAGTGGTTACACGTATGATCATTTTCTTTGTGGTAGAGTAATGGAGAAAGACCTGCCCTGGGATGTTAATGAGAAGGATTGGTGAGCGATGTTTGGTATCCACGCAAACAGTACAATTCTGAAGCTTCTGGATGTTGAATTTGCTCACGACTGCAGAAAAGATATCCGTTTGGTGGTTCTCTATGGTTGATGCAAGTCTTTCTGAAGGAGACAGGATATCATTATGGATCAGTAGTAGGAAAGAACATATGGGAGCTTGTTGTGAGATGCAGGCGTCAATAAAAGAACTATATGGAACAGTCTGGATAGTTGAAGAGGATTAAGAAAGAATTCAAGAAAATTTAAAGTAATCAACAGCCCAATGCATGATTATCACTTTATGGATATGATGGTTCAGCGTTACATAAGTTCATTTGGTTCGCGCTGCATCTTTCCGTAGAAATTCTCGAATTATTTTGCTGTATGCAATCCATGTACTACTGAGGACCGAGACTTTTGCCTCAATAAGGCATGGTTTTATTTATCGGTGCTACGAACCATTTTAGTCAGCACTTTCAACCTACTCTCATGTCCATGCCATCGTGTCGATTTTCGCCATCGAGACATCAACTTGCTTCCACCTTGATAAATAAGTCGAACAGTCTTGTGACTTGCCTTGAATGTTCTATGGAGTACCACGTCGAACGCTGCAGGGCTTAGTCTGCCACTTGGAAGGCTTGTTACAGCATAAGTTTTTCTCTTGTCATCGACGCCATTCGAAAAGAGACAAGATGTAAGTTGTTCTGATATCAGCATACTTTGAAAATTCTAGTGAGACCTTCAACGCTGAGCTAACAGGACTTCGCGAGACTGGCAGTTAGTTCTGACAGTCGCGATGTACAAGGTTTTTGCTAATACCAGCGAGTTGTCCATGCGCCGAAGTCCAGGGCACACACATCAATTCGTGGTATGCGAGTGGTTGCAACATGTAGCAATTTGCAACAAAAGACATGGAATCAGCTGGTCCTAGACGTGCCAACAATTCAAGTAGCTCGATATGATTAAGTATCTAGTAAAGGAAGCACAAAAGACCCATTCGTTTTTCTGTGGATGTTAAGATTCGAGATAGGGTGAAAAGGTAGTTTGTTAAGAACTCTTTTAGCTTTTGACAGAAACTGTGATCAGCACTATAAGTACAGTAAACAAGAGGTATCAATTACTTCCTTGCCCCACCATCCCTCCATTCCGAACCATTCCCAACATCACTTGGCCCAGCACTTTTCAGTACTCCATCATCACTTCCATCATCGTCGTCGTCATTTAAGATCTTTGCAAGCTCATCAGGATCCTTCATTTTTGCATCCGCATCATTGTCATCATCCAATCCCGAATCGATAATCCCCTCTTCCTGATCAGCAAATCCTCTTTGCCTGTTTCTCTCACTCTCCAGTACTCCATCATCGGCAGAGACACTGATGCCTCTCGCTCCCCACTTCGAACTACCATTTCGTCCAGGTGTAGGTCTTACACTTTCTCTGTCTGCATGTCGTCCTAGAGCAGGCGCACTCTCCTCATCTTCGTCATCAATACTGCCGACGATTCTCTTATTTCCAAATACAGTTCTCAACAACCAACCCGAGCGCATATCATCTGCATCTACCAAACCACCATTCCTAAGCTTGACTCTCTGTCTGCTGTAGTATACCCAAGCAAAGTCTACATAGAATGCTGTTTGGATGACGCCGAAAATGACAGATATAGGATCAACTCCGTGATCAGTAATATCAAGATCGCGCCAAATCCAATTGAGGATGTAAAATCCGCGATAAGAACCGAGCGTGAGTAGATAGTACGAATTGATTACTGTTGGGACCGTCGTTTGTCGAAGCAGAAGTAGCTGTGGCAGAATGCAGAGCGATTCAAGAACGATTGAGAAGATCCAAGCGAACTGCGATGACTTATTAGCAAAACCGTCTATGCGCACACGATAGCTAGTACGTACTTCTTGGAAGCTCCAAACAAATCCATCACCCTTCTTATGTCTGAATATCAGCATCAGCAAAGGCGAAGAAGCTGCGCTTGCTACCAAACAAGCTGCGCCAAACTTCCATGCCTTCTCCCGTTCTCTTGTGCGCGCGTATACTCGCAACATCAAGAACAAGATATACAATGAACTACCGATGTAGAACACCTTAAGCGTTGTGTTCCACCATATGTTCCTTTGAAAGATGTCGAGATAGCGCGAGACGAAGACGAGACAGTAAAGCGCTTGTGTTATAAGTGACACGCCCTCGGTGGAGTGGTTGCGGTGGATTGCGAAGATGAGGATGCACTTCGAGAGTGTATGGGAGACATCTCCCAGGATGCGAAATGGCTGCATACTCGTTAGCCACTACTGCAGCTTGGTAAAGATGAAAACTCACATTCAGAAACATGCTGGCATTTGTTTGTAGTGATTCACAGCGTGGTTGTGCGGAGCTGTTTGGAAGAGTCTGAAAGCTGGACACCTGGAGCTTGATTACGCGTCAATGTGTTCAGTAGCACGTATTCGAACAAAGACTTTGCATCTCAAGCAGAGAGGCAAGACGACTCGTTATAGAAAACGACGTAGCAAGGGTAGT
>Ga0181470_100287_pt1 | contig 13312 bp, 13 predicted proteins | sample InSIn5SAF170_FD_119082 | JGI IMG/M metagenome (GOLD analysis project Ga0181470, IMG submission 119082) | Clean room microbial communities from NASA Spacecraft Assembly Facility at Jet Propulsion Laboratory, Pasadena, California, USA -... ...
CCCCAAGGTGCATACAAGCCTAAAAAAGTCTAGCTGATGTGCATCATAGCACTGGACAATGCCCCAGAAACGCCGTCAATGCTAACAATCCTTCCCTCTTAATCTACGAGGTGTACTTCGTCTTCAACAACTTCGCAATAGTCGTTAACTGAATGTTGCTAGTTCCCTCATAGATCGCACCAATCTTGCTGTCTCTCCACATCTTCTCTGCGATTCCCTCTCTAACAAAGCCCATACCTCCCATCCACTCAATTGCCAGGCCACTGACCTTGCCAGCGACTTGTGAAGCATACAGCTTAGCCATAGCTGCATCTTGAACAAAGTCCTCTCCGGCTTCCTTCTTTCGTGCGGCATTGTACACGAGAGCTCTGGCGGCTGCGATTTCTGTGTATGATTGTGCGATTTGGTGCTGCATGCCCTGGAAGTCACCAACCAACTGACCGAATTGCTTACGATCGCTCCAAACGTATCTGTAGGACATTAGTACTCATGGCTGATATGGCAGATATCGATGTGAACCTACTTTGCAGCATTCTCGAAAGCACCAAGCGCCAGGCCAGTCATCTGAGCAGCAATGCCAATACGTCCCTCATTAAGAAGTCCAATAGCATATTTGTAGCCCTGACCTTCCTCTCCAAGCAAGTTGCCCTTTGGAATCTCAACATCGTCAAAGTTCAGCACGCAGGTACTGCTGGCCTTGATACCAAGCTTCTTCTCCTTCTTTGCGATCGAAAAGCCCTTGGTACCTTTCTCAACCACAAAAGCGGTAATACCTTTATAGCCCTTTGAAGGATCTAAGTTCGCAAAAACAATGAAGAACTCCGCCTCTATCGAGTTAGTGATCCACATCTTGCTTCCATTGATCTTATACCCGGAATCTGTCTTGGTAGCCTTCGTCGCCAACGCAAAGGCATCAGACCCAGAGACGGGCTCACTCAAACAGAACGACCCAACAGTATTCGTAGCAAGCTTAGGTAGCCACTTCTCCTTCAATTCGTTGCTAGCATATTTCAGCACAGCAGTGTTAACCAGAGTATTATGCACATCCACCATAACAGACACACTGGGGTCGACTCTGGCAAGCTCTTCAATACCGACAATGGCAGCTGTAAAGTTCATTCCTGCTCCTCCATACTTCTCAGGGATTTCAATGCCCATGAGACCTTGTTCGAAAAGCTGCTCCACGACCTCCTTGTCCATTGATTCGGCTTCGTCCATCTCGCGCACTTTAGGCCCGACTACATCATTAGCGAACTTTGACACGCTATCGGCCATCATGGCCTCAATTTCGGAGAGATGTGAGATTGGTGTTGGTGGGATCTCGGAGATGTCCATTTGTCTGCTTACGGTGGCGGATAGAGGTCGGGCACTTTTTGGAAACATTAGTAACTGATATAGCAGCATACTGGTGAGTCGATACATACTGTTGGTATATTCTAGCTTGACGAGCATTTCTCAAAGCTGGTCGTGTAGTTGTGTTTGTCGCCCGCTGGACGGCAGGGCGAAGAGCTCGAGCAATAGAAGCCATAGTGGTGTCAGGATCAGATTATCAACAACGAGATTGAAGAGCAATCTTTGATATCGCAAATCTGGAAAAGAAGTGCAAATTTCTCGCGAGGCAATCAGCGTATGAGAAACAGGTTTACAAAATTATCTAAATGTTACAGAGTAGTACAGGAAATGAATAACAGAAGTTGTTAGTATCTTTGGCTATGTGCTCGGCTGGGGAAGGTTCAAGCCAGTGGCACATGTCGGACCTCGGCCTACCCCATACGAGCGTCATGGTCTGCCAAGAGTCAATAAATATTTCGTGAGAATATGCCTCCCGACGACAGACATTGGATCTGCACGAAGACAGGGGAGTGATGAGGTGGTGATGACCAAATTCTTAGAAACGTAGTGCTTATGCATATTTTTGGAACGTAAAAGTAGAAAAGTGATAGAGCATCCTTGCTATGCAACCAAGGAATTAAATGCATCGTTGTAGTATCGTAAATTATGACATTCATATGTTTTCCAAGGAATGCTATGTGCTCAGCAATGTCCGAGTCTGGACATCAAATAGAAAACATTGCAAGATCTGCAAGCCCATGTCCTAACATCTGGGGTATCATCCGATGCCATGGTAACATCCTCTACACTAACAGCCATGTCCCAACGCTTGAAAAACGCCATAGCACCTCCGCTAAATACATTTACGTAGAAATATCCAGAAACCACAGACCAAAAGATCCTGTATATGGAAGGCACAAGGTCCTAGCAAGTTTTTACACTCCATAAAATCTGTCTCCCTCGTCCACAAACACATCTTCGTGGACAAGCCATGCTCTTGAGATGATATTGAGCAACGTAGTGCAACATCATCCTGGTAACCTTACTCGGTTCTCTTCCTTGGTGTAGGAATTCCAAGCCAACAAGCAACCATAACACCAAACAGGAAGATAGCAACAGGATGCAACACAAAGGTGCCTAGAGCCTGAGCCATCAAACCTGTTGTGAACGGTGCCACAGCTCCTCCAGAGCTACCAAAAGCTGAAATGACAGACATTCCGGAGACTTGGTCCTTCCTGTTTATATTCTGGCTGAAGATGTACGCCGCACAAGGATAGATTGGTCCCAGTAAGAGTCCTACGATGGCGAGGGCTACTCCGTTTCCAATCACATTTGGCACAGTCCATACCAGAATCTGGAAAGCGGCAGCCCCGGCCGTGGCCCCATAAACGAAACGCTTCTCGCCGATGAGATGAGCGGGATGTGAGAGAAGAAATCTACCTAGTGTGATGCCCGCCCAAAATCCCGAAGTCACATATCCTACAGAAGCAGGGTCTCCATTCCTTGCGTTAATCAAGAAAGAAATCACCCAGCCAGAAATGGAAACTTCAGCTCCCTGATAAGCGAAGATGAAAAGCGCACCTAGGAGGACAACCTTCATCTTGAAAGATCGCGCCATGCCAATAAAACGTTCCTTCGCTTCTGCTCTTGTATTTCGTGGTAGAGCTGGTGTAGCTGCACCTTGCACACCTGTCATCTCTGTAGACGACAGCAATGGACTTTCTAGCTCAGTTTCATAGTTCCAAAATGACCAAGCAGCAAAAAATAGATTGAAGACAGCAACTCCGAGAGTAAGGATATAAAATCTTGAGAAGATGAAACCGCCTCGAGAGACCATAGCAGTTGCAACTGCAGATTATTAGTTGAGATAACAAACTACTTATTGGGTGTAACTTACTCAACGGAGAAATAATGCCACCAACTCCATAAGAGCCATGCATGAAGCCCAACATTTTCGTAGCGTTGACCAGGTTGGCGGCAAACACATTGCCCAACGCAAGATTAAGTGCCATACCAAATCCAAGGAAGAAGAAAGAGACTACAACCACTGGGTATGGAGGCGTACAAGCAAGCATAGTATATCCTGCAATCATGAAAAATTGTGCGAGGATCATTGTCTTTGCCCTGCCAAATCGGCCACGCAATATATCAACGACGAAGGCAGCAGAAACGAATCCTATGGCATTAGTAACGAAAATCAATGATACCACAGCATAGCCGATATGATAATATCTGTAGATGCTATTAAATCATGTTGCTATCCAGTTAGGCGAAGTGACTTACTTCTCCATGTATGGGATCAGCGCGCCAGGAGCGGAATCGTTGAATCCTCCAGCAAAATTGAGTAAACACACAGTTGTCATCCTAAATCTATTCATAGGAGGATTTGAAATACTCTGCATCATATGAAATCCTTCGCCATCTTCCGGAACAGGAGTTCCTGGTCTGCTCATCTCAAGATCATTGCCCCGAGGTGTTTGAGCACCGGGTGGAGTAGTGGAACTAGAACCTTCAACAACTGGAGGGCCATTGAGTTTTGATCCCCATTGCAGATTGTCTATCTCCTCTGTTTTTGGTGTTGGGACTGAATGATAAACTTTTGGGAAAGCTTTCTGTGGAGGTACTATATTGGCTCCCTGCTGCTCAGCTTGAGTGCGTGAAGTTGACTGTTCGATATCAACCAAAGCTCCAAAAGTGGTGGAAGACATGATAGAAATCTGATGTACAGAAAAGGGTGCAAACAAATCAATTTAGAAAGGTCTCACCAACAGATAAAGGAAAAAGAATGAAGGGGACAGTAGAAATACAGAGTGAGGTCAGATCTCCCGCTTTGAAATCACCCGTTGAAAATAACGTCTACCAAGGAGATCGACCGATCCCCACGACTCATATATGAACAAGCCCCGGCCACTCTGCTCAAGAAGTGCGGAGAATACTAGGGGGGACTGGCGGGGAAGTGTCCGAAACGGTCCAGCAGCGTCATATAGCATGAAAAAGTCTACATTAATAGATAAGTCCGCCGACGAGATGAGAATTTTCGTTCTACCATCGTGTTGGAGTACTGGACGATGTCATTGTGATTGATAAGGCGACGTATGGTACGTAAAAGTGGGTATTCCGAGCACGGAGAGTTTTACCCGTTTGAGAAACTCCGACTCGTGTGTGCATCTTCAAAGAAAAAAAGTTCTCGAATTCGAATCCTGGCAGCATTGAAGCATAGAAGACAGAGCCAGAGGCTTAGATAATCCACATTGAGCTATAGACAAGTCCACTGTTACCCGACCGTTCTTCCACAATGGGTAAACCAAAGCGCAATATCATCTCTGCAGCAGAGGAGACTTCCACACCTCCAACCGTCTTAACCGAGACCCAAATCATTGCCCAAGTCATCAAGGCTGAGGGCAATAGCCTGTATTCTTGTACTCTTCCAGACCAGACCACCGTCTTGGTTGAACTCGAGGCACGATTTCGCAACACTATATGGATCAAGAGGGGCGGATATGTTTTGATAGACACCAAAGATGCCAATATCAGACAGAACAAGATCGAGGGAGAGATTGTGAATGTCGTTCGTGATGAGCGTCTCTGGAGAAAGCAGTCATACTGGTAAGCTGCGGTTTGTAGATCGCGCATCCTCGCGCCTAATACGTATTGCAGGCCAAAAGAATTTCCCAAGGCACCAGTCTATGAGGACGATGACGACGAGGAGGAATCGACTATGGGCAAGATGCCGCCTTCGAGCTCCGATGAAGAACATTGATACAATGATCTAAATGGTCTCAACTTATCTTCTTCGTGGCACTCGTGGCACAGCCATGGCCTTTCGGTTCCCAGAAATCTCGACGAGTTCCCCACCAAATACTGACCACTTGGATGAGCAAGACTCCAACCACGACCGATGAGCTCGTGTTCGTGCTTGGGTAAATATTCCACGCCCACTCTTGAATAGCCCATAAGACATATTGGAGAATAGGGTGCAAGCCGGCACGCCAAAGGAGGAATGGCGTAGCCAAGGCGATGTACGTATAGAACTGATAATGCAAAGATCGTGCGAAGAGCATGCCGATTGCATTGGCCGTCAAAATTGTCGTGAGGATGAAATTAGGTGATACGCGGACCGAAATAGCATGCTGCAGCTTGCCTAGTGGTTCTTTGAATCGCAGAATATTGTCCATAAGTTGTCCAAGCCGCATCTCAGTCGGTCGTAACCATCTTCTTCCAACAAAGAGTATTAGCACACTCAGGTGTCCTGCAAGTAAAGCCACAGAGAATGGCTTGCTCAAGAACATCTCCTCGCCTATAAATCTCCAATTGACCGTCCATCTGAACAAGAACTGCCTGGACAGCTCGAAGGCACGACTTAGATATCCCTTGAAGTTTCCTTGCAAGAATCGTATAGCTAGTGCAACCTGTACTTGTGCCATCATCGACGCATTGCTCAGTGCACCATTAACGCCGCGAGCAAGGAATAACATGACTCCAACAGCTGGGAGACCGAGGAGCAAAGACATCTTAACCCCTACTCCCAAACTGTATGCAATACTTCCGAATGTCCACAATCGCCGCTGGTATAAATATATTGCGAGCCACTGAAAGAATACGGCAAATGCATCATTGAACAATCGTAGGACAAAGATACTATGTAATCTTTTCGAGAGGATAAGCATAAGGAAGATGTATAATGGTGCCTAAGAATAAACTTATTAATGATTTCTTCGTAGTCGCTTGTCTTATGCTACTAACCTTTGCCTTCCTATAGCAGCTCATGGCCAAAGCTATAGTAGAAAGATATAAAACTCCGAAGATGCTCTGGGCAAGCAAGATATTCCTTCCATGATCGGTGACACGATAGAGCGCCCTATAAATGTATACATGGGCAGCAGGATAAACCAATGGTCCCGTTCCCCCTTTGATTTTTGTGTAGTCGCGTTCACCTGCAATAACCTGCTCGATCTGTTCCATATACGCCGTCCAATCGATCTCTGTATCTATTGTCCACGCCCCAATTAGTATATACAAATCAATTGAGGAGTATTCTTGCAAGAATTGAAACTCACAAGCTACTTTCCAAATAATCAAAGCAGTCAGAGCAGCGTCTGCGAGCAGCATCAACGGAGGAACATAGCTTGAGTAGCGATGTCGACCAGCTGCTAAGTCCCGCAGTTGTTGGTAGTAACCATTGTCACATTCGTAACCGGACTCGCGCACTTCTTTCGTTGCCATTTCCACGTTGCGATTCCTTGATAATTGTTCCGACAGTGACTTGCGAATTCATGTAGATGTGAACAGAGAACTGGGATGACGACGTTCAAGAGCGAGGAGCACGCCTCCCGCAGTTCTTGGAAAAGAAGCAAAGTCTAAGATAGAAAACGCCTCGTCCATTCAGCTGTTGCGCAACGCGTCGAAGTGCGGCAAAGCGGAATTGAAGTTAAACATTCTGGGGAACGGATCTTGGCTGACGACCTCTTCGACACTCTAAACCTCACTGTGAACTTTTGATTTGCGAATCTTAACTTCTTATCATTCGAAGTTCCAGCCTATCTTTGCTTTGCGCAAAAGAAATAAAGATTGGGATCTAATCAATCTTGCTCGACAATACACAATCACAATGAATTCTTCGCGAGCAATGCCGCTTGTACGACGAGCTGCACAGAGTTGCCGCATGACTAGAAATACAGCTCGATATGGCATTCCATCGATACGCTCATATTACACGCGAAATGTCAATCTACATCCAGATCTGAGATTCTTACGATCTTGTATCTTTCGCACACAATTTCGCACCTACGCAACACCCACCCCATCACCATCATCCTCAATATCTCCCTCTTCCGATGCAAAATCAGCGAACGAGCTCCTAGAAGACCTACAAGATCAATACGCCACTGCACGAGACGAGTTCGAGATCGCCACTGAAGAAACAGAGAAGAAAACAGTGTACGCAGCTGATGATAGAGAGGCTGCAAGAAAAGAATTTGATACTCTGAAGGAAATGTTCGAGGCCGCTTCACAAGGGCCGCATGGTGAGGAGGTGAAAAGACGAGTCGGGCCTAGAGTTAGGGAGCTGGAGAACGCATTGAAAGGGTTAGAGATTGCTGCTCTGGAGGACTGAGGTGGTAACTCCGAAGGGGGGGGGCAAAACATCTGCATGGGAAGGAGGAACTGGAAGGACAAACGGTCAAGATGTCAAACCTTGTACTACCACGTGTAATATAAACATCATGTACTGCATAGCCGGCGCTCAGGCTCCTCTGCTTGATGCTTGTTGAAAAGAAATTCAAGTAACCAAGGAGAGGAGTCTTCATAAGCTTCCACTTGTATACGCTATACAATAGACATAAAGGTAGGAGTTAAAATAAAAAGATGGTATCATTAATAGCAACACAAGAACCAAAACATACAGAATTGTTGTAACAACCTAATGACCCTGAACGAGATGTCCTCAAACAATAACACCTTAGATGCATGCTCGCTCAATACACACTGAAATGCCTACTCATATCTCATGCCTCGTCATCATAACGTAGTCTCTTTCATAGATCCGGGTCCACATCTTCCTGTTCAACCTCAAATTCATCCTTGATCGACATTAAATAATTGCGCGCACAAATGACCACAGCTGCAATTCCAATACAATCCCAAACTTCCTGACTGCTGTCTGTCCCATCGAAGTTGAATGAGATAGTCTTCATCAGATCCGGATTTGGTACACTCGAATCATATGTAAAGATAACCACCAAAGTCTGCACGACCAGTATGCCATATAGTAGTGGAGGAGGTCTTCTGAATTTCGTGCCTTCTGAATTATCGCTGGACATTGGCTCAGCCAAGTACTCTCGATGCTGTCGGGCCAGGAAACGAAGTTGACTTATAAGGTTGTCACCAACACGAGCATTTGATTGACCTGGCTTGGCGGTTATGACGATGAGAACAGGTAGGAAACGTCGGTTATAGAAACCTCCGTCTCGTTCCGACCATTTGATGTATGCTTTGATTTCCCTTGTGATGCAACGCTCTGTTGGACCATTGTTTTGTCGTACAGCTCCAACACGTTCACCAAGACAAATGAGAGATTGGACTGCTCGAACACCTGAGTTGGATCAGTATCTGCGAATGTGTAAGTTTGAAGACACCTGCTCACCTGCATAACTAGACAGCTCATTAGAGTTAATAAATTGCTTAGCGGGATCATCTGTGAACAAGTCGACAGGCAGATTAGGGAAATCGATCTGCCACCTTGCTGGCATTATCTCCTCATAACTTCGTAATTGGATTCTCTCCGTTAAGAACAATGCATCAGGATGTAGGTTTGTCCCCCGAGCCTGCTCAATATATTCTCTTCTAACAGCAAGTTCTGCTTGTCGGGCTTGCCATGCCGCAACTTTATCTTCTCCTGATGGCTCGTCCGGATCATCATCATCTTCTTCTTCTACTAGCTCCTCATCATAGATTTGCGAGCCGGCAGATGCCTCGCTCCCCTCCTGAACCTCAATCTGTGAGATTGAATCGTCTGGACCGAGACCTGATGCAGATTCTCTCACTTCATCCTCATCGTCATCTTCTCGGGCTCGTTTCCGGGATTTTAGTGCATGTGGAGCAACCTCATAAGCTGTATTAGATTTACTTGTTGCTGCCGCCGTTTCTTTTACGTCGAGTAGTTTGGGTTGTGGTAAAAGGACGTTTGGCTCGAAGGGTTTAGATGGTGGAGCGGGTAATGTTCGACGTCGTTTCGAAGGAGGAGAGAGGAAGTGGACAATATTATCCTTGAGTCGAATGATGTGATCCATATCGCCCCTTTGTATTGATCTGGGTTTTGTAGCTCACGCTCCAGTTCAAGGTTGTATTGTGCTAGAAGCTGCTGTTCGACTCCAGTGTAGCTGAATGTAATAAATAAAAGGTCGCAAAGAGCAATCAAGAGTTGTTTTACAATGATTTTCGCAGGCAGAAGACAATCCCAATCGATCTCACACTTGAGCGTCAATATCATGGCACTCTACCATTGTGTTATTTACAAAAGCGTTGTCATTGTATAGATTTCTTGTCTGGAAATGGACAATGGAAAGTCAACAACACCAAAAACAGAGGAGATAGACAATCTGCAATGGGGATCAAAACTCAATGGCCCTCCAGTTGTTGAAGGTTCTAGTTCCACTACTCCACCCGGTGCTCAAACACCTCGGGGCAATGATCTTGAGATGAGCAGACCAGGAACTCCTGTTCCGGAAGATGGCGAAGGATTTCATATGATGCAGAGTATTTCAAATCCTCCTATGAATAGATTTAGGATGACAACTGTGTGTTTACTCAATTTTGCTGGAGGATTCAACGATTCCGCTCCTGGCGCGCTGATCCCATACATGGAGAAGTAAGTCACTTCGCCTAACTGGATAGCAACATGATTTAATAGCATCTACAGATATTATCATATCGGCTATGCTGTGGTATCATTGATTTTCGTTACTAATGCCATAGGATTCGTTTCTGCTGCCTTCGTCGTTGATATATTGCGTGGCCGATTTGGCAGGGCAAAGACAATGATCCTCGCACAATTTTTCATGATTGCAGGATATACTATGCTTGCTTGTACGCCTCCATACCCAGTGGTTGTAGTCTCTTTCTTCTTCCTTGGATTTGGTATGGCACTTAATCTTGCGTTGGGCAATGTGTTTGCCGCCAACCTGGTCAACGCTACGAAAATGTTGGGCTTCATGCATGGCTCTTATGGAGTTGGTGGCATTATTTCTCCGTTGAGTAAGTTACACCCAATAAGTAGTTTGTTATCTCAACTAATAATCTGCAGTTGCAACTGCTATGGTCTCTCGAGGCGGTTTCATCTTCTCAAGATTTTATATCCTTACTCTCGGAGTTGCTGTCTTCAATCTATTTTTTGCTGCTTGGTCATTTTGGAACTATGAAACTGAGCTAGAAAGTCCATTGCTGTCGTCTACAGAGATGACAGGTGTGCAAGGTGCAGCTACACCAGCTCTACCACGAAATACAAGAGCAGAAGCGAAGGAACGTTTTATTGGCATGGCGCGATCTTTCAAGATGAAGGTTGTCCTCCTAGGTGCGCTTTTCATCTTCGCTTATCAGGGAGCTGAAGTTTCCATTTCTGGCTGGGTGATTTCTTTCTTGATTAACGCAAGGAATGGAGACCCTGCTTCTGTAGGATATGTGACTTCGGGATTTTGGGCGGGCATCACACTAGGTAGATTTCTTCTCTCACATCCCGCTCATCTCATCGGCGAGAAGCGTTTCGTTTATGGGGCCACGGCCGGGGCTGCCGCTTTCCAGATTCTGGTATGGACTGTGCCAAATGTGATTGGAAACGGAGTAGCCCTCGCCATCGTAGGACTCTTACTGGGACCAATCTATCCTTGTGCGGCGTACATCTTCAGCCAGAATATAAACAGGAAGGACCAAGTCTCCGGAATGTCTGTCATTTCAGCTTTTGGTAGCTCTGGAGGAGCTGTGGCACCGTTCACAACAGGTTTGATGGCTCAGGCTCTAGGCACCTTTGTGTTGCATCCTGTTGCTATCTTCCTGTTTGGTGTTATGGTTGCTTGTTGGCTTGGAATTCCTACACCAAGGAAGAGAACCGAGTAAGGTTACCAGGATGATGTTGCACTACGTTGCTCAATATCATCTCAAGAGCATGGCTTGTCCACGAAGATGTGTTTGTGGACGAGGGAGACAGATTTTATGGAGTGTAAAAACTTGCTAGGACCTTGTGCCTTCCATATACAGGATCTTTTGGTCTGTGGTTTCTGGATATTTCTACGTAAATGTATTTAGCGGAGGTGCTATGGCGTTTTTCAAGCGTTGGGACATGGCTGTTAGTGTAGAGGATGTTACCATGGCATCGGATGATACCCCAGATGTTAGGACATGGGCTTGCAGATCTTGCAATGTTTTCTATTTGATGTCCAGACTCGGACATTGCTGAGCACATAGCATTCCTTGGAAAACATATGAATGTCATAATTTACGATACTACAACGATGCATTTAATTCCTTGGTTGCATAGCAAGGATGCTCTATCACTTTTCTACTTTTACGTTCCAAAAATATGCATAAGCACTACGTTTCTAAGAATTTGGTCATCACCACCTCATCACTCCCCTGTCTTCGTGCAGATCCAATGTCTGTCGTCGGGAGGCATATTCTCACGAAATATTTATTGACTCTTGGCAGACCATGACGCTCGTATGGGGTAGGCCGAGGTCCGACATGTGCCACTGGCTTGAACCTTCCCCAGCCGAGCACAAGCCAAAGATACTAACAACTTCTGTTATTCATTTCCTGTACTACTCTGTAACATTTAGATAATTTTGTAAACCTGTTTCTCATACGCTGATTGCCTCGCGAGAAATTTGCACTTCTTTTCCAGATTTTGCGATATCAAAGATTGCTCTTCAATCTCGTTGTTGATAATCTGATCCTGACACCACTATGGCTTCTATTGCTCGAGCTCTTCGCCCTGCCGTCCAGCGGGCGACAAACACAACTACACGACCAGCTTTGAGAAATGCTCGTCAAGCTAGAATATACCAACAGTATGTATCGACTCACCAGTATGCTGCTATATCAGTTACTAATGTTTCCAAAAAGTGCCCGACCTCTATCCGCCACCGTAAGCAGACAAATGGACATCTCCGAGATCCCACCAACACCAATCTCACATCTCTCCGAAATTGAGGCCATGATGGCCGATAGCGTGTCAAAGTTCGCTAATGATGTAGTCGGGCCTAAAGTGCGCGAGATGGACGAAGCCGAATCAATGGACAAGGAGGTCGTGGAGCAGCTTTTCGAACAAGGTCTCATGGGCATTGAAATCCCTGAGAAGTATGGAGGAGCAGGAATGAACTTTACAGCTGCCATTGTCGGTATTGAAGAGCTTGCCAGAGTCGACCCCAGTGTGTCTGTTATGGTGGATGTGCATAATACTCTGGTTAACACTGCTGTGCTGAAATATGCTAGCAACGAATTGAAGGAGAAGTGGCTACCTAAGCTTGCTACGAATACTGTTGGGTCGTTCTGTTTGAGTGAGCCCGTCTCTGGGTCTGATGCCTTTGCGTTGGCGACGAAGGCTACCAAGACAGATTCCGGGTATAAGATCAATGGAAGCAAGATGTGGATCACTAACTCGATAGAGGCGGAGTTCTTCATTGTTTTTGCGAACTTAGATCCTTCAAAGGGCTATAAAGGTATTACCGCTTTTGTGGTTGAGAAAGGTACCAAGGGCTTTTCGATCGCAAAGAAGGAGAAGAAGCTTGGTATCAAGGCCAGCAGTACCTGCGTGCTGAACTTTGACGATGTTGAGATTCCAAAGGGCAACTTGCTTGGAGAGGAAGGTCAGGGCTACAAATATGCTATTGGACTTCTTAATGAGGGACGTATTGGCATTGCTGCTCAGATGACTGGCCTGGCGCTTGGTGCTTTCGAGAATGCTGCAAAGTAGGTTCACATCGATATCTGCCATATCAGCCATGAGTACTAATGTCCTACAGATACGTTTGGAGCGATCGTAAGCAATTCGGTCAGTTGGTTGGTGACTTCCAGGGCATGCAGCACCAAATCGCACAATCATACACAGAAATCGCAGCCGCCAGAGCTCTCGTGTACAATGCCGCACGAAAGAAGGAAGCCGGAGAGGACTTTGTTCAAGATGCAGCTATGGCTAAGCTGTATGCTTCACAAGTCGCTGGCAAGGTCAGTGGCCTGGCAATTGAGTGGATGGGAGGTATGGGCTTTGTTAGAGAGGGAATCGCAGAGAAGATGTGGAGAGACAGCAAGATTGGTGCGATCTATGAGGGAACTAGCAACATTCAGTTAACGACTATTGCGAAGTTGTTGAAGACGAAGTACACCTCGTAGATTAAGAGGGAAGGATTGTTAGCATTGACGGCGTTTCTGGGGCATTGTCCAGTGCTATGATGCACATCAGCTAGACTTTTTTAGGCTTGTATGCACCTTGGGG
>Ga0181470_100290_pt1 | contig 13217 bp, 7 predicted proteins | sample InSIn5SAF170_FD_119082 | JGI IMG/M metagenome (GOLD analysis project Ga0181470, IMG submission 119082) | Clean room microbial communities from NASA Spacecraft Assembly Facility at Jet Propulsion Laboratory, Pasadena, California, USA -... ...
TAGAGAGAAAGTGGTCAGGTGACATCTGTATGACTTTAAACATGATGGATTTTAGAGCATTGAAGAAACGGGCATACTGGTGTGACCGCCGTATCTGAGCCTCCTGCCGATCCGTCACGAAAGTGCATATAAAGTGCTTTAGTTCCCATGAGAGCAAAGCTGGCGGTCCATCAAGTCGAGCGTCCAGCAGCATGAATGTGAAGCATATCGCTTCGTGATACTGGAATTAGACCGAGCAAGAAGGACGCTGAGAGGGTCATGACCTGGAAAGTCCCCTCAAGCGTGTATGATCGCACCTCTATGCTTCTGTTCAGTATCTATTTCCTGCCGTTCAATTGTTAACGTTGGAGATGGGTGGAAGTCACTCGTGATAAAGGATGCAAAATGGACTTGACATGGTGTCACATCGAACTGTAGGCACGAGCAGTTTGAACCTATATTTTGTACATTTCGATGCTGGCCTGCTCTCAATACTCCGTGCCCAAGAATATTGAATAAAATCGCCAGTCGTATGGGCTATTTTCTAGTGCAGTTGCTTTACCTACACACAACAAGACTACTACGAGCTCGAGACCTTGTCCTTGACGTCTTTTGCAGCGCCCTTGACAGCCTCCACACCCTTTGCTGCTGCATCCTTGACGGTCGATGCGCCTTCCTTCGCCTTTTGCTCCAGGGCCTGTTCTCTACCGCCGAAACTGCCCATTGTGTCAGCAACGTTGTTATGCACAAGAATGCCGGACCGCTACGGACTTCCAATAGTTGAGGTATCTGTAGCCTTGTGTGATCTGTGCGGAGAAGTTTACGACGTGGCAGCCGAAGAGGAGGTAGTTCTTTGGCGACACAGCCAAGGCGTAGCGGGCGAAGACGGCTGAGTAGAGGGCGAGAGTGCCAGTCATAGGGCCAGAAATGCTAGCCAACGCAGTCAGTACGAGTTCTTGATAGACATCGTATTCGCGTGTTCGTATATGAGCGGATTGTGACTGTACGTACATTTCGGGATCCTTCTGCGTATCCATGACAGCAGCAATGGGAATACCTTCAGGATCATGTTAGCGGTCACAGGGCATGAGTTGGAGGAAAAGGTGTGGCACCGAAGTTGCTGGCAGGGCCCCAAAAGTCTGTATTCACATTGTTAGTCGCGGTTGACAAGCTGTATGATGAGGCCGGGTGACTCCTCATCACTTCATACCCAGTGAAGGTGGAAGGAAGACAACGTACGGGTGGAGCAGAAGTAGTCCAGCGTCGGGTTCGCGCGTATCCGCGCATTGAGCGCCTTAATTGCAGCGGCCATGGTTCAATGACTTTCCTTGGATGAAGCACAGTCACTGTCACTGGGTGCACCACTTCCGATGGGAGAGGCCAATGCTCAAGTTGAGCTGGGCTCCACTTTTCCTCCGCTCCACTCCGCAGCTCCGCCCTCGGAGTGCTACACTGGGCTGGCAAAGGCTGCTGCTCATATTTATGACGCCGCAATCTGCAATAACAACAGATAATGCTGTGGCCGGCTTCTATCACTCATGATATCGATCTGATCTGATCCTTGTGCTGGATTTTCGTGATATGCGGTAATGGATCACTGAGCTTACTCGATAAGTGAAGCGCAATAATGGAACAGGACGTTTGAATGCTGCAAACCAGTCAAGCACGAAGCAATGTTGCCGTCACCATGTTTGCTCCTTCTCCTTCGCTTTTGGAGCGATCGGACCTGAACGGAACACCGCCAAACTCTCCTTTGCCTTCCGCAGCATGTGCTGTTCCCAATAGCCTAGTACGTACAGTACTGTACCTTATCGTCACAGGGTCTTGGTCAGCACCCTTATTCATCCAGAGAACACTTTCAGCCTACCTTGGTAAGCTGACGTTCAAGTTAATGCTCCAAACTAGGAGTTAGGCAAAGAGTCAAGTTCTATCGCTATGATGCTATTGGTAGCCGTCAACTCCGTTTCACGTGTTCCGAGAGTGTCGACAGCCTTGCGAGAGCCAGTCCTCCGCCGAGCTGACGGAACACGCCTCCAATTCGAGTTGGCTTATTAACGCGCGGAGATACCTGGAAAGTTGACGTCTATGATTCATCACAAGCGGGCGTATATGTCAGTCAGTGAGCACATGGACTTGGACCGAAACAAAGGGCACGAAGAACGAGTTCAACGTCCATCTCGCAGCGATACTTCGTGAAACGACAAGTCGTAGAATTAAGCTTCCGAGTATAGGCTAATGCTGCAGATAATGTTAAGTCCGGTTAATCGAAGTAGGCCAAAGACTAAGGTAGATCGAGTGTGAAGATCCACGTTCTGGTGGATCTGCATCTGATGTAAGACGTACCTTACCACCAACCAGAAAGGAAATCGAACAGTCAAAGCCACTCGAACGACCAATACTCGTGTTCGGAGACCGAAGGCCCCTTCTAGTGCAAATTTGCCTCGCAACATGAAATCCGCCGAGGCGACGCTATGGTCTTGGGAGAGTACAATCAGGACCAACTATCAAGCCGTAAATGCATGTAGGTAGTATAGAAAGCGCCTCTTGGTGCAAATAAATTCTTTTTCAGATTCATGAGATCCTCGCTTCGTACTTCGAAGGAACCTGATCTTGAACATATCCATTTCCTTTTGGGACTTCTCTAGACCAAACTCACGTCTCGTTAGGACAAGCTGAAGTCATCTGTAGCAAATCAGGTCAACAGTCAGCGCAATGGCTGCCATATTCCGAGACTCGTCAGCAGGGCAGTTGGCGCGCTTATTCCTTCATCTGAAAATCAAGCCTTACGAGGATGAAAAGGAAGGGTTCGCGTTACCTCAGGCTCAGATCAAGCCGTCGAATGTGCCCTCCTCTGCACCGTCCCGCGACGAAAGTCCCCACGATGACGCCGACACCGATGTCGAGAAAGATGTTGAGAAAGAAGGACCCGCGGATGAAACTGCCAGGGACTCTGTTGATAGAAGGCCAGTAGCTCCAACGCCCCTACAGGAGAATCCGAACATCATAGGCTGGAACGGGCCAAACGATGAGGATAACCCTCAAAACTGGTCTCGTGGCAAGAAGGCCTTTGTCTTCGCCCAGATTTGCCTTTTGACTTTCTCAAGTAAGTGTCAGCCGATACTTGTTCCTCTCATGGAGAGTAACTAACGCCTCAACACAGTCTACAGCGCATCCGCAATCGTCACGCCCGCTCATGGCAAATTCATTCAGATCTTTGGTATCACCCAGCAAGTCTCGTCGCTTTCGCTGTCTATGTATGTTCTCGGCTATGTAAGTTTGTTCTTGCCAAAATGGGGTTTCTCCTTTTAACAAAGGGAAGGGCCTAGGACCATTAATATTCTCGCCGATGAGCGAGATGGGCACTGTCGGCAGAAACATTGCCTACATGAGTTCTTTCTTGATCTTCATAGTTTTGACCGCTGTCGGATGCGGTGTCTCGAATTTCCCCGGCCTCATCGTCATTAGATTCTTGCAAGGTTTCTTCGGCGGACCTGTTTTGGCCACAGGCCCAGCCAGCGCTGGAGACATCTACCCACCGAACAAAGTTCCCTATGCTGTATCCTGTTGGGCAGTGTTCGGATATGCAGGTCCAGCTATAGGTCCACTCATGGCCGGCTTCGCTGTTACCCTGTCCACCTGGAGATGGGCATTCTACGAGACATTGATCCTATCTGGATTCACATTTGTTCTTTTGTTGTTTTGTCTACCAGAAACGAGCGCAGAATACATCCTGAGCAAACGGGCCGCACGCCTACGAGCAGCAACTGGCAATCCGGAGCTGAAGTCTGCAGCTGAGGCCCACGATAACGGCAAAGACTGGTTCAAGCTTATCAGCTACCACTTGACCATGCCCTTCAAGATCACTGTTCTCGATCCCTCCATCCTCTTCATTAACTTGTACACGGGCCTCGTCTACGGAATCTACTATTCGTTCTTCGAGTCATTCCCACTTGTATATATGGGCCTCTACGGTTGGTCAGTTGGAGTCATGGGAATTGTGTTCTTGTCTTTCATAATTGGAGCTTTCATGTGAGTGGAATTCTCAACCGTCTTCAAAATCTACATATGCTAATGGGTCGCCTAGTGCTCTTGCCATATACACTCTCCTCATCTGGTACATCTATGAGCCATACACCCTGAAGTATGGTGTTGGCAAACCCGAATACCGATTGGTCCCTGGTATATTTGCCGCTGCGTTAGCCCCTGCCGGCATGTTCATCTTCGGCTACGCAGCAAGAGAAGACATAAATTGGGTCGCACCCACTGTCGGTCTCGTCCTCTACTCCGGGACATCTTTCATCGTAAGTTCAATCATGCTCCATTTGCACAATCGCGCACATGCTAAACTATCTCCCAGCTGGTCAATTGCATCTTCGTCTACCTCCCCATGTCTTACCCCAAATATGCAGCCTCGATCTTTGCCGCCAACGGTGTCTTCCGTAGCGCCCTAGCTTGCGGCGCTGTGCACTTTTCGCAGCCATTATTCCACAATCTTGGCGTTGGCGATGGATGCGCTATTTTGGGAAGTCTCACGGCAGGCTGTGCGCTGTTGTTCTTGGGTCTTTGGAAGATTGGACCATCATTGAGGAAGAGAAGTAGGTTTGCGGAGAATTACTGAGGACAGGCACGGAATGTGCAAATGCTTGATGGTGTTTGCCAGACGATTACTATGTTATTGTTGTAATGTAATATGATCTAGACAAAATATGGAAGCTGAACAAATAGAATGGGTAAACCGGGTTCTTAAAATATAGACGTAGTTACGGCATATCTGCGACAGTGCGAAGATAGAAATTGTAGAGCATGATCATCAATGTTATAACTCTATGATCTGATGAGAGTGCGTGAAAACTCTTGCTGTTGAAGGTGGTAGCATTATCTACACTTCGTTCAAGGTGCCAGGAAGAACACTCTATTATCACCCTATGATAGGTCAAACAATTAACTGACATGTAATTATGCTATTGCTTGCGCATCTCGACCAGCTCTCTGTAAAACATATTCCTACATAGTAATATGCGCTGCCTTTTTTGGAACCTTGTCGCGTCATTGACTCAACTTCACAGTAGTTTCAGCATCTTTCAATGTCTCAGCAACAGCAGATAAATCTCCCCCCCAACGACGCTATTGGTCGTGTCAAGGGCGCCAAAATTTCCAGCCCTCTCTTTCACCATCGCTATACTGACCAGCAGCTTGCACACCCACTAATGCCTCGATGCCCTCATTCCCAACCGCCTTCAAGAACTTCTCTTGATCAATCTCCTCGCCACCTTCTTCTCCACTAGCATTTTGAATGACAGCAGGCCACAGCACGCCCACACCGTCGCCCGCCAACGTGGTTTCGAAGATCTCGAAGCCCTCATGTTTGAGTCTCTGCTCAAGCTCCAGTAACATCTTGGACTTGTGCTTCGAAGCATCTGGCTTCGGCTGCGTTCCGTTTGAAAAGCGTGGTGGGCTGAGCGCATGCACGGGAGAATCGCTCTCAATGAGTTCAGGCTTGAGGATAGTGATTGCGCAGCCACCACCTCCAGCGCCTGTCAGCTTCGTCCAACCAATACCGGCATGATCGATTAGAGCGCGGATGCGTTCCAGTTTTGGATGAGAGACGCCTAAGGAGACGAGAAGACCATGATTGATCGTGATAAGCTCGCCTAGGTACTTGAGGTTCGCCGGATCATCCGGATCGAAGTTCTCTTGGGTGATGAGATCGTGCGCAGATTTGGTGACTTTGTCGATAGCTGAAAGGAGATTCTCTGCAATTTCTGGGTGATTCTTTCGAAGTGTTGCCACTTTGCCGACCTCGACTGCTGTGCTTCGCGATTGTTTCGTGTTGACAAGAAGTAGAGGTAATTCGGGAAAGTCACGGAGTGCCTTCACCATCGGTGGTCGCGCATAGTCCTTGCGCTGGAACAAAACAGCCTTACCACCAGCTGAAACTGTGTTGTCTACGCCAGATGGGTTGCCGTGTATGCACATCTCTCCCACGAACGCCCACCTATTTATTCGCTCGATCTGCTTCTCTGACTCGTCTGAAGGTTGATCCTGGTGTGGCCCTGAAAGAGCACGAACTTGCAGTAGCAACGCAGCACTTAAGCACACAGCGATCGTTGCGCTGCTTCCCAGTCCAGCAGCAATCGGAATCGTTGATCGCAGGGTGTAGACGCATGGTGGACTCTTTTGCGACCCAAGTGAGAGGAACAGATAAAGGAAGGCTGTTGCTGAGGAGTGGTGGATCTTTCTAATGTGTTCTGGGTGCTTGGGTGAGACGCACTCGATATGTGGTTGGAGAGACCTGACCAAGTCCTCATCTAGTGACGTGACCAGATCGTAGTAGTACTTCTTCTTCCCAGGCTTGGTAAACTCAGCCCATGGCAGCTCGTCTATGTTCCATGTATGGTCGAGTTGTATGTCGGGGAAACGCAGAGACACGGTTCGGCGCGACTTGGAGAGGAACGTGACGAGTAGATAGGATCTCAAGGATATCGATGCCGCAATAGCTGCCTATTCGCGTGTAAGTTTTCGTTCCCTTCCCACCAGGTATAGTCTTCAGTATTGTTGCTAACCTTGCCATGGACGACTGCATGTTCGCCATACACAATAACCTTGCCAGGCGCAGACACCATAAACGCTGGCATAAGTGGACTGGACAGCTTGCGCTGCTGCTGAGGTCTACTCGCACCGTCTATGCCTACACCGTCCATATTGTCTGCAAGTGACTCTGCGGAGCTTAGTGACGTCTCTGATCTGTTCGAATGGCCGTTGGTGAAAGTCGTGCGCGTGCCATTGGCAGGCGCAGCGGGAAGAGGCATCCAACGACAGCTATCCGAACCAAGGGAAAGCTCTAGCAATGTTGGTTGCGCTCTCCGCCGGGTTGAGTCTTTCGGTTGTCACGCGGAGTCTCCGTAAATCCTCCTAGCTCCTTCGAACCTTCTTTTGTAATAGGTCGCCCCTTGTCCTACAATAAAGAAAGCAGTGTGCAATTGCAGTTTACTCAATGCGCCGTCGAAAACTCAAAGTCTGGGCTGTGGAAAAGAATGAAGATGGTAACAAACACGAAAACGACATTCAAATTGTGTTGAGGAGTGCGCAAAAGTTATGATGCCAGAACGCAGCCTTTGATCTGCAGGAAACATGCGATGCAGTGAACTGAGCCACGATCAGCCCCTGTCTAACACGCAGCTCTATTAGTTGGGCAGCGCTCTTATTGGAGCACCCCTGGCGGGCAGTGTCATCAATCTGGTTGTCAGAAATACTCCTCCTGGGTCACGAGAACTGATGACTTGTTCTTACCATGGCTGAAGAAATACGATGCATCAACCATAGCGACCTTCCGTGAGGCCGAAGACTCTGTGGGGATGACATGTATCCTTGCCTCAGATCTTTCATAGTTGCGCAAATCAAGAATGTCAGCATTTGCTGAAACGAAGAGCAGAAGGCGAGTCCCATGATTGTACACCTTCCCTTCTACGATAAAGGTTACATACGAAGATCGAACAATCGCTCAGGCATGTGAAAAGAAGACGAAAGGATTTGGCACCATATTCAAGCTCTCCTCCACAATGCAGTCATTTGGTCGTGTAGTAAACATCAACTTTGCATAACTCTGCCAAAGCACTACGATATGTCAAATGAAGCCATTCAGTAACCCACAATAAAGCAAACTCGTTCCGTTATTCGCATACAATTAGTAAAAGGGAAGCATTCCTCTATCATGTCGCCATTACAAAAGCCATACAGTCTACGCTTCGCTCCATGCCGGATATCATACGGCCGCCAGATGTACCGGCCATGCTGTGCAAGTACGCATCGATGTTCTCGAACGCGCCGCTCTCCGTTGAACAGAGCCTAAACCGTTGCTACGTCGTGGTATTCTGCGCACTCGTTTACATGAAATCGTCACTAAACCGGCGTTAGCATCACCTGTGGATGAAATGATCGCGCAACTTACTCGTCCATGCCATCATCACCGTTGTATGCATGTGTGTCAGCGTAGCTCTTAGCACCGATGCCACGATCCGCTTGGAGTGTGGTCTTGGTCTTCTGCGCTTTCGTCTTCTTGCCACCCTTCTCTGCGGCCTTCTCTTCCTTCAGCTTCTCGTTCGACAGCGTTGTCAGTCCACTGGCAATCTTTTTGATCTGGTCGCTGGGCAGTTCCTTGCATATTGCCTTTGCAAACTCTTGCATGAACAGAGTATAGTGCGCCTTCTTGCTGTTTGCGGCGAGCAGTGGTGTCAAAGTCTCACGCAGTTTTGCGAACTGATCCTTCGTTGCTGGGTTGAAGATGGGCAGACTTGACAAATCAACAACGTTTCCAGCGTCGTTGGGATCCGCCAGCGTTACAGGCTTATGCGATTTTCTGTTGTTTGTGACCTGGAGATCTCCAAACAGGTCCTCGGCGTGGCGCAAGTCAGAGTCCTTCTCCGTTGCTCGGAGTCGTGCTCTCCTCTCGGCCTCGGTCTCATCCTCTTCGCTCGAGTCGGTCAGCTCGGCCTCCTGCCGCTTCCGCTCAGCTATGCGCTCCTCTCTGCGCTGTGTCTTGCTCTTCGCATTTGCCTTTGCTTCGGCAGCAGCCTTCAGTTTTTCCTCTTCTGCTTTCTTCGCCTTCTCGCGCTCTACCTCGGAATCCTCTGCGGCCTCCCAGTCGTCGAGAACCTAGACAGCGCGGGTTAGCAACTCCAAAACTCGCTCGGAAACGTGCCTTCTGGCTAGGCAGGGGGCGACCCACATCCTCTTCCGATTCTTCATCGTCGAACTTTCTGCGCGCTACTGGAGGCGGCGAGGTGGGTGGCGTGCTGTCCTCTTCGGACTCTTCGTCTATAAAGTCGCGTTAGACAGTGCCCACACGTCACGGCGCGCATCTGCGTCTGGAAAGCGACGATGCGCATCGTGCATGAAAGTGACGTATTGGCAACTCACCCCATTTTGCCATGTTTGCGTTTGTAAAGGCTGTAGAGGTTGTGTTTGAATCTGGAGTAAAGCGCAGAAGCGGAGGACCAGAGAGCAAACGATGAGAGTGTGAGAGAGAGTTTGAAGTGGAATGGTGGGAGGGTTATAGAAGTTGTGCGATATGTGATAATTCGGGTTCTTGTGGGGCTGCTGCCCGACGAATCTCAGCTGCAATCTCTTTGGCTGCTTTCGGCGTTGGCGATCATTAGCGTGTGAATATGTCTGCAATCTATCACATGCACCACTGCTGTTCTGTGTGCAATTGTATAGGTGACTACACTATTTGTTGGACTTTCCAAGCCATTGATCAGAGCGAGAGCATGAGACGTCAAGTTTTGACATGAGTTAGCGATCCTTGATCACGTGATTATCATGAACGAGACAAAGCCCCGACATGAGATGGGGTGGATGGACGAGCACATCATAGACCACATCGTACCATCGAAGGATGAACGTGGCTTGAATCTGTGGCCAGCGAACATTGCGATGATTTGCTATTTTTCTTGTCTCTGCAAATTTCCTCAAGCACGTTCCGGTCAGTGGATATCTGAGTAAGCAACTAACTCAACAGCCTAACACAACTGTGTACTCTGAGAGATGGCAATGGCCAAACAACCAGTTTGAAGAGTACTGTAGCAAATGGAAACTGATATATCTGCGTTTACAGTGGAGGAATGCTCGATTTGTACACTGAAGCTGCTCTTCGTTACCTTGAATGGAAAACGGCATCTGGTGGTCAGAATTGACGATATGTGAATTTATGGTCACAGTGTATGTATGGAGGTTTTCTGTCCCGCTATGTTCCTCCCATAGGGAATTGGGAGATTCCTGAGAAGGGAACAAGAAATAACCTAAGCAGGCGCAAACTTCAATTGACTTGATGAATCGAAGTGGTGAATTAATGGACTGCGGCCTGGGACGCGGCGGACAGCAAATACGAACAAATCGGGACTAGCTGCGCCCAATCAGACTATTCCTGTCTGAGCACCTGTCCAGATGGATAGCCACATGGCCTCCTAACAAGCTGTCCGCAACTCAAACACAATTCATCAACACCTCTCCCCCCAATCCATCTTCTTTTCGCATCACCATATAGCGCGGGCGTTGGACTCCCCTTCGTTTCCTCCTTTCGAAAGTAATAATACATTGGTCCACGCCTTTCCTGCTCCTCCCGCCGTCGAATGCGCGTCACCCCGTAGCGAACAGCTTGCGACTCTTCGTCAAGACGACGGCTCTCGCCCATCATGTCGCAATCACTCCCAATCAAGTTCACTGAGCTGCTGCAGGTGTGTTGTGTCACGGTCGAGTTGTGGGGATCATGCTAACATTGTCTTGTAGCTCAACAACTATGAGATTCAAGTGAGTTGTTCTCAAGCTCGCACAGGCTGCACCGTTCGCAATAATCGCTCTCCTACGCCGGTGGACCGCCAGACGGAAGAGCCGTATTACCGCTCTACTAGTCACGGCCTGGCATAGTGCAAGAGCCATAGCAGAACTACTCTTCGCAAAGCTATGTTGTCTTCTGCACAAAGCTGACCTCCTATTTAGCCGGCTTCGATAGGCTTCAATACTTGCACACTCGAATCCGATCGCTACATATGTATCCGCCAGACTTCAGACGCCGGACAGAGCGAGGTCATCATCATTGACCTCAAGAACAACAACAATGTCATTCGGCGACCCATCAAGGCGGACAGCGCCATCATGCACCACAACAAGCTCATAATCGCATTGAAGGCGCAACAGCGGACGTTGCAGATTTTCGACCTTGAGAACAAGGCTAAGCTGAAGTCCGCAACCATGCCAGAGGACGTCATGTTCTGGAAGTGGTTTAATGATACAACACTTGGCTTGGTCACGGACAGCTCAGTCTACCACTGGAATGTATTCGACCCCTCTGCGGCCCAGCCAGTCAAGGTCTTTGACAGGAACGCAAACCTGTCAGGCTGCCAGATCATCAACTACCGCGTGAGCGATGATGAGTCGTGGATGGTTGTGGTTGGCATCTCTCAACAGCAGGGACGTGTGGTGGGCGCAATGCAGCTTTACTCGAAAGCTCGCGGCATCAGTCAGGCAATCGAGGGCCATGCTGCGGCGTTTGGCACACTTCGCCTGGATGGTGCAAGTGAAGATAGCAAATTATTCACCTTTGCTGTCCGAACTGCCACCGGCGCGAAGCTCCACGTTGTGCAGGTAGATCACCAGCCTGGCCAGCCGCAATTTGCCAAGAAGAACGTCGATATCTTTTTCCCACCTGAGGCGACCAACGACTTCCCAGTTGCGATGCAGGTGTCGAAGAAGTACAGCGTCATCTACCTGGTAACAAAGTATGGTTTCATCCACTTGTATGACTTGGAGACAGGCACCTGCATCTTCATGAACCGCATCTCTAGCGAGACGATCTTCACAACCTCGCCAGACTCGACCTCATCCGGCATTATTGGTGTCAACAGAAAGGGTCAAGTCCTCACCGTCAGCGTGGATGAGTCGACTATCGTCCCATATCTGCTACAGAACCCGGCGAACGGCGAGTTGGCATACAAGTTGGCGTCACGAGCAAGTTTGCCTGGTGCGGACAACCTGTATCAACAGCAATTCGAGAGACTTCTTCAGTCTGGCCAATATGCAGAGGCCGCAAAGACTGCCGCGAATTCCCCACGTGGATTCCTGCGAACGCCCAACACGATCGAGCGCTTCAAGTCTATTCCAGCACAGCCAGGCCAGCTCTCTGTGATCTTGCAGTACTTCGGTATGCTGCTCGACAAGGGCACTCTGAACAAGTATGAGACGCTCGAGCTCGTTCGTCCCGTGCTTGCCCAGAACCGCAAGCACTTGCTCGAGAAGTGGCTTGGAGAGAACAAGCTGGAGTGCTCCGAAGAGCTTGGAGATATTGTCCGCCAGCATGACTTGTCATTGGCATTGACCATCTACCAACGTGCGCAAACGCCCCAAAAGGTCGTTGCAGCTTTGGCAGAGCTGGGCCAATTCGACCAGATCCTACCATATGCGAAGGAATCTGGCTACACTCCAGACTTCACAGTTCTGCTTCAGCACATCGCACGTGTGTCCCCTGACAAGGCTGCTGAATTTGCTTCGGCCCTCGCAAAGGATGAGAGCGGCCCGCTTATCGACATCAATCGTGTCGTGGACATCTTCCAGTCTCAGGGCATGATTCAGCAGGCCACAGCATTCCTTCTCGACGCACTTAGTGCAGACAAACCTGAGCAGGGAGATCTGCAAACCAAGCTCCTGGAGATGAACTTGCTCAACGCCCCACAAGTCGCTGATGCCATCCTGGGCAACGAGATGTTCCATCACTACGACAAGGCCCGCATCGCTCAGCTCTGCGAGGGAGCTGGGCTTTTGACTCGTGCCTTGGAGCACAACGAGGATCCAGCTGCCATTAAGCGCATTATCGTTCATACCGACAAGCTGCCTGAAGAATGGCTCATCAACTACTTCGGCCAGCTCACCGTCGATCTCTCACTTGACGCCTTGGACGCTATGCTGACCTTCAATATCCGCCAAAACTTGCAAGCGGTGGTTAGAATCGCGACTAAGTATAGTGACCTTTTGGGAGCAGACCGTCTCATTAAGCTCTTCGAGAAGCACAGAACTGCTGAGGGCATGTTCTACTACATTGGTTCGATCGTCAATCTCACCGAGGAAAAAGAGACAGTGTTCAAGTACATCGAGTCAGCCGTCGCCTGCGGCCAGCTTAACGAGGTGGAGCGCGTTTGTCGCGAGCATCGTAAGTTTTTGCCCTTTTCTTGTCCCCGTCTTGGATCCTGCAGCACATTCAATGCCTTTATCGATTTGTGACTTCATTCGATATCATGTGGACTTCCAAACAATCCCTTTCTGCTGGGATCCTAGAATATCTCAAGGTGACTTCGTATTGTCTCCTGAGTTCGAACTCTTTCAAACATCCTTACCCGTCTTCGCAGCCTGGGATCCCGGATGACTTCAAAAGTCGTTTCTGGGACCCAAATGACACATAATATCTTCAAAGTTTCTGAACAGATCCTAACATTGCGGCAGAACACATCGATGGTGTGAAAGTCTTCAATTTCCTCAAGGAGGCCAAACTCACTGAACACCTGCCTCTCATCATTGTGGCTGACAGGTTTGGTCTTGTCCATGACTTGATCCTCTACCTCTTCAAGAACAAGCTCTTTACGAGCATCGAAGTCTATGTGCAGCGCATCAACCCTGCACGCACTCCAGCTGTGGTCGGCGGCCTTCTTGACGTGGATTGCGACGAGAATGTTATCAAGAACTTACTCGCGTCA
>Ga0181470_100142_pt2 | contig 13212 bp, 9 predicted proteins | sample InSIn5SAF170_FD_119082 | JGI IMG/M metagenome (GOLD analysis project Ga0181470, IMG submission 119082) | Clean room microbial communities from NASA Spacecraft Assembly Facility at Jet Propulsion Laboratory, Pasadena, California, USA -... ...
CTATCTCTTCTCCAGCTGCGATGTCCCGTTGAGCCTTGATTTCCATCGACATCGTCTTCGGAACAAAGCGCGCATGTGCGTTGGGTTGGCAAGCATGGTTGATCCGGGCGACAGATGGGAAGAGACACATGTAAGCGTCGTCTGCATCACCATCGGCCAGTTGGCACGCAAAGGCGTTCGTCTTCATGATATCCTCAACCTTGCTACCCCCCAAACTCTGGTCTAGCCCGAGCACCAAAGCTCGGTCTGCCTGGGGCAATTGATCGATAGCGGCACTGAAGAGAGCTTTGCCTTGCGAACGTGTGACCTGCGTCGGAAAGTGCGAGCTTGCGATGATGTGTGCGGAATCAAGGAGTATCCTTTCTCCTTTCTTGATAGCCTTTGTAGCGACAAGGCCTTTACCCTTGCCTGGGAATGAGCGAACTTCGAGGCCGCTATCATTGCTCTGGTCGTCCTTCTCTAGTGCTAGAAAGGCTGCAGCTATTGCGTCTGCAGCGACAGATGTCGCGATAATGCTCAGAGCATGACCACCGCGCAACTCGGACGTCGTGTAAGTACAATATTTCTGGCCCTTTCTTTGGGCACAAGTGGGTTTGTGCGACCATAGTGGGTGCTGGAATGACTGCACATCCTGCGACAGTCGCAATTCGTCTTTAGTGTCTACACACTGCTGTGACTGAAGCGGTAGTTGGGCATCGAAGTGTTGGGGCGGATTCGCGCACTGTGGTGAGGCAGAAACGCGCGATGCGAATGCGCATATGGCGAGTGAGATAACGAAAGTTTGTATATAACTCATAGTGTCAACTGGACGTTCGCAGATTGCATCACGGAGAGCAGGCGAGGTGTCTGCTTTTCTCCTGGCTCCTGTAACACTTCTGAAACCGACACTGCCGGACAGCTGCGTCTTCGTACAGCATGTTCTGCGTTACCTCAACGCTTGAACACTCCGACTTGACAATGAACTACTTCATCAACTAGCCTGGAATTCAATGTCTGAATACTGCTTGCGCTAAACAGGAGCAGGTCCAACCGGACCCATGACTCGATAACAACCGACAACCCGGATAGTGGTACGCCTCGAGACTCGACAGAGCCACACTGAGCCCTGTGCCACTCGAAACATGTCCACACCACCACATCGTTTTTCATGATCGCCAGGGCTGGTAGAACAGTGCACGCTATGCGGCTGATGCCGACGAGCTCCAGCCTGCTAATTTGTCTCATCTCCACACTGGCGTATCCTCGTCATACTTTGACGTGGTAGCACACGGCTGTCAGGCTGTTTCAGTTGCCGTTCACCGTGCAACCGCTGCTGCCAGTTGGAAAATCCTCCACCCTGGGAGATTAGGCTACATCATAGTTAAGGGTACAAGTACCCGTTGAGGCAGTGACAGGTGACACCCCGAATTCGACGAGGGATGGGTCTGGTTACTTAAAGGGGTATACTGGCCTGCTCGACATGGTATCGTGACGTTCTGGGATGGACCTTCATCGTGGGGAACACGTATAGGGACTCGCGCATCTCGGCAAGGGAAGAGAAAGTTTGGTAGCCTTCAACATGTTGGGCTCTGTCTACCGTTGGTGCTTATTTAGAACGAAGCCAATTCAGCATAAGCGGTAACTGATCTGGTCGACCGCAGCATAAGCGTGCGTGAAGCAACAAGAAACAAGTGACACGCAGCGCCATTGAAGCAGTGTTCTCTATGGAAATGTTTCTCCACTATCATTTTTCCCACCGCTAAGAAGTCGCGTTTTGCACCTCGGTATGCTTGACTCAAAGATTAACATCCTCGGTCTTGTGATGCGTCATGGGACTTTCATTGAACAGCCTGCCCATGTAGCACATCTGCACAAGCGTCTACTGGATTGCTCCTCGCCCGAGCAAGTCTCGTTACGAGGCTAGCATACGTTCGCATCAACTTTTTTCTTTTCGCCGATCAAGTCGCTGCGCCCTATCCCGTTGCTTCTTCCCTCTAGAACACAATATTTAGCCAAGGCCAGGCACGAGTTGACTTGCGTAGACATCAATGATCCGGAAGCCGAGGATAACAAAAGGAATTATGAGCGGCATAGGAGTCTTTGAGTTCTACGAATAGAAGTCATACGTGGGGGTGACTCTAAAACTGGTCAGCCACGGTTTCGATGATGAGGGACCGACAAGTTTACGTTGTTGTAAAGAAGAATGTGTGAATCTCAGTACCCCTTTTCCAATATCAGGAGCAATCGGCTCTTGAAGTAAAAGGCACCTGGAGCGAACCGAATGCGTGCAAGCAGTCCGTGGTTGCTACGGAACTAGGTTCAAAGTTAAGACAGTCCAGACAGCTCATAAAAAGTCACAACCTTGTTAAAAGACGAGAACGTGCTTGCGACACACCACGTACATGCGACAAAAGTCAATACGTTGGCTGCGGAGTGAATAGTGCTTGTTTCTGGCTAGAGTATTTTATATGACATGGTGAAGGGAGAAGATGTTGCCAAGAACATACTGTTTGTTTGACCACTCGACAAAAGAAATCAGCCCATCAACCAGGGGCTCTCTTCCAGCCAAGATGCCTCTGACATCGTTTTGAGAACCCCTCACAAAGGAAAAACGCCATATATGCAAAACGGACAAGTTGAGACAAGTTGTCAAGGTATCGATCGAAGTCGAGTAAAACACAAAGATCAGACTGTCGAAACCTCAAAAATTGGGCGAGGCCGAAGCAAGGGAGATCGCACTGAATCAACCCAAATGTACACAAAGTAACGAAATAGTTCCGGAGTAGCATGGTAGCCTGCGAAGATAGCCAGGTGTGTTGTTGTCACCTCTCATGTAACGCCGTTGAAAATGCAAATCTTTCATCCTATTCCACCCATCCTTGACCTGGTGATATACCCTAAAGGCACTCGCACGGGAAGTAACCTTGGTTTCGTGAATCATAGGTCGTCGTCGTCCAGATTGATCGCATCGGGATTCGCGGCAGCCTCTTCGTCCTGCTTGATATTACCGCCTTGAGGACCTGTACTAGCGGCGACGAAGCCAGCTGGCGCGCGAGCTTGACGTTCGAGAGCGGCCATGGCATCCTCGCCAGCAGCATCGGCGTCGTCGGCGTCTTCGTCGGCAGGCGCACCATTCTGCTGGCCGCGGGCGACAGCCTGGGAGGCGATAAAGTTGACGTCGGTGTTGTACTGAGCCTGAACACTGCGCTTGATGCGCAGCATCTCCTTGTATGTGTCCTCGTTTCCATGCTGGACTTCGAACGCCTCCCACTTCTTCCAGAACTCGGGGCTTGTTCTCGGGTCGCAGAACTGACTGGCATGGCCATAGATTGCTCTGGCTCGGTCGATCTCTCCCAGTCGCCGTTCCATCTCGGCAAACTTGAGGCACATCTCTTTTGCCTCACCGTCGGGGAGGGCAGCGATGGCGCGCTCGTAGATCGGTCGCGTGGAGGTGAGACCGAAGTTGGATGCCGACTTGGTGATGTAGAAGTTGAACATCTCCAGTCTGTCTTCGTCTGCAACGGCGCGTGTAGCACGCTCGTAGATACGCATAGCATGTCTGGCTAGGCCGCGATCCTCTTCAAGCGCACCGTACATTAGGTACAGTACCTTGGCAAACTTTGGCGGGCAATCCTCGACAGCCTGTTCGAAAAGGTCTCGCAACCGCTCCATTCCAATCTTGCGGTCCACAGCCTTGGTCAGGTAGAGATTCCAAATCTCGAAAGCGACAGGGTAGCTGAACAGGTCGAGGCCGCGCTCGTACACCTTGAAGCAGTCTTCGTAGTACTTGTTCTCTTCCAGGAGGTTTGCGTAGTTGACAATGGTCTGCGGCGTCGCGATGCGGAGCTCGAAGATTCTTTCGTAGACCTTCTTTGTCTCCTCCAGCGTACTGACACTCTCGACAAGATCGACGTAGAAACTCCACAGCTTCCAGCTCTTGTGTACACGCTGTTGTGGCGACAGCGACTCATCGAAGTAGTCGACGTTTGACCGCTTAGGCGCTTGCGTGGCCTTGGCCATGATGTCTACGGCCTTGTCGAAGTTTTCATTGCGAAGCTCCATCTCTGCCCATTCGCACCACATCTCGGCCAGCTCGGAGACCGATTTGAACGGCACCTTAACGGCCTTCTCCATGATGACACGAGCGTTCTTGAGATCGCCGCCTGATTCGTAGAGCTTTGCGTAGTTGGTCCAGAGCTCGTGAAACTTACCAAGGGCCTTCTTCGGATTGATCGCGGCGATGGCATCGGTATAGGTTTGTACCACCTCTTTCTTGTTGTCGCCCCAAAGCGCGACACGCTTCTCCCACTCGATGACATTGTGCGGGTTCTGTCTTAGCATGACATCGTTCAGCAGGAACGGCCTCCTCTGCATGAGTGATTCGAAGCGGACCATCCGGATGTCAAGGTCCGCGTCAGCAGCCTCATCGATCTTGCCTTTCTCCGATCGAGCAGCAGCCTCGTTGAGCTTGATTCCGATCATGGCCTCCTCGGCTTCCACGTATGTGTCGAAGACGATGGAGAAGTCGCGCACAGTCATGACAGTGGTCACGCCCTCCTCGAAGACGTCGCGCGCTTTCTCGTACTCGCCCTTGTGCATCCAGTACCGTGCGAGGCCAACCCAGAGAATACCGCGCTGGTCGGGGAACTTGGAGATACCACTCTGGATGATCTTCTCGACGTTAATGCCACTGTCGTCGCTCGTGTCGATTTCCTTGGCGTGGTCAATCATCAGGTCGATCATCTCTGTCCAAAACTGAAAGGGTCCCTTTGCCTCCTTGCTCTTAAAGCGTGGGTTGTTGAGAATTTCCATGTACTGCTTCACAGCCTCGGTGTACTTGCGCATGTCCTTGAGTAGCTCGATGAAGTCCTCGGCGTCTTCGGGGTGAATCTGCATGTAGCGACGCCAGATCTTGACGGCCGTCTCGCCCGACGCAGACGTTGCAAACGGCCGGTACAGGGCCCATATGCGGTTGTGTTGGGTCAGGGGAAGGGCGCGCAGTGCTCGGTCGAAGGTGCGGCGGGTGGTGGTAACGAGGGGCTGCTGCATGAGGAAGTTGAGGTACATCTCCCAGATGCGCGGCATCTTGTTGAGCAGCACGAGGGCGCGTTCGAAGAGAGCGTTGACCTTGACATAGTGGGCGGCGAACTTGGCAGGATTCTTCTTGGAGAGGTGCTTGGTGCGGAGCTCGAGGTACAGCTTCCACAACTTGTAGGAACGCGGCAGGGTGGTGACGGCGCGCTCGAGCACAAAGGCCTGCTCCAAGATGCTCCCACGCGACTTCTTGAAACTGTAGTAGTCCAGCCAGGGCTTCACGCTGCCCGCGTTGCGCTGGATGTCCTGCTCGTACGCGACGTCCTGGTCGGTGATGAGGAAAAGGTCCGACGACGGCTCCATCTTCCGCTTGGTGGGCCGCGAGAGGCTCGCGGTGACGGTCCTGAGGAGTTCACCGGGCATGATTGCGCCAGAGCCAGGGCGTGTGTTGGCCCGCGGTGGGCAGGAAGGCGATGGGATGCGGTGCTGGACGGCTGATGGAGCGTGTCGCAGCGTTAAAGTTCTGAGGGAAAGAGTGATGGAGTCCGAGCGGTCAGCGGTAGCCTGCAGCCAATAAGCAACGTGCATCCCGAAGACCCGCTTTGCATAGTTGGCAGGCGCGCGAGCACGGACTCGTCTCACATAGCTCCCCGGCATAGCTGCGTCACGTTCCGTTGGATTCACTTGGTCGGACTGCGCACGCTGACTGGCTCCGAGACACCTACCAGACTATCGCCGGAGCATTGTCAGCCTCTATATTCGGTTTTAGCCCCATAGCCTTCTCCACCAACTGTTCGAGCCGCAAACATGTCTGGCAGCGGGGTACGGCCAGCGATAGCTATCCAATGCAGCACCGTCGATGATGCTAACTCGATCCCCAGGCACGAGAGGCCGTCTTCGCGACGCGGCAGTCGCTGGGTCTGATGAAGAGCAAGCTCAAGGGCGCTCAGACCGGCCACGACTTGCTGAAGCGAAAGAGTGAAGCCCTCACCAAGTATGCACTCACTGTCTGCTCTAATCTCCCCAAGCTTCGCTGACAGTATGCAGGCGTTTCCGAGGTACGACTACGCCGTAGACTCCCCCACCATGTGCCCGTGTAACTGAAGCCGTTTCCAGAAATAACGCGCCGTATCGATGAGGCGAAGCGCAAGATGGGCCGTGTCATGCAGGTTGCTGCTTTCTCCCTCGCCGAAGTCACCTACGCCGTCGGCGGCGACATTGGCTACCAGATCCAGGAGTCCGCAAAGCAAGCCCGCTTCCGTGTGCGGACAAAACAAGAGAACGTCTCTGGTGTCTTCCTCCCTCAGTTCGAAAGCTTTACCGTCGAGCAGAACAACGACTTTGCCCTGACAGGTCTGGGCAAGGGTGGTCAGCAAGTACAAAGATGCAGAGAGACGTATGCAAGGGCAGTGGAGACGCTGGTGGAACTGGCTAGTCTGCAGACTGCCTTTGTTATATTGGACGAGGTCATCAAAGTGGTCAACCGCCGTGTAAACGCCATGTGGGTATCATCTCCTTCCAGACAACTGCCAAAACTAACAGCCAACAGCGAGCATGTCATTATCCCCCGCACCGAGAACACTATCAAGTACATCAACTCTGAGCTCGACGAGCTAGACCGAGAAGAGTTTTACCGCCTGAAGAAAGTGTCCAACAAGAAGCAGAAAGACGCTGCCGAGGAAGAAGCGGCAAGAGTAGCGGCAAAGAAGAAGAACGAGGAGGACGAGAAGGATGAGAGTGATGCGAGACAAGATGCTGCCGAGAGCAAGGACATGCTCGGCGACGAGGACAACGAGGACGTCATCTTCTGAGTTGTCGACGGACGCCTAGTAGGGCCTCTTCTTGTATCTCCTCGCAAGGACAAACTCGTCATGTCCTTGCTTGAACTCTCGGGCTTCCCAGAATGCCGACACAGCCTCCCAAGACCACATTCCGTATCCATCCCAATTCTGAGCGTCGTCTGCGAAGCTAAATAAGAGATGAGCATTGTACCATGTAGATGTGAAGATGGGCCTTCAGATAATAAGACTCTATTATGCCAGCCTGTATCTGAGAATGCCGAACGAGGTATCATAAACGCATAAATCCATAGCAATAAATCCATGTACAGTAACCTACTGTTGCCGCTGGTATGTGACCTTCATGGGCTTGCCCTCTGCGCCGATCGGCGTGTTGGCCGTCGCTTCTTTCGCTGTAATCGCAAACTGCTCGTTTTCGAATTCCGCAAAGGCCACGGCCCTGACCGAGACCAAGCGCACTTCCTTGAAGCCTTCGAAGCGCTCGAATATCGTCGTGAGGTCTTCCTCGTCGACATCGCGGGGAATGTTCTGTAGGAAGAGCGTCTTGTTGGGTCGGACATATTCGTCGGGCACGGCAGCCGCTCCAGTTTTGGCAGCGCGAGGCTTCTCTGCAGCGACTGGGTTGGCTTGCGCCTTCGCATCTTCTTCGGCGCGCTTGAAGTCTGTACCGGTTAGTGTTTGAAACGCCAGGGAGCAGAAGACGCGTACCCTTGAGTGTCAGACGCTTGCGCTTGTGGTCGTCGAACAATTCTGGCGCCTTTCGCTTGACCGTCTCGTCGCTATGTGTCTTCGCCCTGTGCACCTTCATGACCTTGCCGTACATCTCGAACCCGTTCATCTCCTCTACCGCCTCCAGCGCGGCCTTTTCGCTGTCGAAGACAATGAAAGCCTGGCCCTTGCGCTTCAGACTGCTCTTCGCGATAACATCGAGAATCGGACCGTAGTATTGGAAGACTCGAGTCAAGGCTTGCTTCATGGTATCGATCTTAACGCGCTCCTCGAGGTTGTTGACCTAGTGCTGTCAGCAATAGCACCGCCGAGTGCAATGCGAGTGCGCTGCTGGCGCCCTCATCTTCAACTCACGTAAATTCTGTGGTTCTCCATTAGCATCAAGGGGACCTACCTTTTGGGCATGATCTTGCACTTACGTTTCAATGGGCACTGGGTATTTGCTGGGGTCTACGAGACCACCGCCCATTACTACGCCCTCCATCTTGTCCGCCATCTTGAAGCGACTGTTGTGTGTGGAGTGGGGTTGTACGGCGTCGTCTCACCTAGCGGGTGAAAGCTATCGGGAGCTCGAATTCGAGATCCGCGCCAAGCACGCTAGGCTGCGTCTCCACGTGACGGCGAGCGCAGCACTTCGGGACTGCCATTTGCACCAAGTGTCTCGCCCTTTCCATCTTCCCAAAACGACAGGAGCCATGGCTATTGGTTCGCAACATAACACAAGAGCTGTAGTCCCCCAGCTGACCTATGCGACATGGACGACTGTGTAGACATGATCTGGGCTGTTCTTCTATCGATGCAATGTTTCTTCTGTATCGCCAATAGTTTTCGCGTCTATTTTCCGTTGCTGCTACGCGTGGTCTGGCCGCTTGCATTTCTCAGCGAGCACTGACGTCAGCATATGTTTAAGGGCTCGTGCGGAAACTTCTTCAGAAGCCTTTCAAGTGAGCTGGACCATCAATCTTGCATTTGTTTATGGTTCCGATCCGGAGTTCTGTCAGCACACTATAAACTCTCAGAGTCATTTCAACAATGTCCCCACCAAGAGGGCTGCGATGGCGGTCACATCCATTGTTCATCGTCTTCACTGTGGGCATGGGCGCATTCGTGGATCTGTTCCTGTATGGGCTTATTGTACCGGTACTTCCATTTCTGCTCAAGGACCGTATCAATCTTCCAGATTCGCAGATTCAAAGCACTATATCAAACCTTCTGGCAGTCTATGCGGCCGCTTCCTGTGCAGCGTCTCCCATTGCTGGTATCCTAGCCGACAAATGGTCCTCGTCTCGACAGCTGCCGTTTCTCCTCGGGCTTATACTGCTTCTCCTTTCGACTATCCTTCTCGCTCTCGGACGTAGCGTTGCTGTTCTGGCCATTGCGCGGTTCCTGCAGGGAGCGTCGGGCGGCGTGGTGTGGACTATCGGCATTGCTCTCGTGATCGAGACCGTTGGGAACGAGAATCTAGGCAAGACTATGGGCACCATTTTCAGCTTCATCTCAGTCGCCGGACTGTTCTCGCCTATGGTTGGAGGGCTTCTATATGCCAGGACTGGATATAAAGGCGTCTTTGGCGTTGGCATAGGCTTGATTGGTATCGACTTTATTTTGAGAGTGCTCGTCGTGGAGAAGAAGGTGGCCGGAAAGTACTCTAGTCCTGATTCACATGCCTCGGAACCAGACGGAAATGACCACGAAGATACAGAACAGACACCTCTTCTACCAAACAACCACTCTACGACTGATCGTTATCGCCTGCCGAAGCCTACGAATCGCTTTACACGCAACTTTCCTATCCTCATGCTGTTCCGCGATGCTAGTCTCTTGACCGCTATCTGGATCGGCTTCATGCAAGCTCTTCTGCTTGGGTCTTTCGATGCTACCGTGCCGCTGGTAGCTTCAGAGCAGTTTGGCTTCGACAGCTTGAAAGCTGGACTGCTCTTTCTACCGCTTGGCGGTGCGGATTTCTTACTGGGCCCAGTCTTTGGGTGGTGTGTCGACCGCTATGGTACGAAGCCAGCAGCTATCCTTGGATTCTCCTGGTTGATACCAGCGCTCGCACTACTCCGGCTTCCGACTGAATCAGGTATAATTCAGAGGCTAGACAATGGACATCTTATCGCACTCTACTCCGGACTACTAGCGATGAATGGAGTGGGGCTGGCAGCAATTAATAGCCCCAGTTTCGTCGAAGCTGGCAATCTTGTCGAGAAGTATTATAAGGCGAACGAAGACATGTTCGAGCAAGCTCCGTACGCACAACTTTACGGCATCAACAGCATGGTATGGAGCGGTGGACTGACTGTAGGCCCATTGCTGGCAGGGAAACTAAGAGAGACGATTGGGTACGGAAATATGAACGCGGTGCTTGCTGGTATCTGTGGATGCACAGTGGTTCTGGCGGCACTCTTCATCGGCGGTAGAAGAAAAGATTAGCTTCGTGTACAAAGAAGTATGGTTTCTTTGGACGGTATCAACTAACCATGAAATCATGGTATATCCTAGAGTCATTTGCGGTACTCTGTATTGGTTGACACTCAAATAAACCTGATAGACACCTTCAGGCTATGATTACTCGAGTACAACCGCTCGAAAAGAGCTGTCTCGTGAATAGTACATCGGTCAAGGCTACTCTGCAATATCAAACATTGAGATATATGATTTGGCTGCTCTTTTGCTTTCAAAGGCTTAGAGGTGATTTCAAAGCTCGTCGGTCTATCTTAGGTTAATGTTATAGTCGGCTGGGTGTTATTGCTCCAAAGAGTGGAGGAGTAGGGTAATAGTTTTCCAACCCTACTATTCACCATGTCTTACTATGACTTTTTCATAGTAATAGTGGAATTGAACAGAGCTAGCCTACACACTCGCCCAGTTTTGGTGTCCCAGATATGATTGGGCTAAGATCGTTTGTTGCGAAATGCACTGAACGAGTTCCTGTGGGGTTCCCATACACTTCCCTTTGTTTGTCTGCTGCTCTTAGAATACAGGACGTCATGGTATGCCGGCAAACGCGGAATCAATGTCTCCTAAGAAGATTGCCGGATTGTCGAGACTATCCCACATCGAATCCTCAAAAGCGAAAGTATCTGTTGAGAATTCTGCTGGAACTTGCAGTGGTGTTGGAAGAGCTCTACGCGACTCCTGAGTTTCGTCCGCTTCAATAGTTGTACACCCAGGCGGAGGCTGATTGACGGTCGGTGCATTCGGATCAACAGGCAAGAACTTGGTATCGTAGAATGACTTCGCCCACTTTGTCTTAGCAGACCACTTCGCAAACGCCTCATTGTTCAGGACCAGACCATCAGGACGAGATGTCGACACAGCATCGTAGCGTTGCGAGGCCTTTTCCAAAAGCGACGAAAAGTCAATAAACGATCTCAGAGCTTTTACATCCCATCCGTCCATCTCGATCAAACTCGCTCGGACAAGCACAACGAAGATGTACGCAAACTGCGCAAAAACGCCGAAAGGGACGAGAGGATAATGTTCGACAGGCAGCTCCAAGTATATATCTGTGTACCTTTTCGCAGCGTCCATGCAGTGCCACATGCCGTCTAATCTCTGCCGTAGGTCCTTCTCTTTGACTGTATGGCTGGCTAAGTTCCCAAATGAGCGTTCCCAGATAGCAGTCCGGGTACAAGCTTGCTGCAAACGCAGCACTATCGCTGACATTCCATTCGCGGATGCTAGCTCAATGTCATCGACATCGCTGAGGAACGACTTGGCGTAAAAGCTCACTGGCGCATGATCACATTCTGTGCCCATGGCTTCCTGCATGATGCGCTGGCTCTGAGCTAATTGTACAAGTAAAATGTCGCTCTCATATTCTTTAGCTTGCGTCAGTGCTTCAGAACACTTTGTAAGCCAAGGAGACCAGTGTAGAGTGTCGACTTTCCGAAACGATGTGAGAATCTGTGAAGTTAGATAGAATGTTCCAAGCACTGCACGTCGCTCGTCATTTGTTACGACTTTCGCCGGTTGTGGTACGCCATGCGCCTGTGAGGCTGCCATCAAAGCCACCTTTTCGCAGAATCCTGGTGCACGGTCGATATCCAGATCGTGGGTGAGCGCCATGGTAAGATGCAGGAGTACTGTGTGGCTTGGTGGTGCGAATAAATGTGGGTTATACCAATTGCCGAACACTAACATGCCTAGAGTATTGATTACAGAGTCAGTATATATCTCATACGCAGTATGTGGGAGTATTTACCCTGAAGCAGATCTAGCGACTTCTCGCCTTTGATCAACATCCTCTCGGAGACTTGTCGCATGAGATCCTTCACCATGGGCTGTTGAATTGCCGTGTCATGAAAGTAAGCTACCGTCTCGATAGCCTTTAAGAGAAATGGCTTGCTACCGGCCAAGTTGGAAGCATTGATGCCACTCGGAATCACCACAAAAGGCATGTGAGGCGCCATAAGCCTCCGGTAGCGATCGAGCAAGACGTCGGCATCCGTCACATTCATTCCTGTTGGTACGTGTTCGAAATGGATTGTCTCAAGTGGTGGGTCGTGAGCAGAGGCCAAAAAGTCGTTAGATCTTGTAGTATCTGGAGTTATGACCAGCGGTGTTGGATATATATCATCGGTCTCCTGATATAGTCCGTTCATTTGCTGTGATATAGGACTCCGCAAATTCGATCCTGCCGACATCTCTTGTGCTTGTTTACCGGCCAAAGCCTGGGCTATATCTGCGAGCTTTGTTTCGAGATTTTGCAATTGAGCAGATCGTCTGCTTGCAACTCAGCATCCTGATCTATAGTAAAAACGTGGCTCAAGCTGACTTACGTGGTTTTTCTTGCCTGTCGTTTGCGCTTCACTGGCTCCCGAATCTGGCAGGTCTTGTGTAATCGTATACATCTAAGTACACACTGAATTAGTCGTCTTGTTTCCTGCGCATTTTGCAGATCGATTTGCCGTGCTATCCAACGAACGATAATGCGGTCACTGACCTCTCGCAATCGCCGTTTCCTGGGCGCCTGATGCATTTGCTCTTGGCCTTCGCACAGACTGTGCATGATCCATGATGTGTATGAGTAGTGTTCTGCGAAGTGACTGTTGCGTCTTCTAGTTCTTCATTTGATGAATCCATAGCGACTGAAGTGTCGTAATAGCAGGTTGGCACTCTTTGGGAGGCAACAATGATGATGAGGAGGAACAGACTAGATGGGACTAGGTAAAGCGACGGATGTATCTGCCCGTCCGTCTAAACTCCGAAATCTCCAACATGACCTTTACGGCGCAAAGTTCAACCGTTCAGTAGGTCCTCGTGTGCGCCTCCGTATCGTTTACCTGCTATGGGAAAGGTCTGTTGTGCTTTGTAAAGATCTTTCATATCTTCATCATTCAACTCTGATAGCCTGCTGTTCATAATGGCGCGCTCGATATTGGTGGATCTAGGAATAGGAATCGCCCCTTGACGCGCTACCCAAGCGATAGCGACCTGCGATGTCTTGAGGCCTTTGCGACGGGCGACCTTCTCAACGGCCTCGACAAGTTTGTAGTTTTGATCGAAAACTTCAGGCTTGAAGCGGTCGAACATCTGAATTCGAAAGTCATTTGGCGACAGATCGTCGATCTTCTTGAAATTGCCCGTAAGCCAGCCTCGTCCGACCGGACTGTACGCGATGACAGGGATGCCGACTAGGATTTCGTTATCAATGTTGGTCTTCCAA
>Ga0181470_100291_pt1 | contig 13206 bp, 13 predicted proteins | sample InSIn5SAF170_FD_119082 | JGI IMG/M metagenome (GOLD analysis project Ga0181470, IMG submission 119082) | Clean room microbial communities from NASA Spacecraft Assembly Facility at Jet Propulsion Laboratory, Pasadena, California, USA -... ...
GTCTATTCGTATATCTTGTATCAAAAGAGGACAACAAGAAAGAATCTCGACCAGCTAGATTGGCACAGGTTGGCCGGATACCAAAGGTGGTACCAGCGAGACCTCAGGCTACTTCGCCGAAATCGTTTTCAAGACCATTTGCTCGTCTCAGTATCAGCCAACCTCTTCTTGACGCCATCGTGGTCGACAAGGAATCCATTGCTCTAGGACCAAGCCCGCCAAAGCCTGCTGCATTGTTCCCCTCCAACATCGAGAATGATGCCGTAGCGGGTAAGGCAACTCAAGAACCAAGCGGCGACAGCTCAACAGCTCAGCATACAGATTTCTTGACATTCTCTCCACGCAAAGGTTCTGTTGTTACGACTAGCAGTTCCAGCAACATAAGCCACTCCGAGATTGTCACGGCTGTGGTTCCAGATTCTGAGACAGCTTTAGCCGAAGATGAGGTTTGGAATGAGTATGATGACCTGCTGGGGGCTGACAGCTCTGCCAAAGCGAAACTTCACATTTCCACAACTTCATCTCAGGGCGAGCCATTCCGTTACGAAAGCTACGAGACTAAACGTATGCGCCAGAACGACGTACAGCCGAAAGAGTCACCGACTATTGCTTCTGCACCCAGACTAGACACGAATTTTCTCACAACCAATGAACCTCCACGCTCGTCTATTCTTACCACCTCAAGTATCTACAGTCAAGAGATGAATCCGAAGCTGAAAGAGTCTCTTGCGGCGATTACTACTCCAACCACACCGATGTCTTTCAGTGAGTTCATCTCAGGTTATGGAGATCGCAACAATTCGGTGCAAGGCGACTCGGCGAAGAAGCCACGTCGCTCATCTCGCAGTAGTTCGAGAAAGTCAGGTTCAGAGAATGGTCATGGTCAAACTCAGTCAGGTTTGATGCCAATTACAGAACAGCCTACACCAGTAGAACCCTCACAAACATCGCAGGTCAATCTTCGCTTAGGTTCTATGACTGTGAGTAAATGGCTTACTTTTGGTCATGTCCTCTTCAGTCCTGCACGAGAGTCTATCATCGCTGCGGAGAACGACCCATCGAAGCGTCACTCTGTCCTCGTTATTGATGGTCTTGGCAATGACGATTGGTCATTCTACGCGGCAGACATCTACCCAACTGCTACGTTCTACAATCTCTCACCTACTCGACCACTTTCTGCATCACAACGGGTTTCATCCTCGTCATCCTTCCCACATACTCCTGTCAACCACCGACAAGTACAATATCTTTCACCGAACTTGAGGTTTCCATTTCCATCGGCGACGTTTCATATTGTTGTGTTCAGATTCCCGCCATCGCTACCTCTCACCAGCTATCAAAACATCATAAATGAGGCCAAGCGAGTTCTCTTACCAGGTGGATATTTGGAGATGGCCATTCTCGATATGGATATGATGAACATGGGCCCACGAGCTCGCAGATCTATGCGAAGCTTGAAGATGGCCATGCAAGGAAGAGATGCGAGTGGATTCACTGGCAGTGCAAGCGATACGATCCTCAAGTTCATCGGCAAGAGGGGTTTCGAGAGTGTCAAGACATGCAACGTTGGCGTGCCAGTCGCGGCACCGACAAGTGTACCTGCTGCTATTGATGTCAAAGGCAACCAAACGGAAGGAGCTACAAAAGAGGACAAGTCACTTGCTGATCTTTCCTTGATGTCTAAAGTAGGACGATGGTGGTTCAACAGATGTTACGAAGGAGGCGGCACAGATGAAGCTCAAGGCAGCATGTTCGATGATGCTATATTGGTGAGAGAAAGTGAGGAATGGAACAGCAGCTTCAAGCTAGTTGTAGCTCATGCACGCAAGCCAATCGCCGGCGGTATCAGAGGCGGTGGCAGAAGGAGAACACTGAGCGTTTAAGAATGCTCTTCACTCAAGTGAGTCTGAAGGAACGTTAGAAATTTCCTATAGTCCCCTGTTTCCTTCCTAGTATGCATAGCGAGGATATCATTTCGCGGAAGATGGAAAGACTCTTGAGCTCACGCTCTTGCATTTATATGGCTTGTATACGTTCTCAATTTACTGGCATTCTTATATCTTTCTTTTCATATATGGGTCACTGGCTGGCATTTTCTTCATGCTCTTTATCAAGAGCTCTTAATCACTTTGGAAATTGTTTAGGTGGATGGAGAATTGATGACAGCATGATCATGATGATGACGATGATATGGGAAGGATATAATGAGGGTGTTTCTTGATTTTCTTGCTTGCGGATTTAGCGAGCACGGGCTGACATTTCCGAGAGCTGAGCTGGACTGGTAATCTATGGATAGATCGAAACACTCGATTTCTTTTCATTGTGAGCGAGCATTGATTTGGATAGCTAGAGATACCCCTCTTTTGATACAAGATATACGAATAGACATTTAAAAAAAACTCGCCTTTACTTCTCAAGTGTCGACAAGTGAACAATATTTGGTTTGAAGATGAGTATAATGCCCACGATGCTGATTGTGTGCATGATACGTGAACAAGGAAAGAGTGTAAGGTTTTGTAGAAGCCAAGGTCAACTTGCGTAATGGAGATGTACAGCACAGGAAACATTATTTTATGGAAGTTGTGGCTTTTTGGCTGGCACTCCTTTTACATTGTTTTTGCGCCTGTCATGTGGTGTATTTAGAAGCTGTCCATTGATCTAAGGAAGTGCTTAACATCAGGCTCTGGTAGCTGGCGAGCAATGGATGAGTTGGTCTTCAAATCTGCACATACGCAAGCGAATTCGTATGGATAGTGGAGTGCTAGAATCTACAAGGCCTTGAATGCACATGCACAAGGATGCAGCTAAATAGGTGCCGGGTGGAAAAGGCACGGATGTGCAATCTAAGGGTGTCATGTCATGGATTGAGAAGTGCCACTCAAGCCATTCATCAATAGTCTTCCGAGTAGCGAAAGACTTCAACCTCTCCGTTGGGTTCGTACACAGAAAGAAGTGCTTCTGGTTCGCCTGTGTACAGTATCTATTAGCTCACAGCCGATCCACCATTACTCATGCATTTGTCTCCTTTCGCCTGGTGGATTTACCCGTAGTCAAGTTCGACTCTCGAGCCACATGCGTCAAGTGGAGTGTTACATGATCGAGATCAAAGAAGACTACACTATACTGCAGAACTGGTGGCAATAATGATGAGATACGAGACTCGCTCCCCGATCGAGTGTTGTATGGTTTCCAACTGGGTCGACCAGTAGCATAACCTGTCTATGAGGCCATGATCAGCATTGGCTTGCCACCTGTATCACATTGAACCATCTCATGTGATGAATGGCGACCGGCGAGTCAGCCTGCACCTTTTGATCTGATCTAATCTAATCTGAAGAAATGGTCAAGGACGATCAGTCCACTTCCAAGTCAGGGCTTGCAACATCAACTTTAGCACGAATCAAAGCTCCAATTGCAAAATCTTCGCCTCAGAGATTTTCAATGCCAATGCAGCCACAGAAAACTTCAATCTTGCAACTGTCTCCACACGTGAGACCTGAGCATCCAAAAGGGCGATTCCCGGAGTCGAGCGCCCGCGTGGAACAGATTCGAGCCTTTCATCTGAACTCCCTGTCTGGTAGGCACGCGGCAAATTCTCGTGCAGATGGGCTTGCTTGCTCGAATTGCTTGTAGAGCCCTGGGTGCAGCTGGGACTAGGTATCGAATATGGTAAGTCTTCTCCGAGTCATGCCATTTTTCGAGGCGTGCAGCGCGAAGTGGACTTTGGGCCTTGCTGCGGGGCGGCGGGTGAAGGGGTGTCCAACTTTTCAAATATGGGTCATTGCGTGGGTAGGTCCTTCAACACTGGCGCTTGTGGACCATCGTTGAAGCCGTCTACTTGCAGTTAAATTTGCTGTTGCGTGGGCATTTCTGTATGTCAATAGAATCTCACAGACATTCACGTCGTTGGACGGACAATGGAACGAACACAAGGAAAAAACAGGGAAGAAAGCCCCGTACGACATCAACCCACGCCTCTCACTCACAGCAAACAAGCACACCACTTATTTGCAATTTCACAATCCAGACCATAGAGTTCCACTTCCGTCACCTAACAGGAGAATAATAGGCCAAGCATCCCAGCAGCACCAATCCCGTACCCTGTTCTGAGTGGTCATAGACAGCGGCCAAGCTGCCTCGACCCGGCAAGCGTCCACTATTTTGCAAGCCCCGCCCGCATCCTTACTCGAAAAGCGTTGATCTGATAAGATTGTAAGTGCAATCTGATCATCGGATAAAAAATTTTCACAAACAAATGGAGTCAGACACATGCCGTTCATGCAATCAGAGCTGCGAGGTCGGCACTTGCTCCAGTTTTGCACCCATTCGTCAAACTTAGGCCGCATGGGTCGAGAGCTTCTCAATTGCTCAGGGAGCGTGGGAAATGTGACCGGTCCATAAGGTTAGTCCAATCCATAGTGCTGGAAGCAACATCGAGACATGGGTTCTTAGTAAAATCGGGGAGCGCTGCAGGAGGACTGGATGTGTTGACTTGCTAGGAGCGGGGTTGGCTTCTGTGAACGGTTAGGTTGTGGATTATCTTCTTGAACTGTATAAAGATCTGAGGTTATTCCCATGCTGTTCGCCCATTCCCCTTGATTTCTGCTCTGCATTCCTTTCGAACATTCTTTGTCTGCTTCTTCACACGGCCTCGAGAAGCCTGAAAAGATTGCACAAATGGCATCCTACGCCCCAAATGAGACGGTCGCGCAACCTAACTACGACAACGAGAAGAATGTCGGCACTTCACCAGATGTGAGCGACCACGGCCACGATGCAGCTGAAGGCTACGACACGGACAACAGCTCGCACCACAAGCAGGGTGGTGTCAAGCGTGTTGAAGCCATCACTTCTGTTCAGACAAAGAAGACGTTGTGGATTATGTTTGCCTTGTGAGTATACATAAAAGGTATTTTCAGAGAATGCATTGGCTGATTGCGCGTCTTCCAGACTCTACCTTGTATCATTTGTCGATATGCTCATGGTCAACATCCAATACACCTTGAATGCTTATGTGTCATCCTCATTCTCCCAACATAGTCTCCTTGGTGCAATTGGTGTCGTTGCCACTATTGCTGGTGGAGTTTCCTCTTTCACCATCGCGAAGATCATCGATATCTGGGGCCGTGTTGAGGGTTTCGTGCTTATGTTGGTTATTGTTGTTATCGGCATGGTCATGAAGGCCGCTTGCAAGAATGTAGAGACATACGCTGCAGCTCACACTTTCTGTAAGTTTTTTTTTAAGAGCCATATCTTATGAAAGCTACTGACGACTTTTGAAAAGACTGGGTTGGTCATTTGGGCCTTCTCTATGTCATCGACATCACCATTGCCGATTTCACCACGTTGCGCAACCGAATGATCATGTTGACCATCAACGGTACGCCTACTATCGCTGCTACCTTTGCTGGACCTGAGATTGCGCAACGCTTTCTCGAATTGAATATCAACTCTGGCTTCCGCACTTGCTTCTGGGTATTTGCCATTGTCCTTGTTGGAGTATCATTCCCGGCTTTCGTCGTCCTTCTCCTCAACCAAATCAAGGCCAAACGTGCTGGTCTTCTTGTCAAGCAAAGGTCTGGACGTACTCCATTCCAGAGTTTCAAGCACTACTTCATCGAGTTTGATGGTAAGTAATTCCATGCAATCCTACTCAATCAGACTAACATAATGTCAGTTGTCGGTCTATTGCTCGTTACCGCCGCCTTCTCACTGTTCCTCTTACCTTTCAGTCTCTACGCCAATGCACGAGGTGGATGGAAGAACGCCAGTATGATTGCTATGCTGGTTGTTGGTGTTGTTTGTATGGTAATTTTCGTCGTCTGGGAGGCAAAATTTGCTCCGGTACAATTTTTCCCATTCCGCTATCTCAAAGACCGTACCGTTATTGGCTCCAGTTTGCTGTATGGTGTCATGTTCTTGTCAATCTTGTAAGTTCCACTGAACGATCTGTGCAATGTGGTAGTATACTGACCAGTGAATAGTACCTGGGATACCTACTACTACTCATACCTCCAAGTTGTCCACGACTTGTCTGTCGCCCATGCTGGATACGTCCTCAACGCATTCTCGTTGACATCGTCCTTCATCTCTCCCTTCGTTGGATGGGCAATTCGCTCATATGGCAATATCAAACATATCTCATACGCTGGTATTCCATTCGTAGTCTTGGGCACAGCTCTTCTTATTCACTTCCGTACACCTGGTGCTCACGTTGGATACCTTGTTATGTGCCAGGTCTTCATGGGTATTGGCACTGGTATCTGGGCTACCACTGCTCAGCTCGCGATCATGGCTTCAGTTTCACATCAAGAGATCGCGGTCGCCGTCGCTCTATGGGGAATGTTTGGTTCCATCGGTTCCGCAATTGGTCAAACCATCGCTGGTTCTCTTTGGACCAACATTCTACCAAAGAAGCTGTTCGAGTTCCTGCCAGCTGACTCCAAGGATCTGGCCGCCGATATCTACAGCAGCTTGGTTATTCAAACAGATTACCCAATGGGCACACCTATCCGAGACAGCATCATCGAAGCCTACGGTGATGTCCAAAGAAAGATGGTCATTGCTGGTTGTGCTTTCTTGCCACTTTGCTTGATCACCTTGCTCATGTGGAGAAGCATCAATGTCAAGGCTTTGGAGCGTGAGAAGGGCAAGCAGACCAAGGGTACAGTCTGGTAAATGCTTGGCAATGTGTGGAAACTTATAATATGATACCATGTGTGTATGAAAAGTTAGACGGATATAGAATAATATAAAGTCTTTCTCGATTGAGGAAGCATTCTCTCTTTACACACTGCTCATTCCGAGATGCACAACTTCATCCCGTTGATGATACTGCTTAGTAACGATAGAGGGTAGGTCGAGTGACAGAGGATTCTGACAACTTGGCCAATACAATGTCCCAGCAAAGGGATGTAATACTGTGTCACCGTAGTCAGATCATGCTGTCGTACAAACCTTGTGAAATATCTGTTTTGCACAACTCCATGGGTAACGCCAAGTCGTGACTGATCATTGGGTCAATGTCCACATTTCGGAATACGAGAATGGATAAAGGGATGCAGAGAGCGTCATCCTTTTGTAGATCCTCCTCGTATCATTGTATCTCACGATTATTCACCCTGTCCTTGATCTCTACCTGTACCTTGTGCTAAGTCCACTTGTTTGCAAGCAGTCGATCGTTTAACAAGAGTATGCTGTGATGGTTATTTTTTTGGTGGTTGTCTTCAGCCGAATGCTACCGGAGATGACTCCAGCTAATATTTTCCTGAAATTACAATTTGGCATCCGGTGGTGTGACCAATCATCTTTGCTAATCCCTACGGTCGTCTTAGCACGAGATCCCGCCGTTGACAAGTCCCATCTGCGAGTTGTCGAGCGTTCAATTGCCCCGAGACATCACTCAACAATTGCGGAGCGAAGCAAGCATGCAATGAGCGATATTGATTCTCGTAAAGCCGTAGAATTTATAACCTCTTGAGTCGTGCGACTCGGTATTATTACCACTTTAAGTACAATACGCAGTGCACGACCCGTACCTGCGACATCGTGTTCTGCAGTCCATCAGTAATTTTGTATGCAAGAGCCGGTAGAGTAATTGAACGCGCATGTCAACCACACCAGCCCAAACTCTGCCCTTGAACTCTATCGAATCATCGTCGTGCGCCGTGCTGCCAAATGTAGCTGATGCACATGTCAAGGTCGTGTGGCGGCTGGTCCTATTGGTGGCACAGAACCGGTTCAGCGCGCCCCTCTTCAACCCTGCCTTCCTCAACCCCGCAAAACGAGGGAGAAGGTCTCACATATGGTTGTTGTGGTATCTTATTGGGTTTATAAACTTTCCTTGAAGTATGGGAGATTTCTCCCTTTCATATTTTTCTCTGCTTTCTCTTCCCATTGAGGTGCTTGCAGACTTGTGATCGTGGTAGTGCGGCTAGAAAGGAAGAATACGAAGATAGCGAGAAGCCGTTACTAATCATCTTCACATGATTGACACGAGCAACGAAGAGAAGATTCAATTGAAATAGTTGTAGAGGAAAACATTACCTTCCACAGCTGATCTCAACACTCCAAAGAAGATGGTAGGAAGCGTCATCGAAAACTCCCGGCAACCTCTCGCCGGTCCTCCAAGACCAGAGGATATTCCATTGCCACCGGCAACATCAGCGGAAAAGTTGGAATTGGAAGAGTTACCAAACTCCTCAAGACAATCCATTTCAGTGGCAGAGCAGGATGTTCCAGTGAACCCTAAGACAGAAGGGGTTCCGCCAATCCGTGAGGACGAGGAGCAGCAGAAAGTCGACGCCAAACCAGGCGTTGATGCCTTCGATGAGAAGAACGTGTCGCGGAAGAAGTCGTTCAGTGTGTTCGGAACCTTGCGAAAACTATCCACGACAAACCTGAAGAACGAGAAGAATGAGAAGAAGCAGCTTACGCCTAGGACGACAACCAAGCCAAATTTCCCAAGTCCAGTTACGCCTGTGGAACATGTAGAGGTGAAAAAGAACAGCCCTCCTCCCACTCCTGCTGAGAGTAAGAAGTCTTCGGCCAGTATGTTCAAATCCATCAGAGCGGCCATCAGGTTTTCGAGCAAGTCAGCACCCAACTCTCCCACCGTTTCATCAATGAAGTCTGCTACATCACCTTATTCGCCCGTCTCTCCCTTCAGCAGTAGATCGTCACAAAGGGATTTCAAAAAGCCGACAAGGACATCAACAAGATTGTCAGAGATTTCCATCTCAAAGCCACTCAATCAACGACATTCTGTGAGACAGGTTTATCAAATGCCAGCTCCTCTTCGAACTGCGTCTACATGGTCGCCAGCTTCAACCAACCCAGTCCTGGTCTCAAATCCCGATGCAAAGCTTTATACCGTGTGGCCGAAATATCCAATCATTGACTCTCAGATCGCTGAAGTCCAGGAGCTGTTGGAAGGATTGCTGCCGAATGACAAGAAGGCAATCGAAACATCTCGCGAGCCTGGATCTCAATTTGTGATCCATTATTGGAAAGCTCCTTTGACTGCTCAGCAAGCCGAGGTGGTGCAGGCTAACAAGTTGGTAAGTGTTTGAGAATTTACTGTTGTTTTTGAAGAGCTCATGCTGATTTGGGCTGCGTACAGGTCTCGTCAATACAGCTAAGCAAGCTTGACTGTGATATGAGTGACATGTTCTGAGTTCAAGGGTATCATTTGATGAACGATAATAGTTGTACGAAGTCTGATGCATGGGAGTCAGGCGACTGGCTTCAGGGTGTGTAAGATAGGGCGTTTGGCGTTTGAGGGGTTTGGCATTCTGGTTGGAGGAGTCACAGGGAAACGTGGAAGGCTGGAGATCCTACCACGATTAATAGGGTGATCCAGTGGAAGTGTGGCGCTCGGATGGCCATGGATGGTTAAAAGAATATGCCCGTACGCGGGAAGTATGTTCTGCTTAACTCACTGACACTGGTTCGAGGAGAAGGAGCCTACGAAACTGTTGGAGATCATGTCAGCTGTGATTGCTTAGCATATGTATGGATAAGCTTCTTCGGGAACAATCATCCACACCTATGTTGTCATCGTAGATTCCTCATGACATGTTCAGGAGTTGAAACCATCACGACGTTTCGCTAGCTGTTGGTGAATGAGCTCTCTTAAGCCATGTTCATTTGCACTGTCAATGTGTCCGGCACAAAATTACAGATTAAGATTCTATAATTTCTTTATATAATGATAAATTTTCAATATATATCGTTACCAGACTTCGGTAATATCATCTTGCTTTTTATATCAAGTATATACAATATTGTGAAAATGGCTGACTGATTGATCTATGCCATCAACCCCGCAAAAGCTAGAGAGAGCAATAAAGTATCATAACTACGTCTGTAAGGCTCCACCTAAATCCAGATATGTTGATATAATCAATACATCGAAGAGGTCGACGTGTTTGTCGTCGAGTCAACTGATAACTAGCAACACTAACTCCCGTTTACACCATTTACACCATTCAAATATTCGCTTTTCAAAAACCCGCCCACATCACAAATCATCCTAAGACTCTGTTCGACACTAGGACTCACAGATTCGCCGGGAACATGCATCCACGTTTCAAACAGTTGCTGTAGATGATCCCCAAGACTGGTGACATCCCCGCCGATTCTCGAACGCAACGAGGGTATTTTCGAGGCGGCGAGCAATATCAGCATTCCTCCAGCCATACTATTGACAAAGTCAGCACGATTTAAGAATGTCCGTGCATACAGCGACTTACGATAGTGAGCATATCCAAGTATCGAACATCACAGTATGTGCAAAACCCCTCAAGTTCATCATATGCAGCAGAATTGCTTCGAGACAGATCTCGCATTTGTCCACCATCTCGGCTGTCACTCCGACCGGTGTCAAATCGTCATCTTCTAGTCCATCTCTTATACCAGCATCCCAGCGGCTCAGGACCCAGGTCAGATACGGGCGGTATATAACGCTTTTACACGTGAGGTATCGCTGTCTGAGAAAGCCGCCATGGGGACTTTGGGTTGGTGTATTGTCAACACTGAACTGAAATGCAGCCGGGAGCAGACTTCGCCATTCCTCAAGCTGATGAGACATTTCGGTAACAATAAAAGGGAAGCGCGCCGAGTCGAGAGAGGCGCCTGTCGAGGCAGAGTATAGGAGGTCATGGACGCGGTTGAGAAGGCGCCGCATTGATAGACAAGCGAGGAAATATAGTGATGAGAGTTCTTGTTCCTGCTCCTCTAAGGAGGGAGCCGAAGCATGTGTATGAGTTGACACTGGTGATGAGAAAGCAATTGGGTCATTTACGTGAGGGCTGGAGTGAGTGTTATAATCCCCAGGAAGGGGTATAGACGACTCGATAGAAGCAATACCGGATTGCGGTAGAGCAGATAACTCGGCGAGATAGTCACTACGCAACGGGTCAACGTTAAACTTCATAGGGACGTAAAAGTGAGAGCGGAATACCTCTCGAGAATGTAACATGACCAGAAAATACGTCTGATGCACTCGCTATCCGTCAAAACGTCGCCCTGTGAGTTTGATAGAAGTAGCTGGCATCTGGCCGCGGTGGTGTTAATGTACGACCACGCCTGCAATGGTCTCTGCAGATACGCGAAGTATAGGCTATGTGACATTAGCATATCTCAAAGACGTTTTGAATACGACTAATTCACCTACCCAATGTAGAATAGACACTGTGTAGCTTCTTGCGTGACATGGAGATGTGCTAGATAGATTCGTTTCAAGACACTATCAAAGAACATTTCGGCCAGACCGCGACGTGCCTGTTGATATGCCTTATCTGCTGAGGTAAGATGTGAATTGTGAAACAAAAGCGACACGGATTGACTCGCGCAACCTAGAGCCATGACCAGAAGAGCCAAACAAGATTCCACACTGTGATCAAAATTGCCACTCATCACCCTTAGTTGAATAGTCTCCAACATATCTTTCGCCATGGTCGGATAGATGAAGTTGACAGTGGATTGAAATGATTGGACGATTTGCCGAATCTCCTCACTTGATAAATACGGTGTAATTTCCGAGTGCCTAGCGATCAGAGGCGCTCGGAGTTGCTCCAGATGGAAGATCGGCCTGTACAGTTGTCGTAGTGATGCAAACTCATCGAAGTGCGGCCAGGCGAGGACCGATTCCGTCGCGGATGTGTGAAAGGAAGACAGCATAGCATTATGCATGCCATTGTCATCATTTCCGGGGGTACGATGAGATTCCCTAGTTGCTGGTCTCAGGGCGACAGTTTGAGGCGATATCACCGGCGGCAGTGGTGGCGGCGGCAATGTCACATGGTTCGACGCCTACAACCAGAGATCAGTAGGAAAGCACACCGAGATATAGCAGCTATACTTACGAGTAGGGAATTCATCTCATGTAGGTATTTCTCAACCCGCAGGACGCCATCGAGGATTAGATCACTCTTTCCTCGCCTAAAGAATTCTCGATTAACGTATGCATCAATAGAGGGCGGACAGAGGGGTGAGTGCCAGCATGAAGAAGACAGCAACGGCTATAATTTCGGGCGAAGACCCGATGAATGTGAGATTGGATTTTTTTCAACAAGAATCGTTACAATGGAGTTTTCACGCTTATTGTCGCAAGCTTACTCGAACATTGACCGCGTCTCGTCGTCCTTTGCACTCTACTCTCATGATTGACAAAGGGAGATTTTTAGACTTACGAGCTTGCTTCAGCTCCATAAACACAGTCATGACTCGATGCCTGACAGGTTGCACAAGGATCTCGGCCATCGCATCTTGATTGGGGTAGGGTTAGTCGTTTTCATTCTCAATGTCAGATTACCATTTTGACGGATGAACTCTTACCGTATTTTTCTTTGCCTACAGATGTCACACTACAACATCGTTCATGATTCAGCCTCAGTTGACGTCTATGGCTTTGGACGATCTCACTTACAGCATGCGCGGCTCTTCTTCTCTTCCGAGCAGGGGGTATTTCACTCTCGTCAGCGGACATCTGTCCCCTAGGATCATAGCAGTCGCGGAGAAAGAGTATAGAAAGCTATCATCATCTACCGAGATCTGTAGCGGGCATCTTCAGAGTCAAGGCAGGTCTTCAGCAAGCAGACGGCGTGGGAAGAATGATGGAACTGGTAGAGAATGGAGAAGTTCAAGGCTGGAGAATTTCTTTCTGTTCGGGAAAGGGGCATGTGCATTGGTTCATGGCGGGGTATCTTAGCGTGCGTTAATTGTCCTAAGCCTCGGGCAACTTCCCTGCAATCGTTCTAGAAGCGCTGAAATTGGGTAGCGAGCCAAGAACTATGAGCCTCCAACCACGATAAACAATAACTGCTCACGGTACCAATCTTCTAAAAAGCTTATACTATATTATACGTGGTTCTCATAACATGGACGGAACAGCACCGACAGATGAAATTTTCAATTAAGCGTGGCGCATTAATATCATGAATGTTAGATGTCTCAAATCTCCTAGCTCAATTGTTCCATAGCTATTTGGACCACCGTTATGCATCTTGCATCGCCTTGGGATCTTCGACCCTCATAGTGTTGAGAACAGTTGTAGCGCTTCTCTTCTGCAAACTCTTCTTGACAGGGTTTGGTGCCTCGAATACCTCAGACAATTCCTCCAAAGTGCGCTCGTTGGTCTCAGGCCAGTAAAAGTAGATGACGACAGCTTCGATCAAATCCCAAGCAACGAAGACAAGATAGAAA
>Ga0181470_100292_pt1 | contig 13203 bp, 10 predicted proteins | sample InSIn5SAF170_FD_119082 | JGI IMG/M metagenome (GOLD analysis project Ga0181470, IMG submission 119082) | Clean room microbial communities from NASA Spacecraft Assembly Facility at Jet Propulsion Laboratory, Pasadena, California, USA -... ...
AAGGACTCCAGACCCAGACTTTGCAGAAGCGCCACTGCTCGAGCAGTATCAGGCACAGATCAGTTCTGCTCTCACACCAGCTTTCGCGGCAGACTCATCACCTGAGCTTGCGTCAGAGGCGGTGAATGTTTGTGCTCAATTCATTGCCACAGGTATTGTTACCGATGTTGATCGGATGGGACGAATCCTCAAGACTCTCGTTGCCGCATTGGAGAATTTCTCAACCGATAACGAGAATGCAGCAATTGGAGACCTAAAGGGTCTCAGCTCGAATGCTCAAGTCATGGTCAAGATGGCTGTCTTCTCAGCTTGGGCAGAGCTTCAGGTCGCAAGCGTTGAGCAAACCTACTTGACCGACGTCTTGAGGCCCTATATCGGCACGTTAACTCCGTTATGGTTGGCGTCACTTCGTGAATTTGCTAGATTGCGGTTCGAACCAGACATTTCGATGAGTCTTGGTCCTCCGTCGCTGTCTGGTAGCTTGGATAGCATATACTCAGCACTAAATCGTGAGACACTACTCAAGTTCTACCAAGATTCATGGTTAAAACTTGTTGATGCGATCGCGAGTCTTATCGAACAAGATAGCGAGTTTGTCTTTGATGCACTCGATGGCAAAGAGACCGATGCCCCAGCTACTAACGGTCATATCAAGAACAACGACATCAATTATAGGGACGAACCTGTTGCATTCTTTTTTGTCCTCTTTGGCATAGCGTTCGAGGCACTAGCAGCCAAACCTGGAGCTGATGCACTCGCTACTAAGGAGCAAACTCTGAGCATACTCCAAGCATTGAAAAAGATTCTTCACCCAAGTGTCTCCGGCCATGCCATCTATCGGGACATGGTATTTTCAGAAACCATGGATCTGCTTGACAGGCTTGTACTTACAGAAGGTCTGGATGTTCAGGGTGTCATTGTTCAGATTGCACGACTCCTATGCATCTCGCATCCATCTGCCACAAAGCCAGATAGCGCAGAAGATGGCGACTTATCAGAAGATATTGAACAGTTATTCGAGCTGACTCGAATAATTGTACTTGTCTTGGCTGGATTGTTGCCGAACTTGGTAGAACCAAAGCAGCCAGCTCGCCATGCTCTAACTGATAAAGCAATTATCCTGATACGGACATCGCTCAATGCACTTGTGGACGCTGCTGAAGTTTTCCCTTCCATCATAAAAACCGATCTTCACGCCTGTATCATCCACATATTTGCAACAATCCTGGGAACTGCAAGTTGTCAAGCTGTTGTCGTTCCACAATCTCTACCAATCTTCAAACGGTTTATTACGAGCATCACCACCTCTCGCATTGGATCAATAGAGCAGAAGAATAATCAAACACAAATCCAGGGCTGCTTGAAACGCTTCCTATCGATATACTTGAATGCACAGAAAAGGGAGACTGATGCAAGCCTGCCTTGTGTTAAGAATGCCCTACTCGCTTCGACTGTTCTTCTGACAAGTGGCACAAACAGTTTATCAGCTGCTGACCCACTAGTCAAACGCTTTTTAGATGAGGTTGTAGAATGCTTAAGTGATCGTATGGTATGTTTCCTAGCCTTTTGGTCATACTTTAGGTCGATTTATACATGAAAATCTTACTAATGCGTTCAAATAGACTGCCAAAATCGCTGCAAACAGTATACGGACCTTCCTTCTCGCACCAAAGAAGACACCCGCAGATACCGCAATAACAGCTTACCTCTTTCCACACCTCATCACATTTATTACTACCACTTCGACTGAAGATCCAACATCCGCCCGCTCTCTTATAACCCAAACACTAATTAATTATGCTTCAAGCCTTGCACCATCCCAACAGCCTGTTGCGACCTCTCTTCTCCTTCCTACACTCCTCAAACGAGCTAGCGGAGAGATAAAAGCTCTTAGCAAGGGAGAGGATGACCAAGATCAGCTCAAGCAACAGATTTTTATAGAGACAAGTGCGAGATTGCTAGAGCTGGCGGCACTTGATCAGACGGCATTTAGAGGCGTTGTAGGGAGCTTGAGCTCTGAGCAAAGGGCATTCATGGAGAGCGTTGTGCAGGCTGGGCGAAGTGCTAAGAGTGTAGAGGTGAAAGGTGATGAGGAGGGCAACAGGGAGCCTAGTATTGCGCTAAGGATGAATTTTGGGAGCTGAAGATAAAGTTCTCACAAGAGATAAGACTGCATGAGAGAATTATGAGTTGAGAGCACGAAACAGGAGAGCGTCACGACTAACGTGAAGCAGAGATCTGGTGCAAGAAATTTATGTAAACACATCTAAGCAATGTGGATCATGTAAGAGGGTCCTCAGTTATCATACAAAGAATTATACAATCAGCCGTGGCAAAGCATATGCACAAATTGGCGACCACTGACGCGTTTTGTCTCAAGATCATTTCCTTCAACACATACAGTATTAGTGAGATGTCTATGCTGCAAGCTTCGATACGATGACCTGTGCTCCTCCTTCTGGTTGTGTCACATCAAGCACAAGGCCCTTCACTCGTATGATAAGAGTGACATTCAAAGGAGCAAAATGCCAACTGAATCAGAACACGATCAACAACATAAAAAATGAAATACTGCAACCGAAGGGACATCTAAACAGCTCCACAGTGGTGGTTCGTATATCCCTATAATCGTGAGAATAGAATCTGTATGTATTGCCCTTCCCGCCACAAAACCTCCCTATATGTCAAATGTTGAATTACGAATTTACACACCCACCCAATCGCGCCACCAACGCCATTTGCCATCATTACCTTCTTTCACCTCCTCAACTTCCTCACACGATCACACTCCCTTCCATTTGATTGATCATTTCCCTTCTTCCCATGGTAAACTAAATGTACCAACCCACTCCTCAACCTCAGCTCTCAATTGCACGATCTCACGCTCATTCTCCCCTTCCCCAAGATACTCCAAGAAAGCCTTAACACTTCCTGGCGCTTTCCTTCCTTTGGCCTCAGCAGCCTCACGTGCAGTCTTGTCTAATCTCTGCGTAATGGTAACAGCACGATTAACGACATCAGCGACACGTACAAAATCTTCGGCCTGGAAGCCGCGTGTCGTCATTGCTGGTGTGCCCATTCTCAATCCACCTGGCTTAAGGGCTGATTTGTCGCCTGGAACAGTATTCTTGTTAGAAGCCACGCCTACGAGTTCAAGGACTCTTTCTACGCGAGCGCCATCGACGCCTTGTGGTTTGAGATCGATAAGCACGAGGTGGTTGTCTGTTCCACCTGAGACAATGGTATAGCCTAGACCACCCTTATCTTTGGGGTCTCCAAGTCGTTTGGCGAATGCTTTAGCATTAGCAAGGACTTGTTCTTGGTATGATCTAAATTCCGGTGATTGTGCTTGTTTGAGAGCGACAGCTAAGGCAGTGATAGTGTGGTTGTGTGGGCCACCTTGGTGGCCAGGGAATACGGATGCATTGATAGGATCCTCAATGTTCCAAAGTTCCTCCTCCTTGGTCTTAGCGTTTACCTTCCGTACACCACGACGATAGAAGATCATGGCACCTCGTGGTCCACGCAAAGACTTGTGAGTAGTGGTTGTGACAACATCGGCGTACTCAAAGGGTGAGGGAATGACCTTTGCAGCAACAAGACCTGAGACATGTGCCATATCTGCAAGAAGATACGCCCCTACTTTGTCTGCAGTTTCTCGCATCTTTTGGTAGTCAATTAATCTGCTATACGCCGAAGTACCTGCGATGATAAGCTTTGGTCTGTATAGACCTGCGTACTCGTCCAGTTTTGCATAGTCTATCAGTCCCGTTGATTCGTCAAGTCTGTAAGGAACAGTTTCGAAATATTTAGAAATGGCTGAGATCTTCTTGGTAGGTGTTTGATACCCATGCGATAGATGTCCGCCATGAGGCAAGTCCAAACCCATAATTCGATCATGTGTATTCAGTAGTGCAGAATATGCCATAAGATTGGCAGGAGATCCAGAGAGTGCTAGAGGTTATCAGTATCTGTGTGCTACTAAAGTATGCGAGACATACGTTGAACATTAACACCCCATTCTGACTCCTTCAATCCGAATGTCTGTAGAGCTCTGCTCTGGCACAGTCTCTCTGCCTCGTCAATAAACTCGTTTCCACCATAATATCTTGCTCCGGGATATCCTTCCGAGTACTTGTCTGTAGAATGTCAACCTTATCCGGAGTCACACCACGTGCAACAGGATCACCCACTTTGCATCACACTTCCCAGTGCATCCAATACAGCTTGAGAGGTAAAGTTCTCGGAAGGAATAAGGTTGATGAAATGTTTCTGCCTTCGTTTCTCCTATGATCATCCATATGTAAGTTTGTGTTGCTGCGGCGGCTTGCTTCGGGTAGCTTGGGAGGAAAGCAATTTACATTTTGGAGAATGGAATAGACAGCTGGGTCTGCAGTTTCGAGTTTCGAAGTGAGGAGCTGCCATTTGATCAGTCAAGGTACTAATCAAGGGTACAAAGGTGATTGACCTTCTGCTGTGACTCTGCAGTGCTCGTCGAGGCCAATCTACGACTCGTCGTGTATAATGACGGAGCAGATCTAGCACTCGCCGCTTGAATCGCGGAGTGCCAGGCGGGTCTCGAAGTTGATCTGAAAAGAGACATGATTGATCTGTGACACGGTCAGTGATGAATGCATTCGAGAGAGTCGATGGTGACGAACCTCTCTTCTCAACTCCACAATCTCCAAACCAAGCAGACACACGGAGAAGATATGCACAGAAAGGCAGAACAACCGTTTTGCCTCACGTTCAAACCACAGACACACACTCACACCACTCACGCACTCACAGAGCTGCTCCCCGCCTTCGTACTAGTCCCCAACCATCTTAGCCCCTACCGATGCCAAGAAAAATATTCTTATATTTTCAAATCGCAGCTTCCCAATCCGTCTTTCTTTCCTCACCAAACAACTATCAACGGAAATGATGAGTCTGCCTTTAGCGTCAGTTACCAGCTCTCGTCTTCTCTCTCTGTCATGGAGGGAGTGGATGGGCGATGCTGACATGTCTCGGGCACACATTCACCACTTTTAAGGGACAATGTGAAATGACCTGATCCGTCTTCTGATGAGGATTGCTTGTTTTCAATTTGATAAGGGACTTCAATGTATGCTTCCCAATGTAGCGACGTCATGAGATTGTCTTTCGCTTGTATGTGAGAGTTGAGAGTTCTGTGGAGAAGATCTGTGGTTGGAACCAGTCCAAAAGACACTCATTCCGTGAGACGCGTTGGTGGAAGTAGCATTCTGCGATGTGATATCAGCAACACGAATCATGTTCCATCTTTGGGTCGAGCCGCGTATCTTCAACTGTACCAATTTTGCTCTATGGTACCCTACTTAGGCCGTGAAGACTTCAAACTAAGTGTTTTGATCATGCCGACACTACATGAAGCTGTCCGGATCTGACTTGATCATGTGAAGGGACCAATAAGCGTAGTCTGGCTCGAACATCGGAATTGCCTGTGAGCAGTGCTAATCGAAGCCATAACATGTGTTCGAAAAAGCAAGTTGGTCATGAAGCCAAGCAGGCAGTACTTATCCTCTCCGAAAGTACACAGATACTTCATCTGTAGATGAAGAGTGGACAAAGGTTGATGAGTTGAGATTTCTCGTCTCGGTTACATAGAATTGCAGAACAGTGTGCTGTTAGTGTGGAAAAAGTGATCCGTGGTTACTGGTTAAATCCAATGCCATTGAAGCAAAACTCCCTTCATGGGAATATGATTGAAGCACATGGTCACCAAGTACAATCGAGAACACTACATTTACTGCTTGTCATATGTGGGAGAGGGAACCTGCCATGGCAAAGGAGAACTTTGAATTTAACCTTGGTAAATATTTGGCTGTCTGTGGCAGTTTCGGACTGCTTGCTACTATGATTGCCGCTCTCCCGCTCACATACAACATGTCCATATCACATTCACACACGTTCAAGCAGATCAAGAAGAATTTCGTTGCGAGATTCATGATACCATTTGTTTCCGTGCAGAAAATGCAATATATAGGCCAGTTCCCAGATATAGAAGACACCAGCCCGGTCGCATACGACCGTACCACACATTTCAAAGAACCCTGCCAAAACACTCCGTATGCTAGAAGAACACAACAAAATGTCCCGCGCCATTCCTTTACTCTGCGGTCTCCTCCTCCTCGCCGAACTGGGCCTTCTGCTTGGCCGATGCTCTCTCCTGCTTTCTCTCGCGGGCAGCCTTCGTCTTTGCACGCTTGGCGTCCATCTCGTCCTTAATATGCTTCTCGCGTGCTGCCTCTGCCTTGGCCTTGTGAATCTGTATTTCGCCACATGTAAGTCATTGTCCATCTATGTATACATAACTTGCGTCTGGTATAGTGCAAACTTACGTGCTCAACCAATGCTCTCTTGTGCTTGAAGGTGTTACCCTTGCTGAGGTGGTACAACTCGTGGTAAAGGTGCTTGTCGATCTTGCCAGCGGCACGGTACTTAACGAGGAGACGACGGAGGACACGTAGACGTCTCATCCAGATAACTTGACTGTACAACACATAAATCAGCCCTAAGTCTTCTACGATTTGCCACAAGACCACAACTCCATCCCCCTACGTGTATGATATGCGTACCTTGGCATACGAGCATCTGCGGTACCCTTTCTCTTACCGAAACCACGGTGTCTACCAATTCGTCGAGCGGCGGTGAGCTCACGGGCGCGGGATCGAGAGTGCATGGTGACTGGCTTGCGGATGATGAGGCCATCGGCAACAAGTTTGCGAATGGTTTGGCGGGAGTTGGCATTGGAGATCTCGCTGACCTCGTTAGGATCAAGCCAGATCTTGCGCTTTCCACAGCCGACGACGGAAGCCGCCAGGCGCTTTTGGGTGGTGAGATTGACCCTATTGTGACGATGCAAATGTTAGCATTTCTTTCCCATTGAATATCGATGACGAATAAATTCATCCTAGATGCCATCTCAAAAGTCCAATCTTGGTCGTGAAAATTCGAGATACGTATAGATGGTACTATGGAAATCGATTTTGCTTACATCTTGACGGATTCCGAGTCGTTGATGGATTTTTGTCGATAAGTTGTCGCTGGAGTCGAAAAGTTGAGGAGGTGGAGGTCGTCTCAAAATCCCACCCTATCCGCGCTAGTGATTCGCACCAAAAATTTCCAGTGTGAATTTGTGGCCAAGACTATGCTTCGCTTGGGTCATGACCACGTGACAGAGTAACAACAGAGTTTCTTCTTGGAACGAATTCTGTGTTAGAGGAGAATCCTTTCAGGGAATGCGGGAAGACTACGAAGTACTTCCAGTTCTGATTACGATAATAAAGTTATCATGTGTCAACTTTCTCTATAACACTGATTCTAGTGTTAGTATGTGAAGAGTCCAGAATTGAGCTCAGGATTGTCTCCACCAATCAATGGAAGGCCTGGTGGAGGGCTACTCATCTGTGATTCATGACTGTACAGTAGATATCATGCATCGACATCGCATAAAGCAGCACAGCATTAAGGTTCAACCATGAGATTTTCTTGACATTGTTGTGTTTGATGTATACCAGATTTATCACTGTAAATCGTCCTTATCCATAAATGCTATGCACGCTTTTCTGTTTTCACCTATGCCAATTGGATGCTTAATAACCTCACTCATCTAGAGATCCTTCCCCCAAATCAACCTTACCAACACTCCAAATCTCCCTCTCGTCATCCACCTCATCATTCGACAAGCCCAAACCGCCTTGTCCACCTTCAGCTTCTTTCCTTTCACGTGCAGTATTACCGAGCCTCAGAGCCACTCTCTTAAAATAGTCTTGCATACTTCTTTTCTGCGTTGGTGGTAACTCCTGACTGGCGATATACTTGTCGAAAATCTTGCTCTCTTCGTCGACTACATTAAAGATAGCCATAAAGGCAGCTTCAGCTGCTAGCTTGACTGGGATGACGGGATCTCGTACACTTGCGAATATTGGTGTGGCCAGAAGTGCGAGATGTGGTCGAACCAGCTCCATATGATGTCGACATGTGGTTCGAATGACCACCAGAGCAAGTCGACGAGTGTCGACAGGGTTGCCGGGCTGAATTGCTTGTGCAAGAGCATCAAAAACAGGCTTCAACTCTTCAAATGAGTTCGTTCTCTCATCTGCGAGAAAGAATTTACCAGCAGCAAGAACACAGTTATCGGAAGTGAAATTCTGGTAACAATTAGCATTCTTGATTGATAGAGAGAAAAAATTTACTTACGTTCTTGCTTGCAATACCTTGACAGATCAGACCGGGAAGATCGCTTGCAAATGCACCTTGTGTTAGAGATGTAGCCGACTCAAGTAGAACAGCATTCAAAGCCAAGACTGAAGATTGCGTGAAGTGAGTTGTCATGACACGATTTTTGATCAGACTATGCGAGTTTTCACTAGGAATGTTCTTGATAAGAGCACCTAACAGTTTGGCGTTCGTGATCGCCATGGAAATATCGTTGTCTTCGGGAGTCGTGTCAATCAGACTGAGTACACCGTTTCTTGACACCTCGCTCATGTTCGCACCAGCTTTGCTGATGACTTCAAACAAAGCTTTCAACATTGCGTTACGCACACCAGCATCAGAAGTCCTTGAGCCAGCGACCAACTCAGCAATCAGGGGATCGATACGAGGCGTCAATGTAATCAGTGTTCCCAAAGCCTTTGCTGCACGAGATCGCAGAACCTCGCTGGACGTATCCGCAAGCGATTTAGCGAATGTCCGCTGGAGTTGGGGCAAGAAAGGTTTCAGTAACGTAGGAATCTTCTCCAGCAGGTTATTGAGTGTCAACAGAATGGCTGCCTTCACGTCGACTGATCTCTCCGATACCACACGAATGAGTGGTCCAGTGATGGTAGTCACAAATGGCTTCAGCGAATCACCACTCGTACGGTCAACAATGTCCGAAATGGCTAGAGCAGATTGTGTTCTCTGTTCGGCTGTACCGTTCATTAAGCCTTGCAAGAAAATTGGCAAGATGGCATTGATTCCCTTTGGCAGGCCGAAACCTGGAAGGTTAGACCCAGCAACGCCTACACGCTGTAGAACTTGTCGTGTAGAGAAGACGAGTGCTTCCATTTCTTCCTTCTTAAGACGCTTTGTGAATTCGCTTAAAGCGGTCCATGCCGCCTTGATGACTTCAGTATCACGATCATCAAAGGAGTTCAACAGAGCTCTGATGATGTCTTGATTGTATCGTGAATAATCAATGTCAGCTGAAGCAAAGAATTTGGCAAGATGATAGTCAACTGCAGCTCTTCGTCGATGATCATCATGCTTCACAAGAGCTAACAGCACGCTCATTGTAGTGTTCAGACCATCGTACTCATCGATTGACAAGATGACTGCATCGAAAGATGCTTCCAAATCAGCTCGCAAGTCGTCGTCCTTGCATGCTATGATATTGTCCATGAGACTATTCAAGATATTTGGCAACCGTCTTGTAATGGCTGTTCCGGCCACACTGGATAAGGATGCTAACGCCTTCGCATTGAATGCAGAAATCGGCGATGTGGTAAGCGTTGGAATGAGATTGGGCAGAATGATATTTGACCTCGTCGTCTCTGTCAACAGTGTTAAGAGTGCAGAGAGCGCATTATCTGCTTCTTCCTCGTTTCTCAAGAGGCTCAATAAATGAGGCAGCACTTGATCAACTGCCTTCTTGCCAAATATCTGTTGTAAAGAATCAAATGCTTCTGCGGCAGCTTCTCGTACTTCTTCGTCAGAATCTATCAATGCTGTACGAACCACAGCGATCAGGGTTCTCTCATGATCTTCTAGTGCTTCAGGAGATGCAGAAGAGATGAGTTCCTTCAGCGCTATGCAAATACCCTGCTTGGCATCTGTATCAGTTGAGGTCTGCAGGCCTTCCTCCAAGGTTGGAAGTAGAGTTGACAGAACACCATCGCCGGCTTTACGAATCAGTTCTCCCAAAGCGTTCCCTGCAATAACCTTTTGTTCCATATTCGAACTGCCAAGACGACGAATTATGAGCTGAGTAAGAGTTGGTGTCAACTCCTTCAATGTTCTTGGACTAGCCACCAAAGCTTTCCACACATTAACGGCAGCTGTTCTAACAAGGCCCGAAGTATCGCATCGACAGATGTACAGTGAAGAAAGAACTTTGTTGCGTTTATCCTCGCCAAGGACTTCCAGTAGAGATGCGCCAGCTTCTTGTGCGCCCTCTTCAACCTCATCTTGTTCTGTGGTAGCGGTAATACCAGTAAGGTTAAACAGAAGGTCCCCAACAAGCTCAACTGAGCTGAGACGAATTCTGTAACTATCGTCCGCCAGACCTCTTTCGAGCTCGGGCAAGAGCAGGTCGATTGCCTTGGTTGCAAAATTCTTCACCAACAAACGTCCTGCCCTAAGAGCTGTCTCACGAATGGACTCGACGTCATCAGCGAGACCAGCAAGAATAGGCGGAATGATCTTGCTAAGATAATTTGCAAAGCTATTACCAAAACATACTGGCAAGAAGATGAATAGGGACATGAAGCCTTCGCGAACGGCAGCCTTGGTTGAACTGACGTTCTGCAAAATAGTTGGCAGTGTCTCCTCTAATCTGGTAGTTCCTAGTCCAGCAAGTACTTCACTAAGTGCTTGTGCAGAACCAAGTCGATCACCTGCGCCAGTATCTGACTTGAGGGTCTGCATGAGACCAGGAATGAGGTCTGGCAAAGCATCCTCACCAAGTTTCTCGATGAGAGATCCTAATGCCTTGGACGCAGTAGCACGAGTGGTAGGCACAGGATCGACAATAGCTACTTTGAGACCAGCGACCAGGATCGGAAGATGTGATATGAGGTCTTTGCGTTCTGTTAGATGAGCGAGACTGCCAATAACTTGAGCTGACTTTCGTTTAGTTGCAGAACGATCTCCAAGACCTCGTTCAAGGATACGAGCAACAAGAGCCAACGATGGTGCATCTAGGTAGTGGACGAAAGACACCTTGATTAATGCGTCGAGAGCATCATCCGTATATTTCGTGGCATCGCTTAGCGCTTTCAACAAGACACCTACCAGACTCTTGATTTCGGGATTGCTGATCACCTCACCAAAGCGCTTCAAACTTCGATTGGCTGCTAAACGTACTTCCTTGTGACTGTCGTTCAGAACGGCTGTTAATGGAGGGATAATCTCAGGCAAACTCTGAGCCAGTTGTTGAGGATCAAGATAAGCCATTGCACCAAGTAGGTCACATGCTCCCTTCTTACTTCTCCATTGCTGTTCTTCCAGCCCTTCTAATAACGTTGGCAGAATCTTCTTTACACCATAAGAGCTCAAGCTCGCAAAACATGCTTTTGCAGCAGCAAGACAGCCATCGCGAACATCAGCACTTGAATCACCAAATGCCGACAAAAGTTGTGGCACTATTTGGATGACATAAGGCTCAAATACACGACCTAGGATTGTCGAGAAAAGCTCATACGCCAACAAAGCACCTTCACGATGATTGACCTCTTTTTTGTTCTCAATCCCTGCGTGAAGAGTTGACATGATTCGATATTCTCTGAGCGCGGACAAACCTTTTCCATGGACGATCCCAGCAAGACCATATGCTGCGCCACGTCTTGCCGCATATTTCTTTGAGTTGAACAATCGGTCCAAAACAAGCTTGACGTATTCTGAAGTTTGTTCATTAGAAGCACGGACTAAAGGTGGCAAGCACTCTGCCACGGCGTATTGAACTGCCTCAGAGGGTGTACTCAGAGTGTCAAGAAGCCTGCCGACCACCTTTGGAACACGTGCATCACCATCAGCCAAATGCCGTGCAAGTGCACCATACATTATGATGACTGCCTCATTGACTCTGTCGGCGAATTCTGACCCCTTGTCTGGCGTTTCTAGCTGCTGTTCGAACGTTTTCATCAATGCTTCCACTTTATTTTTTCCATGAAGTGCGATGATTGCAATGGTCGCCTCAACCATTTCTTGTCGAACATTTGACTCTTTGTCACCGAGCGGACCTTTTTCAATCAAGAAACGAAGAAACTCGTCCAGAATCTTGTCATCGAATATGGGGGCCAGCTCCTTAAACGCAAGAGCAATGCCATTTCGGCCCTCCCACGGGTCTGTGAGATCGGTCTTTCTTGGCATGCCATACTCATCAAGCTGAGGTACACGAGGTTTTGCTAGCTCAAGGTATCGTGACTGAAGCCTTGACAGCACTTCTGGGAACGTTGATGGTTGTGTCTGAACTGACTCGGCAAGTGATCTGGCGGCAGCTCTTCTTAGCTGTTTATCGCTACTGTCTAGGTAAGGTAGAATTACGAAGACAGACTCTGGAGAAAGCTCAAAATCACTTTCTTCCCAAATTTCACGGCCCAACTCCACGTTCTCTGCTACGTCATCATGACAAGCGAGCCATATTTCTTCAGAGAATTTGAGCTCGCTCATATCGATTTCCGCGCTGATAGCTTGTAACACCGATGTTCTGACTGAGACCTGCGGCACAATCGAGCCCCTGCTTAATATACTTATCTCTTCACTGGTAATGTTGGGAGCAATGCATCTTGCAAGATCTGAAAGGCAGTCCTTGATCATTTTGTAATGCTGGTTGTATCTTTGCATAGAGGAGATCAGCGTTGTCAAAATCTCATCGCGAGGAACTCGTACGTCCGCGGACGCATCTGTGTGGAAGCTAAGAAACTCCAAGGCTAAGACGAGCTGAGCTTCGGCATCATCGACTTCTCCAAAGCCACCTTGTTGAAGTACCAAGAAGACTAGCGGTAGTATATACATCAGTGATACCGTATCGAATGGTCGCTGCTCTCCAGAGAATCTAAGTCGATAGAGTACACGCGTAACGAGCGCTCCTAGGGGTTCCTGGACAAGATGGTCGGGCAACTGAGCCACGTCCAGTGCCCTTAGCGTAGCAATACCGATAAAGGGTCGCAAAGAGCCGATTCGCGAATGTAGCTTTTGCGCACATAACGTATAAGCGTCAGCAGCTGCACTTCCGGTGATCAACCCTGCTCCAGCTTTGATTACACTTATTAGTGCCTTAACGGATGGACCTAGCCATAAGCTTGCCTCTGTTGGCGGACCAGCAGCAAGACTTTGAATAATTCCAATGCCACGCAGAAGTTTTGCCTCAATACTGCGAACTCGAAGTCTGATTGCTGATTCTTTTTTTCAATTGAGCATTGACTTTGTTGGCCTCCTCTGACGTCAACTTCTTCTGCTGTCCCTTCTTCGCAGCTA
>Ga0181470_100293_pt1 | contig 13196 bp, 17 predicted proteins | sample InSIn5SAF170_FD_119082 | JGI IMG/M metagenome (GOLD analysis project Ga0181470, IMG submission 119082) | Clean room microbial communities from NASA Spacecraft Assembly Facility at Jet Propulsion Laboratory, Pasadena, California, USA -... ...
GATTGAGAGTTTAAAGGTTTGAACCCAGATGAAGGAGACGACTGGGGAGCGGTCAATCGAGCGACGGTCGAAGTAGTTTGTTGCTGCAGCGATGATACATCCGATGAGAAGACCAAGGACAACAGCGCCTGGGGTGTTGTTAGCACTCTCAGTCGCTTACAAGAATTGAGATACTGCTGAACTTACAAGACTTCATGATAGGAGAACCAAATCTCTCAAGCAAGATGATGCTGATGAAAACAGAGAATCCGAGACCAATGAACTCAGCACTTCCCCAAGCCAAAGCGTGAGGAGCAGTGTTACTTGGGCAAAGCTGAAGAACACCGTTGACAGAAGGGCGTCCATAACAGCTTCCACTTCCACCAGCCCAGTTCTTAAGACCAGTCTCGATGAGTTTGACACCAATCAAAGCGACGGTTGGACCAGTGACGATAGGTGGGAACAACTTCTTCAATAGCTTGGGACGCATAAATGAGAGCCCAATTTCGAGCAAGGCGCAGAGACAGCATGTGCCGAGAATTGCTCCATAACCCTCTGGGCATGGAAGCTTCTTGCCTGATGCATCTGTTGGACACATTCCATTGGCGTACATCTGGGACAGTGCTTTTGTGGCGATTGGAATGATGGCGAAGGAAGTACCAACGACTGAGATCAAGCCAGTGCCAATATAATATGGTGTTTTGTAAATGTGGAATCTGGTAATTTGGATAGCCGAGAGAATACCACAGACGATGAGAGAAGTTGAGACAAGGTATTGAGTTGTGCCGGCCGAGAAGTTTGCAGCTCCTCCACTGTAGAAGCAAGTAAGTAAAGGTACTTCGGAATTGTTGCTGCCATCTAAGATTCTCGACATAGAGCTTGTGAACCATCAAATGGATATGCTTACATAATAATTGGTGGTGTGATGACACCAGCTAACATAGCCTGAGATACAGATTAGCACTGTTCGAAACACGGGAGTGGCATCAAAGCCAAGTGAAAGAGCGTACCAAAGCATGTTGAAATCCCAATAACAATGCGAGGAAGACTGGCATTCTATCCTGCAAACCAAAGAAAGGCGCCTTCTGCTTGCTCTTCTTCATGAAGGGCAAGTTTGGCTTGAAGAGAAATTCTGGTCATATTAGATGATTTCCATTTGCAGAATCTCGTAAGAAGCTTACTATAGTCATATGTGCCGATAAGCCCCTCATAAGTCGTGAATGCTCTTACAATAGCTTGCAAGCTCTCCTTCTTCGTTCGCTTGGGGCTGTAGTCGGGTCCGATGTTGTCTGGACCATCCAAAGGTCCTTGATCGAGGGTGACACCCATTTCTGCTGATTTCTAGGTATGTGCGAAATCCGTTTTACTGAACTACTCTGCTGTTAGAAATCTTGACATTCACCGTAATCGGATTTTCGAAATTCGGAGCTACCCACAATTACTCGTTGAAATAGTAGAGAAGGCAAAACTGAGTCGCCAAAGTCAAAACGTCACAAGGCGGGGGAAAGGACGTCGAATGAAGGATGAGAGATGGTTAACAGCTTTGGAAACGATGGTTCCAGAATGAGGAGCAGTGATCATTACATATATATACACATACACTGTGTATGGTTCCTTAACCTTATCTATCCCATCAAACGCCAACCCAGCCATCAAACCCAAAGGCAAATCTCTACACATCCCAAGCTGTCATGGAGAGCTATCAAACAAAAAACAAGTGAGGGACGCCGCCGTCCGTAGTGTGGGGTACGATAACTAGCAGATTCACCAATGGGAGTTGGCAGCGGCTGGCAGCGATCTCCATCCCCTCCGACAATTCTCCAATCAGTAAAAATGAACTTATCATGGCCCGCGGGCTTTGTCGCGTGCAACCCTGGTGAGGCTTGCAGCTTTAGCGAAGCATCTGTGCAGCCACTCAGAGCAGGCTTGGCGGCCAGGAGTGGAAAAATATATCAATTTCGGTGGCCTCCGATAGGACTCTTTCTCATTCATGTGCGGTCCCGAGGATTTGGGATTGTGTTGGACAGCATGGGGATGCCGCACATTCATCACAATGTTCGGTCTGGCCGTGATCGAGAAGCTGTATGCGTTTTTAAAAAAAATATTTGTGAATTTTGTACAGGCATTGCTCAGGGTAGATTTGAAGGACGATCCATCAGGCGATCTATCTATCCATGCCTCCTTCAGTCTGATTTTGATGCTGCAGAGCGAGTCTATCAGAAGCCTCTGACCTACACCCTGCAGATCCTAGTAGCCCTTTATATCATGCAGAGCATACGACCGACGTCAGGACGGGCAGATCATGACGGGAAGTGTGATGGATCTTTGAGATCCTGAGATCGCTGCATGGTACAGGCATCAACCAATGATTGTATCCCTCCAAACTTGACGATATAGTGTATTTAGACGATCTCGGTTGTATTTTGGTTATTACCGCAAAAGAAGATAGCCTAGGTTGCCGATTGCTGTGAAAGCAAAACTCTTTGTAGATCTCTCGTTTTTGTGATATAATCCCAACTGTAAGCTCGGCTCAAGATATGAATTGTGAGGCTTCATAGATTAAACAGGGATGTCCGTCGCAAGCAGGATTCGAACTGTCTATGGTATCTTGACTACTGTTTTCGTTTCAGTTGACATAGTAAGCGAACCAAATTCCAATATTCACGTTCATCGTGTTTCCTCAACCGACTTGTTCACTTTGTGGAGTGGCTAATCCGATCTACCACCTTATTTTGGCGATCACAGGAAACTCGTCATGATGGTACATTGACTGATTGTTGCAGAAATTATTCCTAGATAGTCGGGGTTCTTGTCGTTCGAAAAGTCATTCTGCGTCCAAACACATTGTATCTTTGACAATGCGCTATCTCGAAGGACTGATTTCGGCGTACGAGCAATAAGATCGAGTACTACTAACCGGTGGCAATCGCTTCTCGCTTCCGATCCGATAAGAAAAAGCGGTAGCAAAGCCTCGCACGAATCGAGCTTGCTAGCAATCTCGATACCTTCACTCACGTAGTGTTCAATGTCATTATAGTGTGTACCAGTAGCCTTCTTCAGGTATATCAGTGCAGCAAGCTTGAAGAACTGCACAAGAGTTGATCGGTGATTAGCACTGTCAATGCTGGAATCACAAACATTGCTTGTCACATTCTTTATTCTCAGCTCCAAATTTCTTAGGGTGGTGACCAGTTTGTTTGTTTTCATATGTGTTCGAGATTCCAGCGGCAGCGCTGATACCGTCTCACATACCTCTAATAGCAGCTCCAAGATTGTGAAAAGAGGTTGGACGGGTCGAATTGTCTGGTACTGTCAGTATCATGCCGTCACAAAGGTGAATGTACCCACTTCTTCGCCTCCGTAAATTCTAGCGACTGGCTGTAAATTCATTCTCGTATCTTGTCCCTGCCAATGCCTTTACCAAATCAGTACCAAGTATTTGCGACCCTAACTCCTGTTCAAGAACTGCCCACTTCGCTTCTCTTGCTAAGCTAAGCATTATAGGCGACTCACCAAAGACTGAATCGAGCGCAAAGATCATGATAGTACACCCAATCCCACAATGTTAAGAAATCGTCATCAAGTTTAGCCTTATCTTGAGGTAAAGCCTTGATGACATCCTTAATCCCACCAATATACCATGTCCAACAATTTGTAGTTTTGGTAATTTCCCGAGTCTATACTTATAATTAGCAAATCGGGCGGCAGTTGAGACTGATTTTCTCCGCTCACCTCGCAACAACATAACAGCATTCCTGCAGCAACGTGTTGCATTATCTCTTTCTCTCCATCTAGACTTTGGGCTGACACTGCCAGTGCCTGGATTGCGGAGAGTTTCATCTCCAAAGCTTGTGCTTGGACGCCGTAACGATCAAGTGACGACAGCGCCAATAAGGATTTCAAGACTGCTATGCTTGACGGTGAGCTGTCCTGTGTAGCCATTCGAAATATTATATTGCACACGTCATTTTCCATACGTCCTAAAGTGCGAAGTCGATCAAGAGCTGTGCTTCGAACTGTGTAGATTAGTAGGAGTTATTTCGGACTGACAACTTAGACTTACAATGCTGGAGCAGATCAAGGGTATCATCGTCCATATTTTTAAGAGACACCCATGGCGCTGTTATTGGTGTGGCACAAGTCCGGCAACCTAGCTATGGTTAATTTTACGTTTTGGTGACCATGTAGGTGTACAAACCCATTGGATCCGTGGTGGTTAAATAGTTGTACACTTCCATTTCCCATTTACCAATATTGACCATATGCATGTCTAGCAGATCAATCTTTTGTGGTAGTGAGTATGGTGTTCTAACCACAATAGATCGCCTCTTATCATTTTCTTTTGGCCACGATAGTCGAAGGCCATATCCTGTACAGACTCTCCCGGCTTTGAGACAACATCCACATGTTGGAACAGCTCGGTCACAGGCTATCCTACGGTCTTGAAGAATTAGTTGAGCAGACACAACAGAACCATCTGGAGGTCATATTTTTACCTCTGCATGTTCCACAACCTTTGGTAACTGGTGCGAGTTTGCCCGTAGGCATGATTGGTCAGCTCTTTGTGGTTTCGTGTGGATCCCGAAAAGATATGTTCTCCCTTTACCAGCCACGAAGAGTAGAATCTTGTAAGCAGATTGGAAATGCAAATAACTCAGCTCGTGAAAAGTTGCAGTCTTTAATAAATCAATGAAGGGAAGTAGTGAAGGACTTGCTGTTAAAGCGATACTGTCTTGGAGGTCGGTCCACTTTTTCTTCAAGATGGCATCTTTCTGCGGCTCACTAATACCAAACAGGAAAAGTAACAACAAAGAGGTCGGCAGCCAAGTCTCTAGAGATGGAGGAAATACGACGCATCGATGTGTATGGACATGCACGTAATTCAGGTACCTTGCCAGCTTTGTCATTCGTGGGTCGCTCTTCTCTATGATTCTTCCATTTTCTTGAGTCCGACTTTCCTGCTGCATTGCAACAAAGTTCACACTATCAATCGCATCCAAGCGTGGGTACATATCAACACAAGGAAAGGTGGATGAATCGCTCGAAGTACTATATATATATACTCCATTGGCTTTGGTATGATGGAAGAAAAATATCCCCTCATAACAGACTACACTCGTCTACAAGCTTTCTCTTCCATCAGTCAATTTAGTCACTTCTCAGTCGCAAACAACTCGATTAACATATAGAGCAATGCCCTCTTACTTCATCAGCGGAACCTCAAGAGGCCTTGGTGTAAGTAATCTTTAAATTCCAGAAATGGGATCAATGCTGAAACTTGGGGTTTCAGTATGAATTCCTCCGTCAACTCTCCAGAGATCCAGCAAACACAGTCATTGGCTTAGTTAGAGATAAGTCAGCAACACAAAAGAAGATTGCAGCAGACAAGGACCTGAATGGCAGGGATAATATCCATATCCTGCAAGCAGATCTCACGGACTACAGAGCTTTAAAGGTCAGTTCTATTGTATACCGTGGGTGGAATCACCCTACATACCTAAGATGACGAGGTTATGCGCAACTTCATGGCTGTACTAGCCATAATCCTTTTCGCACCAATTTCGTATCCTCGAGAGAAGACAACGCTAGCTAATACATGAACGCCTAGTTCGCAGCGGAAGAGACTTCGAAAATCACATCTGGCCGTCTTGATTATGTGATTGCCAACGCAGGTCTCATCTCCAAATTTTCAGGCTACGATGGCCTCTTCGAACTGTATGTACCAGGTTCTATCACTTCTCATTAGGTCCTAACAACGATATAGTGGAGAAACTGATCCTGCCGGACTTGAGCAAGATCTCAAAGACAGTTTCAACACCAACGTTATCGGCACAATCCATCTCTTCAACGTCCTCCTCCCTCTTGTTCTAAAGGGCGACGCAAAGAAGGTAATCGCAATGTCAACGGGTCTGACAGACGAGGATATCAGTCGCAAACACAAGATGTTCACAGCAGGTCCCTATGTTATTAGCAAGGCGGGCTTGAACAACGTTATCAACAAATATCACGGCGAATTCTCAGTTAGAGGCGTCCTTTTCATGGCAATATCACCTGGGCTCATCGATAACGGACAATTTGGCCAGCCTACTGAGAAGCAACAGAAGAGAGGCTACGAACAGTTTCTACAATTTCAGACCGAATACCCACACTTCAAGGGGCCATTCACCAATGAGGAATCTGTTGGACACATCATGAAGGTTATCGAGAACTCGAGTGTTGCAGGCGGAAATGGAGGAACTGTTGTCTCCCATTTTGGCAATAGACAATGGCTTTGAGCTGTTGCACAAGCTTTCGTGCTGTCGAGGCAGGATGGAAAGCTAGACTTATATTAGCGACAATGTAGATGAACTCCAATTTATCAAGTTCTCTGCGGTTGAGAACGTATCTTGAATTACAATTTTCAAGATCGTGAGTTCATTATATGACAAACGTCGCTTCAATTTCATGTCGTAGTTATGAATATGGACATGGTAGTTGCAACACGCTTTGTCCTGCCGCCAAACGAGCCCATTTTCTCTTTACATACAAAAGCATTGATCGCCCTAGATCTCGCTTGATCACCCCAAACCAATTCTGATCAAAGGCTCTCTACGACGTCGTTGCACTAGCAGTAGTAGCAGCCTCCTTCTCTCTAGCCAATTTCTCCTCCATCTTCCTCCTCGCGCTCAAAATCATTTCCTCCCTCCTCTTCTGCAACAGAGCCTGTCTCTCACCTTTATTTTGACTCCAAGCCTGCGGCTGCTTCTTCTTTCCTGCCTCAGGTGCATCCTGCTGTTGTACTTCCGGTTGCGCTGATAGCTTCGATTGAAGATTATATCGTGTGATGAGATCTGGTAACGTTGATTTCGACGCCGTCGATGTGGCAGTCGTGGTGGAAGAGGAGAGTGGTGTTGGCGGAGGTTGCGGTTGGAAGGATTGCGGTGGCTGCAACCGGCAAAAGTACATGTTAGCATGTGTTCCAGGTAATTCCATGACCATACTGCTTCCTCATCTCGTGTCCAGTACCGGTCAAGTACGGTAGTCCCTCCAAACTCCCCGTAAAAATCACAAGAAGCAGAAAGGAAGCAAGAAACTGACCTCCTCTAATCCCCGTCCACTCAAGATCCTCTCCGTAGTAGCAGCCACACTGCCGCCATTCCGCTGCAGATCCCACATTATACTCCGTCTCGAAACCTGCGGAAACATCTGCTGAATAGTCTCTACATCCTGTTCGCGCACCCGGTTGCGACCGCTACTTGAGGACGAGGATGAGGAAGAGGGTGAGAAGAAGAAGTAGCGTAACGCAAGTCCACCGAGCAGGATTATGATTAAGAGCTGGGGGACATTGACGGTTTGTTCTGGCGGTGGCATTCTGAAAGCCCAAGAAGTTCAGAATATCGAAAAGAGAAGGGATGTTGTGAATGTGAGGATGACGAGGTGGGTGAGAGCTTATATGTTATTTGGGTTGCGATAAGTAGATTCCACACGCGATGATATTGGAAAGAGCCGGGAGTGTTCGATTTGTTAAGAGTATGCTCTGCAGAAAGCAAATTTGATTGCGAGACAGTGAGTACTTGCGCAAACAGATCAATCAAAGAAGAGAAAGTTTGTAGTTTACAACACAATATCATGCATGGATCGGAAACTATTATCGTGATAGATATAAGAAAGTGGCGTCAGCCATAACTCCGGACATCACGTGCGCAAGGTACCTGCTATTACAAGGCCTCAGGGACTCTTGTTAAACTTCTATAGGAGAATAGCAATTCTGAAATTCGCAGGAGGGATTTTTTCTCACGAATTCTCTCATACGTGTTAATTCTAAAGTTTTGCACAGAGTCAGACTTTCAAACATTTAGTGCAATGACGATTACGAAACATTATCATATTATCAGAGCAATGTTATGCAATATTCTTGCGGCCAGCAAGATTCCCAGGTAGACTATTACACAGCCGAGATACATTGTCTTTGTCAATAACGACTGTTGTGAGGTTTACGACCCTCTAGTATTAGGTTGCGACTGCTCCAAATCATCGTACACGAGAGTTAACTCTCTCTGTTGTCATAGCCATTAGTCTTCGTCCTTGAGCTGTGCTAGTATGGACTCACTCTTTCCCGCGCCCACTGCTTGATGTCGAAGAATATGTAATATCCTCTCTCGGATGCATTGTTTATAGGCTGAGGTTGCATCAGATCGTCTTTCGTAAGCCATAACTGCAACTTCTTGTGATATCGCCAATGTCGATTATGCCTGTCGTTACATTAGCTTTACAGTTCTAAACGCGCATCAAGCAGGAATCAATACTTACAATTCAGCAGCAGCCATGATCTGTTGTAGACCACCAGGGTTGCTGTAGAACATGAACATTAATGCCTCGTCATTGAAATTCCCTAACTTGGTGTCAAGCTGGGCAACGTTCGACACTCGATAACAATCTGGTAGTGTATAGCTTGGAACTGGCGGTCTTGCGGGCTCATTATCGAATAGGGAGTAGATCTGACCAGATATCGGCCTGTTACAACATAAGCACATAGGACAATTAGAAAGAAGCACTCTATACTTACTCTCCAGAATTCAGATCAAAGCCTAAGCTTGAGATATCCGTTCCAGTGACTAAAGCAGCATAATCTGGGAAGTTGGTCATCAAGGTTGTGAAACCCTTGATACCCCATTTATCGAGTTCCTGCATATGCGCGAGAGGATCGTGTATTTCAGGCTCGAGTGAATCTTGAGTATTTTGCGCACCAAGTGATGGTCGACTTGATGTGCTGTTGACCTGTTGTGTCGTGGTATCCCGTCCTGTATTCGATAGCTGATTGTTCTCGTCACGTTGCGATATTGAACCGAATTGTGAGCCAGTAATCGACTGCTATCAAAAGTTAGCAGATACAAAGATTCAAGCCGGTGCTCATGTACACTTGGTCCGGTTTCTGATCCTCCAGGTAAACCCTGATGTGAAGTCTCTACAGGAGACCTTGACGACACGCCTAATAAGAGTCAACCAAGTTTCACTCATGAACATGTCACGTAATCACCTGATGCACTTGAAGGTGAAGCAACCCGATTCCCACCAGCGGGTCTGTTGCTGCCTGATAGAGCATTCAACAATCCATTGCTGCCATTCCTAGAAGGTTGTGGTGGGTTGGGCGCACCAAATCCAATCCCATTGGATTGTGCCCCGAAGCTATGGAGGAGGCCTCGATCTTGCCCAATATCTCCACTCGCACTTCGATTATTCAGTGGCGGAAACTCATCGGCACCACTATTCGATTGTGTCGATTGTCCCACCGTATTCGAGTTGCCGAATCTGAAGCCCATGCCACTGCCCGTCAGCTGTGGACCAGTGGGTGAGAACAACTCTTCCTGCTGTTGCTGGGCCTGTTGCTGAGGTTGCTGCAATCGCAAGTTCCCAGTCTGTCCTGCGTTTCTCCCTGCTATCGTCCAAGTCGACTGGCTCGGTTGAGGCTGGTTATTCGATAAAGAAGGGAACTCGCTAGATTTCCAAAAATCAGCATCTGCAGCAGCAAATGTTCCACTGTCATCCACCGTGGTATCTGATAATTCACTTGGGGACTCACGAAGGATCTAATTGTGCAGAAGGTTGCGACGACGCGCCAATCGTCTGTGCGAAACTCGACATCATATTTCCCTGCCTCGGCGCTGGCAGACCACCACTACTCAAAGGAGCATTTCCTGCGCCAAAAGCCCATGTTCCACTGTTGTTCGCTAGTAAAGCATGGCCGTGTCAGCAAACATCCCTTACACGGTCGCAGTTTTTCGTGCTCTGGGAGACCATACCCAATTTCCCGCTTGGTGGTATTCGATTCGATGCACTCCGACTTTGTTGTACTTGTTGTTGCCCTTGGAAACCGTTCGGAAGTCCTCGTAACGATTGCGGTCCGACTGCTACACTTGGTTGTCAGCAAATTACCCTCGTTTCGTTCTGTCTTCTTGCGATGAATACAAAGCCGCAAGACCAGTCAAAGCAGATATGTTAAACATTCCATCGCCCCAACCTCGTATTGAACATTACAATGCCAACAATGTGGAATGATCGAATGCGCCTCATAGCAATTAAAGAGCTTTGGCAAAGCTTTAGATATGCCAAAGCGTGAGGCAAACAGAGTCGTGTGCTTAAGTGTGCAATTCCTTTCGATGCCCACTGCTCACAGTGCACAACATCGCCGTCGCAATACTCGTCTTCCCTACTATAACCATATTTCCACAAGTTCTGATCCCTCTGAGGCCATCATTGTAGGCTTATTCGTTGGAATCCCAGGAAAGTACATTGCTGCTGGATTGTTTGTAGAAGAACAATTGACAAACCTACCTGGTCGATTCATCTTGTCAAAACGTGTTTGTCAATCCACTAGAGTGCTGTCCGTCTAAAGGAGTCGTAATTATCTCGTTCGAAGGTGTGTCGATGCTGTAGTATTACAACGTCCAATGTTGCATGCGTATACATACTCTCGTAGTTGTTGCTGTTATGTCCAGAAGAGGGAAGGCGCAGAGATGCGCCAAGAATACACGCCAAGATTGTTTCTTGGAGATTGTACGCTTCTTTTAACAAGCTTGTAGGATTTGTGGAATTATAAAAGGATGCATTTGAAAGCCTATTGGACTTTGGTACATACATTATATTAACATATTAAGATAAGATCGCCACTTGAGTGCATAATAAAACTGCTAGGTTGTGTTAAGATAGACTCACACAAGCTCCGCTGCTCTTGCATCCCATACCACTCTCCATGTTGTTAACCATAACTCTCGTCAAGTAGAGTACCTGATCACAAACCTATCTGAGAGACAACCTCAAGTCTTTCGCAACACGTAGAGAGGATTCATATGTTGTGATTCTCACATTCTATGCATCATCCTTCATCATGCCAGCTTGCTCTGGCTGCCATAGCCACGTTCCTCCTCATTTCAACAGCACACAACGGAATCCTTTGTGTCGATCCCATACCCATACACGACTCACCACATACTTCGATAGACTGCGTGTGTTAACCCTGATTGAACATTCGATTATCCATTATAATGAGGGTCGGGTAGTATAACACCTGACGTCCTTTTTTCGAATGAAGACCTTAAGTCCCTAGCCATACTTCTGCTATTTGTCATGTCCCAAGATAGACTCGACAACGCTTAGAAACAACTTCCTGTAATTGCGCCCCTTTGAAAAGTGCCTTGTATGGGTATCATCAACGCCTGCCCAACTTCTCAATCCCAAACACCCCTGCTCTCTGCTGTTCGTCCCAAAACTCTTCATTTATATTAGGTGTTTCAATATTCTCGATCTGCGAAGAATCGAATTTGACGTCCGACTTCTGACAATCAGTATCGGCATCATCTTTACCTTGGTCCTCGTCTAGTTTAAGTGCCGAAAAGATAGTCTTCATATCTCGTAAATCTTCACTCGTCGTGTCTCGTGCCGGTGTAGTCCTTTCTTCGACAAATTTGCGTATTGATTGGACGATGCTAGGATAGTTTTCATTATTAGGCAGCCACCAATGCATACAAGAGCGATCACGGAACAAATCAGCGAACTTGCTGCGAAAGGTATATGGATATATGTATCTATCGCCATTAGCTTTACTCAGCCATGCTTTAAGAAGCGCTTACCCATTTGCCTCGATTGACGCGAACTTTCTTCGACCCCACATCGCATGCATGTCATCGCGTGGTAAGAATAGTAAAGAAATTCCGAGACTTGCTTGCAGACAGAGTATCGTGCCTTTCGGACTCTCCGGCCATAACTCAATTGCTTCAAACAGTTGACAGCTCTGATAGGCTTGCCTTGTAAGCTCTGGACTTGGTTGAGTATTTGTGATCTGCGCAGTCTGATATTTGTGCATAATATCAATAGAAAGCCAGTCCAGCATTGCGATATTCATAGGAAACAAAGGTCCATCATAGAAATAGCCCGGTTCCCATGGATCTACGATACTCTTGCAAGTGGCTGGTGGAACACCATGAAAATCGTGGACGAGATACTGCGGATCGCGTAAGACAGGATCCATCTTGGTTTTCCACTCCGCGATGCGCTTTCCAAGAGCTCCATTTTCAATCTCGAATTGCTTTGGTGATATCTCACCTTTTCCCATACGAGCAAACAAGAGTGCCATGTCCATTGCAAGGAGTCGATACTGCCATTGTTGTGCAAGAATCCTCCATGCCAAATTTTCTGGTGCAGACTCAGATTGCTGCAAGAAATATTGCAGACCATAAGAAAACCATTCTCGGGAAAGTACTGTTTGAAAGCCACCCAGAAGACCAGCAAAAACGTCGAAGCGCATATACCAATCCATCAACGTGCGTGATAGTGAAGATTCCATGACCGTTTGTGGAGTATATATTTCGGTAATGATCTCGAACGCAGCTTTTTGATGTCCAAGTAAATTGACCCAGTCACCCAAGAATTCCTGTATGCTGTCAGCGATGAGTAAATTATTCTGTCAAAGCACATACTTCAATGGTTGTGAGCTGTAAAATGGCCATTAGGATACCAATTTCGTGCTTCTCACCACGTCTCAAGGACAGTAATAACAATGATACAGCTTTGTTGTAATACGGCAAAAAGTGCTCGATCCTGCCATCTACTTGGTGAAGTGTCCGTTGAAAAGCGGCAAAACCAACAATGCCGTATAACAACGCTTCGTTACCCAATGCCGTCTCCAAGAGCTGTGTTTGTAGAAAGTTATGTGGGTCGAACTTGAAGGAGTAGTGCATGTACGTGATGTTTTCGTAAAAGTATGCAAGATGGAATTGCAAATCCGGGGCAAGATGTGCCCATTTATGTTTTACATGAGGAGGGCCTGAGGTTAATGGACAGCGCTGTTGGTAACGGTTGTTACGTGAACCCTGTTGGGATGGATGCCCAATGGAGCCTTCAGTCGAGGGGGTAGGCGATGTTCCTTTGTCCTGTACCAGTGAAGGTGTCTCTGATCCGGGTCGAGTAGAGGTTCTGGCTGTGACTGATGGCTGACTCGAGTGCCGGTTAGTGTGCGTAGAATTTGTGATCCTTCCTTCAAATACAGTGACATCTGCGTCTTCGTCTTCGTCAGGTATGGAGTCTAATGTCTCATAAGCTCCATCACCTTCTTCGTCTCCAGATGAGGAGTCGCGGCTTTCGTCAGTACTCAATTGACCAGTTTTGCTTCCGCCAGTCTTGGAGCTCGTCGTCTGTTCTGGGTACACGCAATCTCTAGAACCCTTCTTGCATCCTAACAAGGT
>Ga0181470_100296_pt1 | contig 13150 bp, 15 predicted proteins | sample InSIn5SAF170_FD_119082 | JGI IMG/M metagenome (GOLD analysis project Ga0181470, IMG submission 119082) | Clean room microbial communities from NASA Spacecraft Assembly Facility at Jet Propulsion Laboratory, Pasadena, California, USA -... ...
GGTGTGCTTGAAGAAGCTTGAGAATCAACTGGTGTGTCGAACGCAGCTTGAGAGTAGGCTGGCAGGTCGGTATGGGCAGAGTCGCTCCGATCGGGCCTGGCCGTTGGGGCGTTGGTCACAGATGCACTTTTCTCCATTATGAATTGATACCAAACTGCTTCTGAAGTCGAGTCTTAGGATCAGGGAAGAATATAATCTCAAGTCCTGACATCAAAGGGTCCAGTCAAATACATATGTGATGCATCATCGGAGCCCTGTGACGACGCCCGAACGGCAAACAAGGAAGGTCATGAGGCTTTTACTACCACTGAGGCTTATAACTCCCAGGCAACTGTTGGACGATTATCCCTGACAGTCAGAGGCTAGCGATCCTTCAGGCATTTCTGGGTCGCGACTCGCGACATCCTGCTAATAGAACAATCTATCGTCGCAGGAGTACGCCGTCTTTGCCGGGCGCCAAGAACGTGTTTCCAAACAACACATCACTCTCTGCTTTCAAACTCGCCTCAGGAGTCAAATACCAAGATGGAAACTACACCGGCCAAGCTCGAAAAACTCATGGCATCATGCCAACACGATATCTGGGGCTTCGTGATCTACCGCAGCGCTTACGGACCGGATTCCGACACCGACTTTTTCGCCCTCATCCGACATCTCAAAGACCTTGTTGCGGAATGCGATGAAGACTACGGCAATCAACCGATATTTCAAAGACTAACATGGACGATGTTCGACGATCGAAATACGTTAGAGAATGCAACGAATGCGCAGATCAAGAAGACATTCAGCGAGTGGTGTTGCAGTGATTCTGCGATATCAGAGCAGCCTAACTGGTTGCATCCAGTCAGCCAATCTCCTCTCGCTCGGTATCAATTCTGCTTGCATATTGATCAGGCATCGCTTGATTCATTCAGCACGGCCACATCGAAATCCTCTGCCTCTAAGTCTCTAGCAACGGCTTTCGTGAACATTGTCGCTCGCCGCTTTCCACAGGATATATCCGAGGAGTACCTAGATGACCCCGGAGATGACGCAGACGATGAATTCGAAGACGATGGATTGTACTCTCCAATTGAAGGGAATCATGAGCCAGATGTGGGTTGGTGTAAACTTCCTATTGACCAAATCTACCTAGGCGCCTATGTCGAGCTGTGTCACAACGAGACATGGTTTCGTTTGTATGTCCGTCCACCAGCTCTGGTTGGGAGTCGACATGGTTTGAGCTACGATGGGTTCTGAGATGGATATGTAGACATGTCCAATTTGATATTGGCTGCATGGCAGATGTCGCCCGTCGTTGCCCAATCAACTCTAGCAAATAATCATGAACTTATACCAAGGTTTAGCTATTCTGCTACGTACGGCCAAAACATCTTCACTCATTATGAAGAGTTAGTATCTTTTCTACATTCGTTCGCCATCTTTCACGCGCCACAACGAGTCCAGTAGGCTCGACACGTGAGGTAAGCGCCGGCCAAAGTGCTGAGCCTCATTCTTGTCGCGCGCCTGTAGGTGTCAATACGTGACTACTCAGTACTCCCCTGTTCAACTTCTCCAAATCACTTCACTCTCCTCACTTTTGGCACTCTCCGACTATTCGAGATGCTCGACCGTTTGACGGAAATCTTTGCGGGCATACGCAGTAGAAAAAACCGATCAATAGTTCTCGTTCTAAGACGCGCGACTTCGACTAGCTTGCTGCACATCGTGCCGGAAACTGGCGACGTGGAGCGTGTTGACTATACAGCACTGGCGTTCACCTACAGTGGAACCACAGAGAGATCTCGCGAGCAGATAGCCACGATCCCGATATATGCCGCGAAGCACGACATTAACGAATTTCTGGAAGAAATCAGTACTAAGGCGACGAAGCTTCTGAGCGGGCGCCAGATCCTCGACCCTGAAGGTGATAGTGTCCTGCATATCGAACAGGCTTTGCGGTCTGCGGTATCCGAGAGCCTGGCTAGTCGTTTGGGCCGTCCTCCAAGGGCTGGGGATCGGTCTTTTCCTGTCTTCTTGGTACACATTGATCGATCGAAACCAGGCAAGATTTCGACAGATGATGACTTGACGAGCTTTCCCAGGTGAGCACTATGAAACCGAAGCTCTTACGACACTCGAAAGGCTTGCTGGCGCCAAAGGACACAACCAGATGCGTGTTGCTCGCGTTGGACTCTCAAGCCGTCATATCAGACAGAGATGATGAGATGTCTTGATCGAAGGGCCGCTGAGTCCTGTCGAGTTATCGCACGGCGGTCTCTATCAGACCTACCCCAACTCACAGACACTACCATACCCGGTTTCGGCCGTCACTTCTACGCCCACAAACCCTCTAATATGCTCAAACTTTGCACGGAGGAAGGCGAGGCAGTCATAATCGCTCCTGGTCACAGAATCCTCGGCAAAATTGTGTCCAGCGTATCCGGGCTAGTTGAGTACAGAAGCTACGCTGCGAGATACTACGTGTCGCAACTTTGATACCCTTTTTGATCTGCCGTCATCAAAGAATGAAACCAGAGACATGTGGGAAAACGAGTGCCATTGTGGATGATTCTGATTACAACAAATGTCTGAGACATGTGAACAGCTTCTTGCTGGTCTGTCTTGCTGTATACTATTGATGTCTTGTGTCTTGCTATCACCATACATCTTGGACAAGAGTGAAAGTTGCATCTGTCAGCGGTTGAGATGTATAAAAGCTGCTTGCTACAGCTGAAGTCAGTACGATCTGGCACGCAGTACTATCCACGAACCAGAAACACCAGAAACCATGAAGGCTTTCTTCAAAAGCAGACAGCATAGCAAAGCAGGATCGGTGATACCACATGAGTCCACTAGATCCGCAGATTTACCTGATGGCGAAGAACAATCACCACGGACACCAGGCGACTACACACCTCGTGAGAACGCCTTCGACACTGCGCGTCGCCTACACGAGAAGTTGCATAAGAAATCGGAGTCCTCCTATTACTCATGCGAACAGGATGATGAACAGGGTGAGGATGATACGAAGCCTCTGCCTATGCTTCTTCCTAGTCCAACAGACACAATTCCTAACGCCAGTCATTCGTTCTGGAGTACCCAGCGCTCTGAGATGTGGGTTTGTCATGTTGCGAGCAGCAAATGGCCAACTGCCTACCTGGCCGATGGTGCAAGCAACAAAAAGGCCTTCACTGATCCATTGCATACGCTGGGAGATGCATCCAAGCCCAAGATTAGGCCTGGCAACGACTTAGAAGCTCAAGTGGAGAAGTCCTTTGACAAGAAGCCAGAGCACGAGGCCGAGAACAAGGCCAAGGTCAAGTCGGATACCGCAAAGCTGACACGCGGGCCAAAATTGACCTTGCAGATATCTGAATCGATGCGATTCCGCATTCACCAACCATACATCACAAGCGAGGAGCGTGTCGAGTGGAAGAGGAACATGTTTTGAAAGAAAGGAGGTTTAACGATTCCAGACACCGGGCGGCCAGAACTTGATGCATTGATTGATTGCAAGGACACGCCAATTCTTCAGACGGCTTGCTAGATGTTAGATATGGTATACAAGCCGGGCGGAGCATCAATAATTGGTGTGAGACAAATATTGATGACTAAAATTACTTTGATGGTTGCTGATCCCCAGCCTCGCCGGAAGTAAGCAAGCTCGCCTGGAGAAGGTGCAAGCCGCGCTTCCTTCCTCAAGCCAGTGATATCCACGGTGTGAAATCGATCTCAGGAGTCCTGCCGTCGCACAAGATATAGGATTGCAACAAGACACGTGTTAGATCTCACGAGCCAGGGTGAGCGGGAGCAAACGGGGTTTGCGGTAGAAATAGATTGAAAGTCTTCGATGGAGTTCGGTCGACTGAGCGGGGGTCTCTTTCCTCATTGGGCTAGTGTCGAATTGAGTCTAAACGTGTCCTGTGCCGGCGATACCAAGACAGCTGTTACTTTAAGGCCAGTCCTTCTCTCGACGATTGATCCTGTTGTCTTTCTTTGCTTGACTTGAGTTGTTGATTGATTCAAGATGAGGTTCCAAAACATTCTCGCTGTCGGCCTCTGCGCCGCAGTCTCCCGCGCCGACGTGCTCGAGGACCTTGAGGACTCCGCCGTCGATGCTTCGTCCTCTGTTGCTTCGGTCGTCGAGTCTGTGACTTCGTCGGCTGTCAGCAAGCCTACCTTTACCCCTACCACTCTGAAGGCTCCTTTCCTCGAGCAGTTCACCGACGACTGGGAGTCGAGATGGCAAAAGTCCGAGGCCAAGAAGGAGGGCACCGAGGAGGAATGGGCCTACGTTGGTACCTGGAAGGTCGAGGAGCCTTCTGTCCTCCGTGGAATCGATGGCGACAAGGGCCTGGTGCTCAAGGACAAGGCCGCTCACCACGCCATCTCGGCCAAGTTCCCCAAGGCCATTGACAACAAGGACAAGACTCTGGTTGTCCAGTACGAGGCCAAGTTCCAAGGTAAGCTTGAACTGCAGTCACCGCGGGAACCCTAGAACTAACACTCTTCCTAGCTGGTCTCGAGTGCGGTGGTGCCTACATGAAGCTCCTCCAGGACAATAGCGCCCTCCACGCCGAGGAGTTCTCCAACGCCTCCCCCTACATCATCATGTTCGGTCCCGACAAGTGCGGTTCCACCAACAAGGTCCACTTCATCTTCCGCCACAAGAACCCCAAGACTGGCGAGTACGAGGAGAAGCACCTGAAGAACCCTCCCATGGCTCGCATTAGCAAGCAAACCTCGCTCTACACCCTGATCGTCCGCCCCGACCAGAGCTTCGAGCTCAAGGTTGACGGTACCTCCCTCAAGAACGGTACCCTCCTCGAGGACTTTACTCCCTCGGTCAACCCTGCCACCGAGATTGACGACCCCGAAGACAAGAAGCCCGCTGACTGGGTTGAGGAGGCCAAGATCTCCGACCCCGAGGCCAAGAAGCCTGCCGACTGGGACGAGGAGGCTCCTTTCGAAGTTGAAGACGCCGAGGCCGAGAAGCCCGCTGACTGGCTCGAGAACGAGCCCCTCCAGATCCCCGACCCCGAGGCCGAGAAGCCCGAGGACTGGGATGACGAGGAGGACGGTGACTGGATGCCCCCGCTTGTTCAGAACCCCAAATGTGACGAGGTCTCTGGCTGTGGTCCCTGGAAGGCTCCCATGAAGAGAAACCCCGAGTACAAGGGCAAGTGGTCTGCTCCTCTGATCGACAACCCCGCCTACAAGGGCATCTGGGCTCCCAAGAAGATCGCTAACCCCGACTACTTTGAGGACAAGGCTCCCTCCAAGTTCGAGCCTATGGGTGCTGTAAGTTTGGCTTCATGACACATCTTCAAAAACAAAACTAACATTCGGACAGATCGGCTTTGAGCTGTGGACCATGCAGAATGACATCCTCTTCGACAACATCTACATTGGTCACTCGGAGAAGGATGCCGCTGCTCTCGCCAAGGAGACGTTCGAGGTCAAGAACGCCGTTGAGAAGCAGGAGGAAGAGGCTACCAAGCCCAAGAGGGACGAGACCAAGGACACTCCCAAGTCTCCCATGGACCTCAAGTTCACCGACGATCCCGTCCTCTACGTCAAGGAGAAGCTCGACCTCTTCATCACTATCGCCAAGCGCGACCCCATCCAGGCCGTTCAGTTTGTTCCCGAGGTCGCTGGCGGTCTCGCTGTTCTTGTTGTCACCATCTTCGCCCTTCTTATCGGTGCCATCGGTGGTGGTACCGCTGCTGCTCCCAGCAAGGAGCAGGTCAAGGCCAAGGCTGAGCAGGCCAAGAAGGCTGCTATCGACACCAAGGACCAGGCCGCCGAGGCCGTCACCTCATCGGCAAAGGCTGCCAAGTCTGAGGTCCAGCAGAGAAGCGGTGCCACCAAGTCTTCTTAGATTGAGGCTTGGACGCCAATGGCTCACTGAAAAGACGAAGAGGATTGAAACGATTTGAAAGGATTCGAGAATTACTATTACCCAGCCTAAAAGGCTACGTTTTGCTAGTTGAGATGCTGTAGAAGTCGAAGAACTTGAGCTATGATATGTTACACGTTAGTCTTCCATGTTTGATGCACATGTGACAGTGTTCCCAAGTTCGCCTCACATTGCTGTTCCCTGCGAGACGAGAATGAGTGTGCCGAAGCCTTCTTCATTGTCGTGATTTGGGTGAAGACAATCAGATCATCAACGGCCAAAGCTTGGCAGAATTGACACGTCTCGACGCGTCGACTGTCGGGAGCGTGTTGGCAACCCACTTTCTCGCAGTCCATCACCGCCGCTCGCACCTAGATGCCGGGCATTGTATGAGCTGCGACCATGCATATCAAACAGATCATCATCCAGGGCTTCAAGAGGTATGTCTGATCATCTCTCTTGTCACGCAAAAGCACTTTCTGACACGATGCGCCGACAGCTACAAGGACCAGACCGTCATTGAGCCTTTCTCGCCCAAGCATAATGTCATTGTCGGTCGCAATGGTTCCGGCAAGAGCAACTTCTTCGCCGCCATCAGATTCGTCTTGAGCGATGCATACACGCAGATGGGTCGCGAAGAGCGACAAGCTCTTCTTCACGTATGCTAGCGCCTCCCCGATGCGCGAACGCTTCTCTGACATTTATATAGGAGGGCTCAGGCTCAGCAGTCATGTCGGCCTACGTAGAGGTCATCTTCGACAACACCGACGGCCGTTTCCCCACCGGAAGAGAAGAGCTGGTCCTGCGCAGAACAATTGGTCAGAAGAAGGATGAATACTCGCTCGATCGCAAGAATGCCACCAAAGCCGATGTCATGAACCTCCTCGAATCTGCTGGTTTCTCGCGCTCCAACCCATACTACATTGTTCCCCAAGGACGTGTCACCACTCTCACAAACATGAAGGACGGCGAGCGTCTGAACCTGCTCAAGGAAGTCGCTGGTACTCAGGTCTACGAATCACGCAGAACTGAATCTCTCAAGATTGTTACCGACACAGACAACAAGCGCGCAAAGATTGACGACCTCCTCGCCTACATCCGCGAACGTCTAGGCGAGTTGGAGGAGGAAAAGGAAGAACTCAGAGCATATCAAGAAAAGGACCGCGAACGACGTTGTCTCGAGTACGCCATCTACCGCAACGAACAGGAGGAGGTTGCAGACTGGCTGGCCAGAATTGACGAAGAACGCCAGAACGACGTCGTCGGAGCAGACGAGCACAGCCAGGACTTCCTTCAGGGCGAAGAAGACTTGAAAGAGATGGACAGCCAAATCAGCCGACTCAAGCAGCAGATTGACTTTTTGAACCTGGACAGACAACAACTCGAAGATGAGCGCAAGGAGGCTTCTCGTGAAAAGGCAAAGGTTGAACTGGACGTCAAGGCTCTTACAGATGGCCAATCGTCCGCTCAGGCCGCCAGAACTCGTCACGCCAATGATTTGCAACAAATTCGCGCTCAAATCGAGCAGCGTGAAGCAGAGTTGGCCCAAATCCTCCCTCAGTACAACGCCCAGAAAGAACAGGAGGCCGCCATCAAGAACCGACTTGCAGAGGCAGAAGGCAAGCGCCAAAGACTGTATGCTAAGCAGGGACGTCAAACTCAGTTCCAGAGCAAGCGCGACAGAGATACCTGGCTGCGCAAGGAAATCGCCGAAATCAATGTTGCCCAGGCTACGAGAAAGGCCATTGCCATGCAAGCATCAGAAGATGCCGCACAAATTCAAGGTGAAATCGAAGCACTTGAGTCGGAGATTGCAGAGTTGCGAAGCCGCATCGACAATCGCGGCGACGAGACACAGAGCATGGCAGCCGATGTACAAAAAGCAAAGGACGAGAGAGACCGTCTGATGGATCAGCGCAAGGAGTTGTGGCGTGAAGAGGCCAAGCTCGATTCAGTCATCACAAATGCTCAGCAAGAGCTTGAAAAGGCAGAGCGTTTCCTCTCTCACATGACGGGCCACAACACAAGTCGAGGACTAAAGGCCGTCCGTCGTATTGCTCGCGAACACAACATTCCAGGTGTATATGGTACCCTTGCTGAGCTGTTCGAGCCTACTTCAGACCGCTACAAGACTGCCATCGAAGTGACTGCTGGAAATAGTCTTTTCCACTACGTAGTCGACACTGACGAGACAGCCACAAAGGTGTTGGAGATTTTGCAACGAGAAAGGTCCGGACGAGTCACATTTATGCCGCTGAACCGCCTGCGACCAAGACCTGTCAACATCCCCAACGCAGCTGATGCTGTACACCTTCTGACCAAAATCACATACGAGAAGAAGTACGAAAAGGCTTTCGAACAGGTCTTTGGCAAGACCATCGTGTGTCCCAATCTTGCAACCGCTTCACAGTACGCTCGCAGTCATGGAGTTTCTGCCATCACACCAGAAGGTGATCGTGCAGACAAGAAGGGTGCTTTGACTGGTGGTTTCCACGACCCCAGATCATCACGACTGGATGGTGTACGACACGTTCAAACATGGCGCACAGAGTACGAGAAGCACCGCAACCGTGGTGATGAGATTCGTCGCGAGCTCGAAGCACTTGACCAACAAGTCACAAGAGCCGTCAGCAACCTTCAGAAAATTGATCAAAAGCGTTTGCAAACAGAAAATAGCTACGGCCCTCTGCGTCAAGAACTTCGCAACAAGACCATCTCACTGCAAGCCAAACACGAAGAGCTCGAGAAGAAGCAACGCTCTCGTGACAATGTTGAGCTTGCAGCAAGACAGCTCGGGGACCAAGGTACTGCATATGGAGTCGAGTTGACCACAGAATTCAGGAAGGCTCTCTCAGCTGATGAAGAGCGCCAACTGGAGACACTCGGCACGACTGTCCAGAACCTGCGCAAACAATTTTCAGATTTGAGTTCTACTCGATCAGAACTCGAAGGTCGCAAGGCCAGTTTGGAGGTCGAGCTGCGTGAGAACCTTCGTCTCCGTCTTGACCAGCTCCAAGCTCAAGATGCTGAACTCGGCGCTGGCGGTGTTGCGGGTGGTAACGCACGCCTCGGCGAGAGACAAAGAGAACTCGAACGTGCAGACGAAGCCTTGTCGAATGTTATGAGCAAACTCGAGGAAGCAGAAGCGTCACTCGAACAAGCACAATCTCAACTCACCGAGGCCAACACATCCCGCGAAGAGAAACAACGTCGACAAGAAGAGCTTGCCCGCTTCATTTCCAAGAAGAAGAGATCGATGGAGAAGAACACCGCCAAGCGCGCCACTCTCAAGGAAAAGGAAGAAGCAGTAGGCATCAGCATTCGCAACCTCGGTGTTCTTCCTGAGTCCGCCTTCCAAGAACCCTACACAAGCATGAACTGGGACAAGGCAGCCAAGAAATTGAACAAAGTCAAGAACCTCCTCAAGACTTATGGTCACGTCAACAAAAAGGCCTTTGAACAGTACAACTCCTTCACTCGCCAACGCGAAAGTCTGGAAACGCGCCGCAAAGAACTCGAAAACTCGCTGTCTAGTATTCAAGAACTCATCGATGTACTGGATCAACGTAAAGACGAAGCCATCGAGTGCACTTTCCGCCAAGTCAGCAAGGAGTTCGCGCGTATCTTTGAAAAACTTGTCCCAGCTGGAAAGGGACGCTTGGTCATTCAACGCCGCACCGACCGTATTGCCCGTGGCGAAAACGACGAGGAAGACAGTGGTGAAGATGGCGAAGGCAGAAAAGAGGGTGTGGAGAATTACACTGGTGTGGGCATCAGTGTCAGCTTCAACAGCAAGCACGACGAACAACAACGTATCCAACAACTCTCCGGTGGACAAAAAAGTAAGCCCTTCCCTTCCTGACTCTCCCTCTCCCCCTACCATACCTTCATTTGCTAACTTTTTTTTTCTTTCCACAGGTCTTTGCGCCCTCGCCCTCGTCTTTGCAATCCAAGCCTCGGACCCGGCGCCCTTTTACCTCTTTGACGAAATCGACGCAAATCTTGACGCCCAATACCGTACTGCGGTGGCCCAAATGCTTTCCGAGTCATCGGAGAGCGGACAATTCATCTGCACGACGTTTAGACCCGAGATGTTGCTCGTGGCGGAGAAATGCTATGGTGTCAGCTATATCAACAAGACGAGTAGTATCGATGTGGTTAGCAAAGAGCAAGCGTTGGACTTTGTCGAGGGCCAGGTTAGTGGCAAGTAGAATGCAGTGTTGATGTAGGAGGGAAGAGGGCATGTGGGGTGGGAAGATGGATAGTGAGGGTGGCGTTTTTCTTTTAATTGCTTCTTTTCTTTTTTTACTTTACTTTTGCTCTACTTTGCTTCCCGAGTCTGAAGAGTGGCGTGCGTTATGTGTGTGTGTGTGTGATGTTGTTTAGCCAACGCATCATCCATATATCTACTCTACCCACTCTACCTCTACTCTCAGATCGGCGCGCCGGGATGTGTCGAGCTCAAGACCTACCTACCTACCTACCTACTGTACCTACCTTGTATTCACTCGTCTTTTCTATCTGTTGTGTTTTGAAAAAAGGGGGTTTGGTTTTTCTTTCTTTCGATCCCAAAGTCCAGCGGCAAGCAAGCACCAAAGGGCGAGACCGGGACCGGGACCGGGACTGGGACTGGGACTAGGACTAGGACTGGGACTCTAATTATTGTTGTTTAGGGAAAATTTGAATGACTGGAGAGATGGAAAAGTGTGGTTTGGTATGGTATACATGTTTGTTTTGGACGTAATCAGTTGGGGGTATCATAGAAGTCGTAAAAAGAAAAGAAAGAAACCAAGCAAAAGCAAAGTTTCGAAAGTTCGAGCGAGGAGTAGCAAAAGAAAGAGAATCAAGCAATCTCCTGCAACCTCTTTTGCCGGTCCTCTGCTCTTGACTTTTCCCTCTCAACTTCAGCGTCCATGTCCTTTTGTGCTGTGGCCAACATGTCCAGCATTTTCTTCTCTAGCTCTCTGCTCCAGGGTGTCGCGTCGCTTCCTCTTTCGGGTAGGTTTGCAGTGGGTTCTCTGCCGCCTTCGTATTCGATCCTCGCGCCTCTTCCCTTTGCGCCGCGACCACCCTTTGCACCACCGCCCTTTTTTTGTAAATGAGCGAATTGGTCCTCCGCAGTCATCTTTGCGAAAAAGTCGTGAGAGGGCTCGTTGAACTCGACAATCTCGCACGTCTCGGAGGTGACCATGTTGACATCTTTCTGCTGCTTCTGCTGCTCTTCGCTTCCAAACGGCTCCAATCTCAGTCTGTGACTTCTGTACTGTGCCTTTTCTCCACTGCTGCTGTCAAAGTACAGGCGCATCTCAATGTCGAATTCGCCGTATCCAGTTTCTTGGATTTGAAAGGGGGGGGCTTCGACGGTGCGCGAGGGGTCGGCGTAGGTCATGTGCAGTTTGAATTGGACTTTTTTGAGCCAGGTGGTGATTTCCGGGCCGCCGTCGATGGGTTTGACGTAGACGCGCCAGCCTTTTGTGTGGCCTTCTGGGACGGGGTCGGTTTGCGCGGCAGGGTCAAGGTTCCATGCTTGTGAGCCGATTACTGTTGGGTGTGCTTGTCAGCGACTAGACGCATGTTGGTGTTGTACGGGAAACGTCATACTAAAAGGACGCGAGATGCGCGTGTTCTTGACGCGTTTATTACTTGCGGCGGCAGGCATGATGGATGGTGTTATGGCGAGATGGACTGAGATGGAAGTGGGTGTACTAGCGATGGTGAATTGTACGGAGATAAAGGCCGATGCGACAGGGTCAGAGGGCCGGAGGAGATGGCAAAAGCAGCCAATCAGCGCTGTCCCTGCCCGCAACAGTACAGTGCCATTCAAGACGCCTGGAGGTTTGCTTATCCCCAGCCAACAGCAGCCACGGACATAACCCCGCTCTCAGAATGCACAATGATATTCAGTTCTCGACGAGGCCCACTGAGATCTTGAAACAGCTGCTATTCCACTGGACCTTTTCGAGAGCCGGTTACTTAGCATCATGCCTTTTGATAGCTGTTCACGGACGCGGAGGACATCAACGCTGTACAAGCAAACGCCTGGCGCTTGATAGCCAGTCAAGCTACGATGGCGCTAAGGGTCGATTCACGTCATGCATCGTGCTGTGCTGCGACTATCGTTTTGCATGTGAAGTTGAATAGCAATTGACAGCTTCATCTTGCACCTTTGAACTTTTTCTCTACAATCCATACATATCCAATCATGTCTACAAAAGCTGCCACCAAGAAAATCGTCGTCTGCGGAGGCAATGGCTTCCTCGGTATGCCACTCTCTAACCCTCTACAGCTACATTGTCTCGACACAGCACAGTACCGAGAGAGGGTGAAAGCTAACACACCTACTCAGGAAGCCGCATCTGCAAAGCAGCAACAGCACGAGGCTGGCAAGTAACGTCCATCTCGCGCTCCGGCGAGCCAACCTGGTCCGCCGTCACCTCCTCCCCCGTCGCACCCACCTGGTCCACGGACGTCAACTGGGTCAGCGCCAACATCCTGCAACCCTCCACCTACAAACAACATCTCGAAAATGCCGATTCCGTCGTCCACAGCATGGGCATCCTGCTAGAAGCAGACTACAAGGGCGTCTTGACTGGCAAGGAACCCATCATCGGCGGCTTGCAAAAGGCCTTTAGCAGCACAAAGCAAGGGACCCAGAACCCGTTGGAGAGAAAAGAGAGTGCCGATGTTGAGCCCCAGCACGAGGGCGGGCAAATCACATACGAGGTCATGAACAGGGATTCGGCCATCCTGCTTGCGAAAGAGGCCTCAGCTGCCGGTGTGTCGTCCATGGCCTACATTTCCGCCGCGGGAGGCGCGCCGATCCTACCGGCAAGATATATCAAGACAAAGCGCGAGGCCGAAGAGTCGATCACGTCAAACTTCCCGGCTTTGAGGAGCGTCTTTGTTCGTCCTGGCTTCCTGTTTGACGCTTCAAGGACTTTTACCATCCCAATGGCTGGCTTGACCTTCATGGGCGCCATGGCAAACTCGTTGGTCGGCGGCCGCTTGACTTGGTTGATGGGCGCTGGTGGTGTTGAGCCGCTAAAGGCTGATTTGGTCGCCGAGGCTGTCGTAGAGGCGCTGGCCGATGAGCAGCTCAAGGGCCCCGTCGAGATCAAGACTATCAAGGAGCTTGCCACTCGCGCCTGGAGAAGAGGTATGCTCTAGACAATCGAGCTCTCACTGGACACGACCGGTTCGACAGCGCCACGCATGACAGACTGAAGGTGTTTATGATGCTTGTACGCTGAATATCCGAGCTCCGTCTAT
>Ga0181470_100297_pt1 | contig 13145 bp, 2 predicted proteins | sample InSIn5SAF170_FD_119082 | JGI IMG/M metagenome (GOLD analysis project Ga0181470, IMG submission 119082) | Clean room microbial communities from NASA Spacecraft Assembly Facility at Jet Propulsion Laboratory, Pasadena, California, USA -... ...
GCGGGATCGTCTTGTACTTTAGATGGACCAGGGTCCGCTCGCCTCCCCCCTTGCCGGGAGCGGTAACGGCGGTCAGGAGATCATCCCCAATATCGGGTGTGCCGTTGGGATGGTCAGCAGTGCGGATGGGATCGTAGTGGAAGCGGATTTTCCGGCCGAGCGTGTCCGTGATCTCGGCGAGCTCCCCCCTGGTGCTCTCCCGCCCCGCCACGGGATCCGGCCTGCTCCGGTAGCCGATGACAACGTAGTTGCCGTTGGCGTCCGTGATGCGGGTCGGGAAGAGACTACCCCCGCCGCGCCCAAGGGCGGCAAAGTCTATGATGGTCCCGTCCGGATAGTTGACGCGCCCTGACTGCAACCTCCCATTCAGCGTTACGTGCCGATAGGCGATGAGCGTGCCGTCGGTCGTATGGTGGAGGTACTCCTTGCTCGCCCGGGAGGCATCCTCGATCACCCTATCCAACTTAAAGGGGTGACGGGTACCGTCCGCGTCGACGAGCACGCTTCCGCGACGGGGCGTGACGTCCAGCCTCCCGAAGCCTAGCGACCAGCCCGGAGCCGGCCAACCTGCGCCCTTGTCGAACCTGATAGTATTCTCGCCGCCGGCCCTCCCGGCCAGGGGGGAGGCGAGCGGACCCTGGTCCATCTAAAGTACAAGACGATCCCGCTCGAGTACGGCTTCGCCGATAATTGGATTCCTATTCGGGTCGACGACGCACTCACCGTGGTCGAAGCGATATACTATCCGGAGACTAGGACCGGTTATTGGTTCGGCGACGAGGACCAGTCAAGTAATGGAGCCTCGTACTCCAGCTATGGCATGATTGCCAAGGTCAGCGAGCGTCGCCGGATGATCTGCGACTGCGCCGAACGCACGATGCAGGCCTTTATTTCCCGGCACGGCACGGGCAACATCACGCGCGAGCGAACCTACGATTATCCCCTCAATCCCGACTTCACCCTAGCGGGCGCCCCGACTTACCGGACCGTGACCGAGACTTGGGAGGCGATGAATGGAGGCGCGGCGGTGACCCGCTACGCCGTGCACAGACCGAGGACGCCCGCGGAATGGCGGGACGAGGTGACCCGCCCGGACGGCTCGCGCGCTGTGACGTACTACCGCAACCCGGTCGGAACGTCAGGACCCGACCCCCTCGCCAGGCTGCCCTATAAGAACGAGATCTATGCCGAGAACAGCCAGCAGCCATCCCGACAGATTGTCACGACTTGGGTTGCAGGCGCTGGTGGGACGCCGCAGCGGCGGAGGGAGGACGTGATCGACGAACGCGGCCTGTCCACCGCGACCACATACGGCTACGGGCCGCCGCTCAGCTACGGGCCAGGAGAGGAGTACCTAGAGGGCCTGCACGAGTATGAATATGCCATCGAATTCGACTTCAACTTTGTAAGGCCGTTGCGGAGGACTCTAACCCGCTACGTCACCGATCGAGAGTACACTAGCCGCCACTTCCTGAGGCTGCCGAAGGCAGTCGAGGTCTGGGAGTTTGTCGGCGGCGGAGACGGGGAGCGGCTCGCGTCGAATACCGAGTACGATTATGACCGCCTGCCATTGGAGCGACTAGGTGGGGAGGGGTTTGCCGAAGGGCATGATCTAATCTTCAATCCCTACCTGTTTCCGGAACCTCCTCCCCCGCAGTTCAAATTTCGCGGCAACGTCACCGAGATCAGGCGTTACGCTGATGCCGCTACACGCCGCGACCCGGTCACCGAGTCCCGCCATTACGATGTCACCGGCAATGTCGTTCAGGCCTCTACGACGGCCTGTGAGCTGGAGACCTTCACCTACGCGCCGGAGACCCCGGGCGGCGGCCCCGATCCCTCCGAGCGGCAGTACGCTTACCTATTCAAGCACACCTGTGGCGCGGCTGATCCAGCCTCGTCGGTGCGCCTGACCACCAGGGCGACCTACGACCGCAACACCGGTCTCGTGCTGTCGACGACCGACGCCAACGGACGCACGACAGAGACCTTCTATGACGACGCGGCGCTGCGCCCGACGACGGTCACCTGGCCGACTCGTGCTACGACGACGTACACGTACGACGACCTTGGGCTGGCCGTAACTGCCGAAACGAAGACCGACACTGGCGTGGCCGCCTCTCGGAGCAAGACGTGGACCGACGGGCGGGGGCTGGTGCGACGCCAGGAGACGCTCGCTGGGGATGGGAACTGGGACGTCGTCGAGAGGCGCTACGACCTTCTCGGACGCTTATCGGCATGGACGTCGCCGCTCCGTCTCGGGGCCGGCCAGCCCCTTCCACAGGATGCGCCTTTAGCGCAGATCGAGTACGACGCGCTGGGACGCGTAACGAGGACGACCTCTCCTGACAAGAAGAGCGAGACGAAGTCGGTCTACGACCAGGTCGAACGGCCACCCGCGGCCTTGCCCGGTCCGGGACGGACGACGCTCGTGACGGACGCGTGGGGCCGTCAGCGGTGGATCTCAACCGACGCCTTGAGCCGGCTGCAGCAGGTCGTCGAGCCGAATCCTGACCGCGGCAACAGCTCTGTCCTCGACGATCCGGACGACATCCTGACTACGTACACCTATGACGCACTCGATCAGTTGATCCAGGCGGAGACGAAGACGTCGGGATCGAACGTATCGCAGCGTCGGACGTTTGCTTACGACTCGCTGGGCCGCCTCACGCGCGAGTCCCTCCCCGAGAGAGATCCCGGACTGGACGACACTGGGAGGTACAGCACCAGCGCTATCGATCGTCGCTGGACTGACGCTTACCGATACGACACGCGCTCGAACCTGACTTCGCACACCGATGCGCGAGGCGTGACCACGACGTATAGCTATCACAACGCCTCGCTCAACCGGAGCGACCCGCTCAACCGATTACAGCGAATTAGCTACACCTTGCCGACCTGCACTACGGGGCTGCAGGGCTTGGCGGTCGGCCAGAACGCGGACGGCAGGCTGGAGGTCTTCGGCCTCGCCCCGGACGGCAGCGTCCAGCACACTTGGCAGGTGGCGGCGAGCGGCGCCTGGAACGGCAGCTGGCAGCCGTTCTACTCGGCCGGCGACCGGTTGCAGGGCTTGGCGGTCGGCCAGAACGCGGACGGCAGGCTGGAGGTCTTCGGCGCCGCCCCGGACGGCAGCGTCCAGCACACTTGGCAGGTGGCGGCGAGCGGCGCCTGGAACGGCAGCTGGCAGCCGTTCTACTCGGCCGGCGACCGGTTGCAGGGCTTGGCGGTCGGCCAGAACGCGGACGGCAGGCTGGAGGTCTTCGGCGCCGCCCCGGACGGCAGCGTCCAGCACACTTGGCAGGTGGCGGCGAGCGGCGCCTGGAACGGCAGCTGGCAGCCGTTCTACTCGGCCGGCGACCGGTTGCAGGGCTTGGCGGTCGGCCAGAACGCGGACGGCAGGCTGGAGGTCTTCGGCGCCGCCCCGGACGGCAGCAGGCACACCTGGCAGGTGGCGGCGAGCGGCGCCTGGAACGGCAGCTGGCAGCCGTTCTACTCGGCCGGCGGCCAACCTCAATCTTGCGCCCTCACTGACAGCCCTCCCATTCTGGAGGCGAAAAGCGTCAGCTACGCCTATAGAGAACCGTCAGCGGCCAACCCGACAGAACCGGTCGACGTGACCCGACCGGCAAAGGTAACGATCACCGATGTTGGTGAGGAGGAGTACGAGTACGACTCCGAGAGTCGGCTCAAGTCGACAACCTTGACGCTGGCCAACCGACAGGCCTTCTCACAAATCACCACATACGATTACGATGGCCTAAACCGCCTAACAGGCATCACTTACCCTGCCGAATACGGCGTTTCGGACAACCCTTCGGGACGATCCGCGAGGATCACCTATGACAACGCTAGCCAGCCGCTCCAGCTGACGTTCGACGGCGTGCCTTTCGCATCGTCGATTGCCTACAACGCTGCGGGGCAGCCGAGTTCGCTGAGCGTCGGGTCGGCCCTCGGCGAGTCGTACGAGTACGACCCGGTGACGGGCTTGCTGCACGGCCAGCGGGTGCTGCGCTCCGGCAAGCGCCTGCTCGACCTAACTTACGAGCACCAACGGCGAGGCGCCTCCGGCAACCTGGAGGGCGGCCGGACCGGGCAGCTCACGAGCGAGACCTTCACGCGCGAGGCCGATGACGGTCACCCCCCCGATCCTCCCTACACCCGTAGCTACGAGTATGATCCCTTGGGCCGGCTCACGAAGGCCACGGGCGGCCTGCCGGGCCGGCCGCCGTGGACGCAGCAGTACGAGTACGACCGTTTCGGCAATCGGACCAAGGTGATAGCCTCGGGCGTCACCTCGGCCGGCGCCCCAGTGCCGCATGACGGCCTCTCCACCCTTGACTACCGCGAGAGCTGGAACCGGATCACGACTCCTGGCTTTGAGTACGACGCGGCAGGCAACCTAACCCGCGCATTGCGGCCGGACGGAAACTGGCACCGCTATGAGTACGACGCCGCGGGCCGACTGAGGCGGGTTTTGGACGACGCCAGCAACGTGCTCGAAACCTACACCTACGGCGCCGACCGCCGGCGCCTGATGACGGAACACGTCCCCTCGGGCGAGCGGACCTACTACGCGTGGGCCGGCGACTCCGTCCTCGCCGAGTACCGCGAGACGGCCGCGTCGCCGACCTTGCCACGGTGGCACAAGAGCTACGTGCGCCTCGGCGGCCGGCTGCTGGCGACGGTGGGACTCGAGGGGTCAGGTCGCATGGTGCGCTACCACCACCCCGACCGGCTAGGCACGACGCGGCTGGTGACCGACGAGGCGGGCCACGAGGTGGTGCGGCCGGAGGTGCTGCCGTTCGGCACGCCCATGAGGCCGGGCGCGACGGGGTCGAGCCCGCTGTTCACGAGCTACGAGCGGAGCGCAGCCACCGGGCTCGACTACGCGGTGAACCGCTTCTACGACCCGGCGCTCGGGCGGTTCACGCAGGTCGACCCGCTCGGGATGGGTGCGGCCGAGGCGGGCAACCCGCAGAGCCTGAACATGTACGCGTACACCCGGAACGATCCGATGAATGTTGTCGATCCTTTAGGCCTAAAGGATGAAACGACTGGTCTTCTGCCTCCAGGCTGCATAAAAGAATCGGACGGAACAGTGAATTGTATCGGTGATGTCATAGAAGTAATAGGTGATCCTATAGTAGTAGGAAATTTAGGGTCAACAAGCGTGGGTCCTATTGGTCCGGGAAATGTGGGGATCGGCCTCGGTAGTCCTAGCCGCGAATTTGGGAGAAATCCTCGATCAATACTCTTTAACCATGAGCCGCGTGCAACGACAGCTGCTGATAAAGTAGCGCTCTGCCTTATGGCCGCTCCTATTGTTGTTGCTGCCGTTGCTGAAGCAGGCGCTGCCGCTGGTGCTGTAGCTACTTCAAGGGGGGCTATTTGGTTGTCCGTCACTGGGATTCAACTCGCGACTCGAGTGCCTTGGTTGCGAGTTGGATTGGCGCTTGTACCTGGCATGAATCGTGCATTAGGCGGGGACCCAAGAATGGGTGGTGGTGTAGGAGGTGTTGTACAGAACCTGCGAAGTTTCGGCTTCTCTGACAGAGAGATCACAGCGTTCCAGACATTGGTCGTCGGTCGGATGCTAATCATGAACAATCCTCAATTTGCCGAGAGTCTAATCGGCGGCCTTGTGGGAGAGGTCCCTAGTCCATCATGTGGACCAAACCAAAAGTAGTCAAAATGGTTATGCTGAAGTATCAGGTAAAAGGCGCTGTTATGGCCAATCTTAATAATTAGTGGATGGATACGGAACGTGGCGGAATCACCCGAGGTCCTCTTCTACGAGCTGATGTGGAGGATTGAGGGGCAGGGACGCCGCCTGCCCCTGCCGTGGTGGGTCCAGCAGCATTTTCGCGCCTGGACCGATGCCTACGACGGCGGTCTCTTTTCCTCGAAGGAGGCAGCCTTTGCCTCGAACGCCCTCTACCGCTACTGGAGCATGGTCGGTGTGAAGGACCGGCGCCAGGAATGCCTCGTCGGCCAGTCGGGAGAGCTGGAGCCCGTCTACGACGAGTATGCCCTCGGCTTCTTCCTGTTCGACCTAGCCACCCGCCGCGCGTACTTTCCGCAGTACCCGGATTTCGCCCGCTCGCCCGCAACCCTTTCACAACAGTGGGAGGCGAGATACCTTCCTGTCCTGAAGACCGAGTGGGCTACCCCGCTCGGCTTCAAGGTCGAGCAGAAGGCTATAGCCACCACCGTCGATCCGGGCCAAAAAGACCTAGTACTTGCCCGCTTTCGCGTTCGGCCGCTCAGCGCGGAACAGCCGAACGTCTGGTTCTGCCTCTCGATCACGCCGGCCGGACCGACTGGGTTTCGCCGCCAGGACCGTACTGGACAGGCGATCGGCGACCGACGGATCACATCCCTACGCTACCAGCCTGCCAACTGTCAGGTCGAGGTCAACCGGGTCTGGGGACCGACTTTCGACGCGCCACCGCAGCGCTTCGGCGTGTACGGCAACGGTGGTGATCCCGACCCTGACTTCTATCTCTCGGTCAACCCTTACGAAGAATTGCTGTCCCGCGGCGTCCTGAACGGACGGAACATGGCGACGGACTTCGCCGGCGGCTACTGCCAAGCGGTCTTCGCCTGGGACCTAAGCTTGTCGACCGAGGCGGACGTTTTCGCTCTTGATGTACGCCTTCCCGTAGGCGACTACCGCGGCGAGGACGACCTGCGGATCCTGCGGGCTGCGTCCGCTGACAACTTAGAGCAGGGCAACAGGGACTTCTGGACCGCTAAACTCGACGGCAGCGGGCTGCAAGCATCTCTTCCTGCCTCCGTCTCGCATCTCTTCGAGCTGTTCCGCATCTGCCGGGCGACGCTCCTCATCCTGTCCGACAACGGTGAGATCCATCCGGGCCCGACGATCTACGACTCGTTCTGGATCCGCGACTCGTCCGTCGAAGGCATCGCCTGCGCACTCGCGGGCGACCTGAACCTGCCGGAGCGGCAGTTCGGCGAGCATTACACGCGCCGCGACGTCTTCCATCAGGAGCACGGCACCATCTCAGGCACGGAGGTCTCGATCCACGGCTTCTTCGGCCACAAGCACGAGCAACAGGACCGGGAGTGGGACAGCAACGGCCAGGCCTTGTGGGCGTTCGGCCGTTTCGACCGGATCGGCGGAGCCGCTTTTAACTTCGGCGCCGGGGTGTTCTCGCCCTACGTCGTCGAGGGCAGCAGCTGGATCCGTCGCAATCGGAGCCCGTTCGGGCTGCTGCACAGCGGCTGGAGCGCCGAGCACCTCGGCGAGAAGGACAAGCCGCACTACTGGGACGACTTCTGGGCGCTCGCCGGCCTCTGGGAGGCGGCCCAGCTTGCCACACGGCTGAACGCACCCCAGGCACGGGAAATCTGGGATACTTACGACGAGCTGCGTGTGGCCACGGCGGACTCGATCCGCTGGGTCCTAGACCGTCAACGGGAGCAAGGTCACTGGGAAACCTTCATCCCGACCGGCCCGGCCGACGTCGGCCGGCTCGACTCCACCATCGTCGGCGCCGTCGCCTACTTCCACCCATGCCGCCTCTATGACGGCGCGAAGCTCGGCTCGGACATCGATCAGGCCGCCCGGATGACGCTCGAGACCATCTGGGACCACTTCATGGACGGTGGTGGGTTTCGTCACGACGCGGCCTGGCGCTGCTACGGCCCTTATCTGACCCTGCAGCTCGCTCACGCTTTCCTGCTGACGGGCGACGTGGAGCGGATGGACCGGTGCCTCGCCTGGGCCGTCGGCGACGCGGCCTACGCGAAGGTGCGCGCGTTCCCCGGGGCGGCGTCGGCGTGGCAGGTTGCGCTCGGCGCGTGGAACGAGCAGCATTGCTACCCAGTCGCCAAGGACTTCGGTGTGCCCGTGACGGACTGGTGGTACATGGGCGACATCCCGCACGGGTGGGCCGCGGCGGAGCTCATGCTGCTGCTGCGCGGCATCCTGTTCTTCGAGGCGGACGAGGATCGCAACCCGCACATCTACATAGCACCGGGCGTCCCGCCGCACTGGCTAGTCCGAGGCGAGATGATCAGCGTTCGGGACGCGCCTACCATCTTCGGCGCGCCTTTCGGCTACGACCTCCGCCACGACCCAGCCGCGCGCACAGTCACAATCGACGTCCGGCAGACACCACCGGGTGACGTCCACTACGTCTACCCCTGCCGGCTCGGCGCCTGCGTCACATCGGTGCGAGCGGATGGGCAGTTGCTCCTTAGTGAGAGTCGCAACGTGCTACTTCCCACCGGTATGAGCCGGGCAGTGATTGAGTACGCGTGACTTTCGCTGGCGATACGAGAACCGTGCCTCGACGAGTTTGCCCAGGCGATCGCAGCAGTTTCAGGGCTGGCGGACATGTAGGCTGCGGTTTCTACGCAGGATCTATAGACGAAATTACCCGAAGGAGACACGTGTCATGGAAGCATATGTGAACGACAATCGCTACCATCTAACCCTTGAGGAGGACCTTGAAACGCTCTATAATAACAAAATGGCGGCGTTTTGGAGGGCCCATGCCACTCCGTGCGACTTCGACGGGGTTGATGGCATCAGGATCGCCGCAATGCGCTTCGTACGCCCGGCCAGCAATATTGGCCTGGTGATCTCGAGCGGGCGAACGGAGAGCCTCATCAAGTACAAGGAGCTCATCTACGACCTCTGGAATCAAGGCTTCTCGGTCTATATCCACGACCATCGCGGTCAGGGGCTGTCGGGCAGGATATTACCAAATGAGCCCAAGAAGGGTCACGTGCGCGACTTTGCCGATTATGTCGCCGACCTCAAAACCTTTGTCGACACTGTGGTCAAGCCAGCCGGGCATGGGCATCTCGTCATGCTGGCGCACTCGATGGGCGGTGCCGTGGCATCCTTGTACCTCGAGCAGCACCGCGGTGATTTCTGTGCTGCCGTCCTGTCCTCGCCGATGCACGAGCCGAACACGGGCCGCATCTCGGACGAGCTGGCCTGTAAGGTGCTGGACCTGAACCAATGGCTCAAGAGCCCGGAACGCTACGCGCCTGGCAAAGGGGCCTACGACGAGACCGAGAGCTTCGACGACGATAATGGCCTCACGCATAGCGAAATCCGCCATGCGATCGCGCGGCAGGAGTACGCCCGCCACGAGCAAGCCAAGCTAGGAGGGCCGAGCGTCGGCTGGGTGATCCAGGCCTGCGAGGCCAGTCGACAGGCACGGCGCGAAGCCGACCTGATCGAGGTCCCTGTCCTGGTAATCCAGGCCGGCGCAGACAAGGTAGTGACACCTGAGGGGCAGCGCGAGTTCTTCACCACGATGAACCATGCGCGCCCTGGCTCCTGTCGTCTTGAGCTGATCCCGGGCGCCTACCACGAGCTGTTCATCGAGAGCGACGAGTTCCCCCTGCCCGCCTTGACCAAGGCTTTAAACTTTATCCAGAAGGCCTGCCGGTTGGCCAGCGTCAAGGTTGTCGACTTGAGCCGACTCTCGGAGTCGTACTCGTACTCCTCCTCACCAACATCGGTGATCGTTACCTTTGCCGGTCGGGTCACGTCGACCGGTTCTGTCGGGTTGGCCGCTGACGGTTCTCTATAGGCGTAGCTGACGCTTTTCGCCTCCAGAATGGGAGGGCTGTCAGTGAGGGCGCAAGATTGAGGTTGGCCGCCGGCCGAGTAGAACGGCTGCCAGCTGCCGTTCCAGGCGCCGCTCGCCGCCACCTGCCAGGTGTGCCTGCTGCCGTCCGGGGCGGCGCCGAAGACCTCCAGCCTGCCGTCCGCGTTCTGGCCGACCGCCAAGCCCTGCAACCGGTCGCCGGCCGAGTAGAACGGCTGCCAGCTGCCGTTCCAGGCGCCGCTCGCCGCCACCTGCCAAGTGTGCTGGACGCTGCCGTCCGGGGCGGCGCCGAAGACCTCCAGCCTGCCGTCCGCGTTCTGGCCGACCGCCAAGCCCTGCAACCGGTCGCCGGCCGAGTAGAACGGCTGCCAGCTGCCGTTCCAGGCGCCGCTCGCCGCCACCTGCCAAGTGTGCTGGACGCTGCCGTCCGGGGCGGCGCCGAAGACCTCCAGCCTGCCGTCCGCGTTCTGGCCGACCGCCAAGCCCTGCAACCGGTCGCCGGCCGAGTAGAACGGCTGCCAGCTGCCGTTCCAGGCGCCGCTCGCCGCCACCTGCCAAGTGTGCTGGACGCTGCCGTCCGGGGCGAGGCCGAAGACCTCCAGCCTGCCGTCCGCGTTCTGGCCGACCGCCAAGCCCTGCAGCCCCGTAGTGCAGGTCGGCAAGGTGTAGCTAATTCGCTGTAATCGGTTGAGCGGGTCGCTCCGGTTGAGCGAGGCGTTGTGATAGCTATACGTCGTGGTCACGCCTCGCGCATCGGTGTGCGAAGTCAGGTTCGAGCGCGTGTCGTATCGGTAAGCGTCAGTCCAGCGACGATCGATAGCGCTGGTGCTGTACCTCCCAGTGTCGTCCAGTCCGGGATCTCTCTCGGGGAGGGACTCGCGCGTGAGGCGGCCCAGCGAGTCGTAAGCAAACGTCCGACGCTGCGATACGTTCGATCCCGACGTCTTCGTCTCCGCCTGGATCAACTGATCGAGTGCGTCATAGGTGTACGTAGTCAGGATGTCGTCCGGATCGTCGAGGACAGAGCTGTTGCCGCGGTCAGGATTCGGCTCGACGACCTGCTGCAGCCGGCTCAAGGCGTCGGTTGAGATCCACCGCTGACGGCCCCACGCGTCCGTCACGAGCGTCGTCCGTCCCGGACCGGGCAAGGCCGCGGGTGGCCGTTCGACCTGGTCGTAGACCGACTTCGTCTCGCTCTTCTTGTCAGGAGAGGTCGTCCTCGTTACGCGTCCCAGCGCGTCGTACTCGATCTGCGCTAAAGGCGCATCCTGTGGAAGGGGCTGGCCGGCCCCGAGACGGAGCGGCGACGTCCATGCCGATAAGCGTCCGAGAAGGTCGTAGCGCCTCTCGACGACGTCCCAGTTCCCATCCCCAGCGAGCGTCTCCTGGCGTCGCACCAGCCCCCGCCCGTCGGTCCACGTCTTGCTCCGAGAGGCGGCCACGCCAGTGTCGGTCTTCGTTTCGGCAGTTACGGCCAGCCCAAGGTCGTCGTACGTGTACGTCGTCGTAGCACGAGTCGGCCAGGTGACCGTCGTCGGGCGCAGCGCCGCGTCGTCATAGAAGGTCTCTGTCGTGCGTCCGTTGGCGTCGGTCGTCGACAGCACGAGACCGGTGTTGCGGTCGTAGGTCGCCCTGGTGGTCAGGCGCACCGACGAGGCTGGATCAGCCGCGCCACAGGTGTGCTTGAATAGGTAAGCGTACTGCCGCTCGGAGGGATCGGGGCCGCCGCCCGGGGTCTCCGGCGCGTAGGTGAAGGTCTCCAGCTCACAGGCCGTCGTAGAGGCCTGAACGACATTGCCGGTGACATCGTAATGGCGGGACTCGGTGACCGGGTCGCGGCGTGTAGCGGCATCAGCGTAACGCCTGATCTCGGTGACGTTGCCGCGAAATTTGAACTGCGGGGGAGGAGGTTCCGGAAACAGGTAGGGATTGAAGATTAGATCATGCCCTTCGGCAAACCCCTCCCCACCTAGTCGCTCCAATGGCAGGCGGTCATAATCGTACTCGGTATTCGACGCGAGCCGCTCCCCGTCTCCGCCGCCGACAAACTCCCAGACCTCGACTGCCTTCGGCAGCCTCAGGAAGTGGCGGCTAGTGTACTCTCGATCGGTGACGTAGCGGGTTAGAGTCCTCCGCAACGGCCTTACAAAGTTGAAGTCGAATTCGATGGCATATTCATACTCGTGCAGGCCCTCTAGGTACTCCTCTCCTGGCCCGTAGCTGAGCGGCGGCCCGTAGCCGTATGTGGTCGCGGTGGACAGGCCGCGTTCGTCGATCACGTCCTCCCTCCGCCGCTGCGGCGTCCCACCAGCGCCTGCAACCCAAGTCGTGACAATCTGTCGGGATGGCTGCTGGCTGTTCTCGGCATAGATCTCGTTCTTATAGGGCAGCCTGGCGAGGGGGTCGGGTCCTGACGTTCCGACCGGGTTGCGGTAGTACGTCACAGCGCGCGAGCCGTCCGGGCGGGTCACCTCGTCCCGCCATTCCGCGGGCGTCCTCGGTCTGTGCACGGCGTAGCGGGTCACCGCCGCGCCTCCATTCATCGCCTCCCAAGTCTCGGTCACGGTCCGGTAAGTCGGGGCGCCCGCTAGGGTGAAGTCGGGATTGAGGGGATAATCGTAGGTTCGCTCGCGCGTGATGTTGCCCGTGCCGTGCCGGGAAATAAAGGCCTGCATCGTGCGTTCGGCGCAGTCGCAGATCATCCGGCGACGCTCGCTGACCTTGGCAATCATGCCATAGCTGGAGTACGAGGCTCCATTACTTGACTGGTCCTCGTCGCCGAACCAATAACCGGTCCTAGTCTCCGGATAGTATATCGCTTCGACCACGGTGAGTGCGTCGTCGACCCGAATAGGAATCCAATTATCGGCGAAGCCGTACTCGAGCGGGATCGTCTTGTACTTTAGATGGACCAGGGTCCGCTCGCCTCCCCCCTGGCCGGGAGGGCCGGCGGCGAGAATACTATCAGGTTCGACAAGGGCGCAGGTTGGCCGGCTCCGGGCTGGTCGCTAGGCTTCGGGAGGCTGGACGTCACGCCCCGTCGCGGAAGCGTGCTCGTCGACGCGGACGGTACCCGTCACCCCTTTAAGTTGGATAGGGTGATCGAGGATGCCTCCCGGGCGAGCAAGGAGTACCTCCACCATACGACCGACGGCACGCTCATCGCCTATCGGCACGTAACGCTGAATGGGAGGTTGCAGTCAGGGCGCGTCAACTATCCGGACGGGACCATCATAGACTTTGCCGCCCTTGGGCGCGGCGGGGGTAGTCTCTTCCCGACCCGCATCACGGACGCCAACGGCAACTACGTTGTCATCGGCTACCGGAGCAGGCCGGATCCCGTGGCGGGGCGGGAGAGCACCAGGGGGGAGCTCGCCGAGATCACGGACACGCTCGGCCGGAAAATCCGCTTCCACTACGATCCCATCCGCACTGCTGACCATCCCAACGGCACACCCGATATTGGGGATGATCTCCTGACCGCCGTTACCGCTCCCGGCAAGGGGGGAGGCGAGCGGACCCTGGTCCATCTAAAGTACAAGACGATCCCGC
>Ga0181470_100298_pt1 | contig 13116 bp, 20 predicted proteins | sample InSIn5SAF170_FD_119082 | JGI IMG/M metagenome (GOLD analysis project Ga0181470, IMG submission 119082) | Clean room microbial communities from NASA Spacecraft Assembly Facility at Jet Propulsion Laboratory, Pasadena, California, USA -... ...
CAGAATGTAGATGCAACGGACTGTGGCGGTTCTCCTCTGTCACGCTGTGTATACAAATTCCAGGAACATAAAAAGTCCAAGGTATCCATGGCCGGTCGAAATGTAGAAACGAGCTTGCAGGCAAGCTGTTGTGTTTGAATTTCAGAGTGAACTGTGGTGGTGAACCAGGATCCAGTCCCGTCACATCAGTTTTAGATAATGAGTGCCTAGACAGTCCAGAGGGTCGCGGAAGAGGCACCAGACCAGGAGGATTTGGCGATTGAGGTGTAGTGGGTGAAGCATCACTCACTGCACATGGATACCTTGGACTTTTTATGTTCCTGGAATTTGTATACACAGCGTGACAGAGGAGAACCGCCACAGTCCGTTGCATCTACATTCTGCCAGCGACAAAGCAGCGAATATCAAATACCAGCCTTTCAGTTTCTCTACAGCTTTCGATGAGCCGCATTCACGGGATCATCCATCTTGCCGATTGAGTCAAACGAGTTGCGATCCTTTGATCTCTCTATCTGCAGCAAAGTTTTCAATTGCAATGGCTGCTGTATCTGCTTCTTCTGGACCTCTCTTGACCATCATGGAAAACGCGAAACATGATACTAACAATGGAAAACAGGCGTTCGAGAACACATCTACATCCGTAGCTGCTAGTCAGATGCGAAATGCACTCAACAACCTTGCCGACACCGTTACCGATGCTGAGGACAAGAAGGTATGAGGAGATGTTTCGAAGAGGGAATAACATATGTTGACAATATATTCGTAGCTTTTCGAGACCGAGATGGACAACTTCTTCGCTCTTTTCCGTAGATATCTCAACGACAAAGCAAAGGGTAACCAAGTGTAAGTGCTACGATGACCTCAACTTCTTGTCTAATTCTAACATCAAAAATAGTGATTGGGATCGCATCAATCCTCCAGCCGCCAACCAGGTGGTCGATTACAACGAGCTTCCAAACTCCGACGCTGTTGGTTTCTTGAACAAGCTCGCTGTTCTCAAGCTTAATGGTGGTCTCGGTACTTCCATGGGTTGCGTTGGTCCAAAGTCCGTTATTGAAGTTCGTGATGGCATGTCCTTCCTTGATCTTTCAGTACGACAAATCGAGTACCTCAACCGCACCTACAACGTGAATGTTCCTTTCGTTCTTATGAACTCCTTCAACACTGATGATGATACCGCAAACATCATCAAGAAGTACGAGGGTCACAACATCGATATCCTCACCTTCAACCAATCTAGATACCCAAGAGTCTTGAAGGATTCTCTTCTCCCGGCACCAAAATCATACTCCTCCCAAATCTCCGACTGGTACCCACCAGGACACGGTGACGTTTTCGAGTCCTTGTACAATTCTGGTATTCTTGACCAGCTTATTGAGCGAGGAGTTGAGATCATTTTCCTTTCCAACGCTGACAATCTGGGCGCTGTTGTCGACCTCCGAATTCTTCAGCACATGGTTGAGACCAAGGCTGAGTACATCATGGAGTTGACTGACAAGACTAAGGCTGATGTCAAGGGTGGTACCATCATCGATTATGAGGGCTCAGTTCGTCTCCTCGAAATTGCCCAGGTGCCAAAGGAGCACGTCAACGAATTCAAGTCCATCAAGAAGTTCAAGTACTTCAACACCAACAACATCTGGTTGAACTTGAAGGCTATCAAGCGTGTTGTTGAGAACAACGAGCTTGAGATGGAGATCATTCCAAACAACAAATCCATTCCAGCAGACAAGAAGGGCGAGTCTGACATCTCCATCGTCCAGCTCGAAACTGCTGTCGGTGCTGCCATTCGTCATTTTAACAACGCCCACGGTGTTAACGTTCCCCGTAGACGTTTCTTGCCAGTCAAGACTTGCTCTGATCTTATGCTCGTCAAGTCTGATTTGTACTCCTTGAAGCACGGTCAGCTACAGATTGACCCCAGCCGTTTCGGACCAGCACCATTGATCAAGCTTGGTAATGACTTCAAGAAGGTTTCTGACTTCCAGAAGCGCATCCCTAGCATTCCAAAGATGCTTGAGCTCGATCATTTGACCATTACTGGTAACGTCAACTTCGGTAGAGGTGTTACCTTGAAAGGCACAGTCATCATTGTTGCAACAGAGGGCAGCACTATCGATATTCCTCCCGGATCAATCTTGGAGAACGTTGTTGTGCAAGGTTCTTTGAGACTGCTTGAGCATTAGAGTGTTGTGGTTGTGATATCCCAAAAATTGTTTTTGTAGCTTATTTACAGCAAAATGCCTGGCTTTAGTAGAACTTGGAGAGATGCGCCACAAGCCATCTTCGTGCGCTGGATTCATGTACATTGCGATCCATATAATACATATATTGCCACAATCATTCTATGCGTACCACATGAAAATGTCAATAAATTCCTTGCTATGCCAACAATCGTCTGAAGAAACCTATCCTCCGATAAATCTCTGCTAGTTAAATATCCACATCTACCTATAAGCTGACATAGAAGTTCATCCATTTAAACCTTTGAGCACTTCGTCTAACAATTTTCATTAACCAAGTGTTGTACGGTCTAACCACATTTGATGTTTAACTCGGCGACGACCCGAAAAGTGGACCTCGGACTTAGCTCGCCAAGCCTGGGTCTTTCGGATTAAGGCTAATAGGAGTCAGGAAGCGATAAGTCGCGATAAGAGGCGGGAGGGTGTTTGTTGTCGACCTCATAACCTCCAAGAGAGTCGCGTGTGCACTTATTCAGGTACATCCAGGCACAACACAACTTAAGGAATTCTGGCTGCGACGCACAAGCATGTGGTCTACATAAGGGTTCGAGGGATAAGCATGCCTGAGGTTCGATAGATTTTGGTAAGTCGACGTTCAGATTATGGATATGCCTCTGTTTGTAGTGGCTGAGATGATGTGATTTATTATGAGTTGTGATGATCATCATGCTTTATCTTGCTAAGCATAGTAAATTCGAAGCTTTAAGTCATGCTACTGTATGATATGTCTTGCTGACCTTCACAGTCTGGATTATATAATGCGAAAATAACGCAACGAGTCTAGATGATTCCAAATCCAGCCTGCAGCCTCATATCACCTGCTTTACAATAGCTTCCTACTACCTAGAAAACCTCGAATCCAAATCTGAACCGCTCAAGTATCTTGTCTCAGTTAGAGACCGCTCGTGAAAACTATAGGGATCCAAGAACTGATCGCCCTCTGCGCAAGGAGTAGATCCGAATACCTGTGGAGATGGATCAGTTATTCGTCAATGAGCGTCTTCCTTCGCCATCGCCTTCGCCGTCCGGCTCGATTCATAGTGGAGTTGAAAGACCAGTCGAACCTACGACTACGAATCCGTCAGGAAGACATGGAAAACAGCCAGAAACTAGTAGACCAGACGATGGCCCTGAGCTTTCGTACGCAGAATATCGAGCGCGGAGGAAATCAAGCCTAGCAGCACGAAGAGATGTTGATCAGGATCCAAGAGAGCTTTTAAGAAGTGGCTCCGAGCTCGACGGAGAACGAAGCACACATAGGGGACAATATAACGGTGGAAGACGGCCGACATTAAGTAGTCGAAGTACTGAGGAGCGTCGTGATGTACCGACTGCGGTAACAAATCAAGGCTTGCTATGGGATGGCTCAGATCCTACTCCGCAACAGCAGACGTCTAATAACGATCTCTACACCACAGAGGATGGCAATGAGATCTATAGAGGCGGGTTGCAAAGATCGCCGGAACGACGGTCTGATAGTGATCAACTTCCCACCCCGAGGAGATATTCGAGGCCATCGAAGCCATATCCTTATGCTGGAAGTAATCATCAGAATGATTTGCTGCTGAACAGATCTGACTCTCAATCCCCGGGGGATGTGTCTGGGCGAATCTTTGAGCGAGAAACTCCTTCACCTGAGGTTGTCGTGCCGAGATGGCAACCTGACGCTGAGGTTACTTTCTGTCCTATCTGCAAAACACAATTCAGTATGTGTAACGCTTTATGTTGGAGGAATATGTGCTAACGAGTATAGGTTTCTTTGTTCGCAAGCATCATTGCAGGTAAGCATACTTGAAGTTGGAAGTCGTTCCTGGGACAGTATATTGACGGGTGGCAGGAAATGTGGGCGAGTTGTTTGTAACGCATGCTCACCTCATCGCATTACTATCCCGCATCAGTACATCGTACAACCACCGACAGATTCTACTAGCGCAACTTCAAGACCTTCCGTAGATGCAGCTCGCGCCCGAAGTTCAGTGATTGTTGAAAGTCTTGGAGGTGGTGAAAGAGTGCGGCTGTGCAATCCATGCGTACCAGATCCAAACATCGCTCCACCGCAAACTCGATCTGATGGTCAGCCAATACCAGGACATTCTAGGTCGCAAAGTACCGTGCCTTTCTCTCCTACTAGACGAGGTGATCTGGATATTCCTACCTATCGGGCACGTGACGGAGGACGAGACTCTGGCATTGACGCACAAGTTGCTCGAGATAGATACTGGGCTGCTACTTCGTCTCCTGGAATACGGCATCCTGGTTTGGTTTTACATGGACCAAGAAGCGATTCTTTAGTACGGCCCGATGGGTTGGAGTCACGCTCTAGAAGTAGCACTGTAAGTCGCTAGGTACGAGTGTGCAATGCATTTTTCTGACATTCTTTAGGTTGGTTCGTCGCGAGCAATTAGCCAAGCAGTAAGTTGTTGTCTCTTTTCGTGGCTATTACAGTACATGTAATGAGACTAACAACCTTTACTACAGATTCATAGCAATCCTCGACAAGATAGTTCAGCAAGCTTTGCAAGGTCATATCACGCATCGTCCCCACACTCTCAGGCCCATCTTTCACGGCCGCTTCCCAGTACTCCTCATCATCAACAACGGCATACTACACACCGACGGCGCATCCGCGAAGAGGATCAATGCTGGCTCTGTTTCCGCGAACTTCCATCTCGCGATCTTCCCAATTCCGAAGAATTGCGCTCTGCACATGTCATGGCATGTGTAGAAGCAGCTACTTTACGTGCTTCCGGTTCGCCCTCAAGAACGACAGCATCTTCGCCTGCGCCTCCTCCTCCATCTACTTTACCTTCTCAACAGGTTCAACCACCTCCACGTCAAACCCTACCAACCACACCAGCACTGGTGCCTCCCACGTCTCAATCTTCGCGACCGACACTACCACCGAACTCAACACCTGAGTCCAGAATGCTTGCACGAGAACGTCAACATGCTGCTGTCGTGCTAGGCCAGTCTTCATCAGGCCCGTCATCTGCATCTGCAATGACTCGCGTCATTCCATATATTGCAAGCGAGAAGGACGGCATCGACGACGCTGAATGCATGATTTGTATGGAGGAGTTTGAAGTTGGGCAGGAGATGGGAAGATTAGAATGCTTCTGCCGGTTTCATTTACATTGTATCAAGGGATGGTTTGAGAGGAAGGCGGGGAAGTGTCCTGTTCACGGTGGAGATTTCTTCTAGCCTGGTGAGGCTGGAGGTGGAATCTTTCTTTCGTGAGACCATGATTTGCCTCTTAGGCTTGATGGGTGCACGGGAGTTGGAACGGCTGGTTTTCTTTATTTTAAGGAGTTTAGGATGATTAAGATCAAGATGTGATGGTTAATGAGTATGCTTTCTATTGGCATTTCTGAAGCATGAGATACCACTTTCGCTTGCATATTATATAGATGAGAAAGGATCTAGTTCGAATTAATTGTTTTTAAATTTAGCCTGGGCGTTCATATTATTGCTCTCAAATCGTCATGAGTGTTCAAGTATGTATGTGCACCTTTTTATATGTGCTAGGGACAGCTGATCATGGCGATAACATCTTCAGAAGGTAGTGCGGCCCGAACCCGGTTCAAAGTCAAGAGTGTAGTCAAGCCGAATGCTTTCGGTCCTCGTTAACGACTTGGCTGCTGATCCGAAGGCTCTGATGCTATGGAGAAGAGGCTCACTTATGTGCCGAGAGTCGAATGCGAGGGGTGTATGTTCTTCATACTACAGGAAAAAGGAATTATCTTCTTGGCAATCTCTATGCGAGCATCTACGTTTGTGGGGATGAGAGGGGTTCAGAGACATACACATGCTTAGATACTGCGAGTCTAAGCCGATAGCCTGCATGATAAGCTCTTCGATAGGGGCTCATTGAAAGAAAAGATCATGACCTTTCTGGTTCTGAAGACTTCTGAAGCAGAGACTCCGTCGTTTTGAGCGAGCAGACCACGCGTTTGCTATGTAGGGTTTACTTCACTGCTTGATTGGAAGATGCCACATTTGTTTTGTACAGAAGAATCTCAACAATGCAACGGGTCTCTAAGCTTCGAAAGAGCTGATGAGGAGCTTTGTCGGCTCAGCTGAAGACATCAAAACGGCTAGACATCTTCCCTATACGATATGTCTGACTCAGGATCGTATGTTTTCGAGGCTCCAGATGATCGATAACGAGCATGAGATGGATGTGCCATTTAGCAGACTCGGGAGAAAATGCTTCGGTCGGCATGTTTAAGTTCAGGGTTTTGAGGAGTAACTTCGAGATATCCAGACATTGTTTATAATAAATTGGGTTCTGTCAAACTTTGAGATCGCATCTGGTGCGGGATCCTGAGAGTCTCACTACCTTTCAACGAAGTGGGTAAACGGATACAGCATGGTCTGGACGGTCTCCACGTTTTTTATCTTCGGCTCTTGAAGCTGACATTGATTCTGGATTTATTAACGACTCCCGATGCCAAGCTAGTCAAAGTTTGTGACGGAACGGGCCTTTTGGCTGAGACATATGCGCTTGAAGACCAAAAGGGACTGCTATCCTTGATCCGCGTCCCTATGTCTTAGTCAATCAACCCTTATCGCAGCTGTACTTGCCAATGGTGTTGCTAGCATAGTACATGCTGTATACATCCTTGCTGAAGATGGGTTTTATGAAAGACTCGTATCAAACATACCCCTCAAAGTAACCTGATTTCAATAAAGCTTCCTGAACTGGGAAACAGACTTAGTCTACTTTCTGATATTGTTGAGTCAAGAGCAGGTGCGGGCAGAGGTTGATAGGACTATAAAACGGTTGCTCAGCAGTGATCTTACACGGTCATAATCGAGCATCCTTAACTTCTTCTGTCAAACATACTATCTTGTCTTCGCAAACATGGTTCAAGCTTCACACTTCTATCAAGAACTGAATACCGATGTGTTCATCGTAGGATCTGGCCCTGTGGGCGCTACGTATGCTCGCAAGCTTGTCGACGGAGGCATCAAGGTCCTTATGGTTGATGTTGGAGCACAGTGAGTTGATTGTCAGAGTTATGCCGAGGGATACTAACATCTTACAGAGAGACTCGTAATCCTGGAGACCACAAGAAGAACGTGATCACATTCCAGAAGAACACTAATGCCTTTATCAATGTGATCAAAGGTGAACTTCAGTTGTTGTCCGTTCCCACACAAGAGGGCGTCTTCCCGACATTGGATCCAACCTCATTCCAATCCAAATCTGCCATCTGGAATGGTCAAAATCCTCAGCAAAACCCAACGGTGAATCTCGATGCTGCCTCTGCAACGCGTTGTGTTGGTGGCATGTCAAACCACTGGACGTGCTGTACACCTGAACCTCATCCCAAGCTTGAACGACCAGATTGCTTTTTGGACGAGGAATGGGCTCGTCTGTTCGACGATGCTCGCACACTACTTCACACACCTATTGATGCCAATAAGGCTGGTACGGAATTTGAGGACTCGATCAGACAGCAGCTTGTCAAGAGAACCCTCCAAGACGCCTTTCCAGCAGAACAAAATCGTGACTTCAAGGCTATGCCACTTGCCTGCTATCGTCGCGAGGATAACCGTGATTGGGTTGAATGGTCTTCCTCATCTACGGTATTTGGGGACATCGCTGGCAAAGACGGCCAGCCTCCCAATCCGCTCTTCACGTTAATGTCCGAGACTCAATGTGTCAAGGTGCTACGAAATCCTTCGAATGGGGAAATCGAAGGTGCTATTATTAAAGACCTTCGTGACGATAAGAGCTACATCGTCAGGGCCAAGCGATATGTCCTTGCTGCAGGAGCCGTGTTGACACCACAAATTCTTGCAAACTCTGACTTCGAAGATCATTTGCCAGCTTTGGTAAGTATTTGGCTATTTAGCACTTGACCATTCCTGCTGACTAGAGATTTAGGGACGTTACATGACAGAACAAACCATGACCTTCTGTCAAATCGTGTTGAAGAAGTCGTTGTTGGATAGCATTCCAAGTGATCCATATCACCTTGGATGGAAGGACATTGCTGAACGACATAAGGCGAAGTATCCTCAGGATGTGCTTCCTATTCCGTTCAATGACTACGACCCGCAGGTAATAGATCATGGCGATATTAAAGATTGTCTAGGCTAATGTTAGTTAGGTCACCCAACCATTGAGTGAAGATCGTCCATGGCACACTCAGATCCATCGTGATGCTTTTTCATACGGTTTGGTTCCTGACTTTTATGATCAGAGAGCTATAGTTGATCTGCGCTTCTTTGGATATGTTGAAGTCAATGAGGACAATCGCGTGGAGTTCTCTTGTGTCAAGAAGAATTTCAACGGCGAGGTGATTGAGCCCGGAATCACTGACTCCTATGGCATGCCGCAAGTAAGTTATGAGATCAAAATTACCCCTCATGTTTACTCCTGTCCAAAACATTTTTAATCTCCGAATTTGGTACATCATGCTGACTGCAACAGCCAACCTTCTACTACCGACTGTCCGAGAATGACAGTGAGCGAGCGAATCGCATGATGAATGACATGATTGACGTGGCATCTAAGCTTGGTGGATTTCTTCCTGGAGCATTGCCTCAATTCATGGCACCAGGTTCAGCTCTTCACATCTGTGGAACGACTCGAGTTGGCGATGACGTCGAGACGAGCTGCGTCAACAAAGAATCGCGTGTCCACGGCTCGAGCAACCTCTTCTTGGGTGGCTGCAACGTCATTCCAACTCAGATTGCCTGTAACCCAACCATTACAGCTGTGTGCTTTGCTATCGTTGGTGCAGAGGCAATTATCAAGGATTTGCAAGATGGTAATGTTGGAGAGCACGTTGGAGAAACCACTAAACAGTCGAGGTCGGTCAAGACACCCTTTGACAACAATGTCTTCATTCCTGCCTAGTATCTCAGCAAAGATACCCCTAAGGGAGTTCCTTGTGTTCTTACATAGTTAGTATACTTAAAACAAAGCATGATTGTTTGCTCGTCATAACGAGTCCGGAGAAGATATGGATGATACACAAGAAAGAAAAAAGACAGCACGAGCTTGATTAACTTCATATTGATAGACTCATTAGATGTGAATGCATCAAGTATCTTGATATGCGAAATACCAACACAAGAATCGAACCGTACTCCCCAGATACCATTACCATACCCATACCCAAGCAACCCAATGAATGCCGTAACACCACCAAAACCTTACTCCCTTACTCTACACCGTTCCCAAACTGCAACTTGTATCTCCCGAAATGCAACTCTCTCATCTCCAATTACCTTGACTCAAGCTCAATAAACCCTGAATGCAATCCAAATCTCCCTTCTTACTAGGACTAACCTCACCACTCATAAACCTTTGCACTTCTTCACCACCATCAGCATTCTCTCGATCCTCAAAGATATTGGCTCCAACATCCTGTGATTTCCTCTTTCTATTTCTACCAGACGTCGCACCGCCTAAATTGGTTGCGTGGCTAGGAACATTATGATTGTCACCAAGTATAGACTTCATAGACGATAGTTTGTCATTCTTGGATTGTGGTAGCGGACGACGACGGGGATTGATTGTTCTTTCGCCGGGTAACCAGTTCTCTTTGTCCGAGTCTCCAGAAGGCGAGCGCATGAGGCCTTCCTTAGCCATATTTGCGAGTTGTTCGTGGGTCTTGTTAGTGTATTGTAATCTGGCGAGACTAGATTGAGCACGACCTAGTTTCGGCTTCTTGTCTCGTTTGTTAAGATCTTCCCTAGTTGAAACTGTAGAATTCCGCTTGCTTGCACTTGCAGCTTTGAGAGCAGAATTACTAGCTGAGCGTATCAATCCGATAGCTGCAGTAGCAGAGCCTCCTGACTCGCGTTCTGCCTGCGCTGTCAATTCGTCACGCACATCCCCATCGCAACAAATTTGCCAAGATCTGGCATCACGAGATCGACCAGTTGTCAATGATGGTAGTATAGCTGTCGATACCGGTGGAGTATAAGCGCTTTGGCTTCTTTCCAACGTACGCATTCTCTTCGCTGGTGGGTGAAGAGAGGCTGAAGATGAAGCTAGGTGTTCTGGTTGTGATCGAGGAGGGGATGGTGTTGGCGATGTAGTTACTAATTCCGCTTTACCATCGAGTGACATCGATAATCTGAATTTCGAAGTAGACTTTGTTCTTTCGAGACGACCACCACAAGAGTTGGGCTTCTCAGCTTGTGTACTAGAAGAAATATCAGTGGGTGCAAGTCATACCATTTCATTAGTACTTACATGTTAGGAGTCACAAAATCTTGCGATGGTTTCTGAGACGTTGCGGGTGTGGAAAAGGAGCTATTTGTGCTGTTCCAACGATTTGCAAGATAGCCAGGAGTAGAACTGAATGACTTGAGCACATCGGAGCCCGAGAAAGATTCACCTGGTGTATTTGTGGCAGAAGAAGAACGTTGCTTGTGAAGATGTGGGCGTGGGAATGATATGTCGACAGGTCCGTCAACTTCCACATGTCCAAAGTCTCGAATGATAGGATGATGTGGTGTACTAAGCTCAACTCTGGATGTTTGCGATTCTTCTTCTGGGCTCCCATTTACATCTGATCGCGTACTCTGTGCTGCTGGTTGACTTGGACTACTACTCACGCCTGCGAATTGCACGGGATCTGACGAGAAGGCTGCCATTCCTCCAAGACCAAATGCAGCAATCTCGTGCGGGAGTAACGGACGCGACTTTCGACGGTTGATTTGTCTTCGGTTTTGAAACCATATCTATATGTAATTAGTATATCAAACATGACGCGTTCCTGTGCAACCGCGTTGCAGCACCCCTACTTACCTGAACTTCTTTCTCGTTCAAGGACACCTTTTGCACAATCTCTGCGCGAGCTGCCTTGTTTGGTTTCGGGTTACTCTTATATTCTGCCTCCAGAATCGCTTGATCTTGTGGACTATACCAATAAGTTAGAAATGCACGTTTCAGGGCTATAGGAGTATTCCCCGAAAGATCGACAGTCAAAAGAAGCACGCGTATCTCCCGCAAATATCCATGTGTTCAACTTGCCTTGTCCTCTTCCTCTTTTGCTTTCCCTCGCCAGTTATTTCCTGTCCTCCACCATGTTCGTTCCTCGCGTCATCATTTGATTCGGTTGATACAAAAGATGATTCTTCTTCTCCTTCTCCACCACTCGACACATTTTTCTCATCCTCTACGGTATTGGCAGGTCTGCCCAAAGGGCTCGTGGCTCTCACATCGTTCTTTGGTGAACTTGATGGCGTAGTCGTGTCGTTCATCATGTCCCGCACCAAAAATATACTGCTCGCCCAACCCCAATACAGAAACAGAAAAGATACAATGGCAAGAAGTAGAAACAAAATATTCTGAGTTACGATAGATTTACGCTCGGTGTAGGAATGTGAGAAGGTAGAGGTAGAGCAAATAGAGTGGGTTTCAAAGAGTGGATATATTTCAAGGCGCGCTTTCGAGACGTGTGACGTGAAGTCTTGAAGCGATCGCGCTTATCGATTTTCGCTGATTGTCAATACTCAACGCGACATCAACATGCAATACTTTTCAAATTCCCTACAAAAATTTGTTTGCTGATCATGAAATATATGCGCTCTTACAAGGCAATTTTTACCCTCTTCGTCACCAATGGATAGCATTTGTGAGAGGATTATAACTATACGGATGTGATGAATCTAGCGTTTACTTGATGAATAGCTCGAGGATTTAACCCTTGAATTCAAGCCATCGTCGGAAAGTGTTCAGGTTTCAAGCAAGAAACAACACAAATTCGAGTTGCAATACTGAGCAGCAATAGGAGATAAGTCAGTAATGAGAATACCATACGAACATAAATGAGACAACACTTTTGTTAGGACAACGCTTGCTTTTAATGGTCTAGCTACAAAAGCTGCAGGGAGCAGCAGATATCTCGAATTGGTTTATTCCTCAAGTCGTTCAATCATCATCTAAATTTCCTCCAACCCGTCCTATGTGCACTTTCTCCACACAGTTCCTTCAATGCAGAGGTGAAAGCGCAAGAAGTCAATAACAACCTCTATCTACAGACCTGTTCCATGTAACGTGATACTTGTGAAATAACCTCTAGACGATTGATTGGTAATGTGGCATATGTCTCTATAATGCGGCACATCTACAAATCGGCATCATCCTCATCTGGAAGAGGCATTTGGGCGGCGGCGTCCATCTCCTTAGCATACTCATCAAGGAGAGCTTGGTCAACAGTAGCAGTAGGTGGAGCAAGAGCTGGAGCAGCAACGAATTCCTATAGCGAAGTTAGATCTTGTTGTAGGCAGAAATTATGGTGCAGCATACCAAAGTAGCGTTACCAACAAGCTTACGAGCCAACCAGAGGAAAGGCTTCTCGAAATTGTAGTTGGATTTGGCGGAGATATCGTAGTATTGAAGGTTCTTCTTGCGATGGAATGTAATGGTTTTGGCCTTGACCTTTCTCTCCTTGACGTCGACCTTGTTACCAGTCAAGACAATTGGAATGTTCTCGCAGACACGGACCAAATCACCTAGATGTTGTCAGTATGGTCCAACCCTACTCCAGAATCTTCACATACGGTGCCAGTTGGGAACGTTCTTATATGTGATACGGGAAGTGACATCAAACATGATGATACCACACTGTCCGTTGATATAGTATCCATCACGGAGACCACCGAACTTCTCTTGTCCAGCGGTATCCCAGACATCGAATTGGATGTTACCCAAGTTCTATCAGAAATATCAGTATTGGATGCGGGGTCGATTCTGTGGCAGAGAACATACTGTGCTGAACCCGAGAGGGTGAACTTCGACACCGAGAGTAGCGATATACTTCTTCTCGAACTCTCCAGTCAAGTGACGTTTGACGAAAGTGGTCTACAATCATTGTTAGCTTTTTGATATCCCACCTACCTC
>Ga0181470_100247_pt2 | contig 13090 bp, 9 predicted proteins | sample InSIn5SAF170_FD_119082 | JGI IMG/M metagenome (GOLD analysis project Ga0181470, IMG submission 119082) | Clean room microbial communities from NASA Spacecraft Assembly Facility at Jet Propulsion Laboratory, Pasadena, California, USA -... ...
AGATGGGTTGATGCGCAGACGCTCTTACCACAAACAAGGAAGGATGTTTGATGGACATGCTGCAATGGAACGTGAAATGAGGGTTAGAGTATCCGAGATCATAGAATACTCATGGCAGCTTCTTCAAATAATGATTTGCGGCAAGACTTGAAGGAGGAAGTCAGAGATTTTTGGGACATGATAATGGTTCAAGACAAATGCGGTTGGGACATATGAAAAGTGTTGCTGTGATGCCACGAGTGCTTAAAGTGACTTCTATTTTACTTCGACAGTTAGAATCTACAAGATTATCAATGTGATATCTTGCTGATTATTTGACGTGGATTAGGAGTACTTGGTCTCAAGAGCCATCGTATACTGAAGACATTGTGCGTACCCTAACCCTAATCGGGGTGACTATCAATTGCCGAGGCTCAGTCGGTCTCTTGACTGATTCGCAGTAATTAATTTGATAACGTCTGCTTAAAATTGGATTCGCACATGTTTCATGTGTCTTTCAGTTGATAGTTTACTTCTCTTCTCTTTCCCTCTATACACATTAAGTAGAGCATACATTATAATTGTAAACGGATATTCTTCGAGCAGGCTTGTGTCTATGACTTTGCGCATCTTGTGAGAGCTATGGCAGACCGTGCAACACTCGTACGACCACCACCACTTAATCCTTCCAAATCCGCAATCGAGAATGTTCTCGAGCTTACAGAATTGTCCGCAATAGGGTCGGTGAGTGACTTCTGCCTTGTGTGCCCAAGAGTAATCTTCAATGCTAACATATCATAAGGACATCTACACCAACACGCGTCCGCTCTGGCACCCACCAGGAGCACGCGGCATCTACGGCGGCGCGGTGATAGCCCAATGCCTTTCAGCAGCTCAGTTGACAGTCCCGGCCCACTTTGTAGTGCACAGCATGCACTGTTATTTTGTGCTCGCTGGTGACGCCACGATTCCGGTAATGTACTACGTCGAGCACGTGCGCGAAGGGCGCAGTTTCGCAACTCGTACTGTGCAAGCACGTCAAAGAGGGAAATGTATCTTTACCACTACCATGTCATTTGTGCGTGAAGGAAGTGGTGGCAAGAGGACTGTTCAGCATGCTGTGCTCTTACCTACTGATGTTGTTGTGAGTGATCTGAAAAGGGAGAAGCAAGAAGTTGAGAAGGAGGGTGACGAGGGCGGTAGTCCCTTCATTTCGCATCGTATGGAGGTTTTGAATAAGAACAGCGAGAAGCATCATGAGAAGAGGACGAGGCAGTGGATTAAGTGTCGGGGCAGGATCAGCGAAGAAGGTGGTCATCAAGCTCATCTTTCTGCTTTAGCTTATATGAGTGATTCGTACTTCATTGGTACTGTTTCACGTATCCATGATCTTTGGCGGTTTGGTTCACCTTCCACGTCGACTTCGCACGATGAGGAGACGAAGCAGAGAGATGAGCATATCAAGAAAATCAAGATCCTAGAAGGTTATGGTGATGATCTGAACAACTCGCAAGGCAGACCGGAGATTGGAATGATGGTTAGCCTGGACCACACGATATATTTCCACGAGCCGAAACGTTTCAGAGCTGATGAGTGGATGTTCACAGAAATGGCAAGCCCATGGAGTGGAGATGGGAGAGGACTTGTTTTACAGCATATGTTTGCTGCTGATGGAACGTTGATTGCAACATGTGTTCAAGAGGTAAGTAGTAATATTGCCCTACAAAAAATAGTTTAAGAAGAGAAGAAACATTCTAACATGAGCTCAGGGTGTGGTGAGATTAAAACAGCCGACTGTTTCCAAGTTGTAATTTCTGCAGCATTGTACAGTACAAGGACATTATACCATCAAACGTAAAGGCATATCTTATTATGCCAAGTAAAGATAATGCTTTTAACTGCTCTTCTCTTGTGAGAAATTGGGACCAAAAGAAATCAAACCCAAAGTCGAAAGAATTAGAGACTCAGCCAAGAATACCAGTAATTTCGGGTGTGTTCTCTATTTCTACATCGAGTGCGTTGCCCTTCAAGAAGTGGTAAAGCGTCCGAAGATCTTTCTGCAACTTGTCTTAAAAGAATTAGATGATGCGAAAGCATCATTATCATTCTTTCTATTACTCCGAAATATCTCATCTTCTTCGTTAGACCCGCCTTTAATGCTCATCCAAGACTCATGCGTTTCAGCAGATAAAGCCAATCTCTCAACGGCGAGCTCCCACTCCTTAATGATCCATGACTGGTAATAATCAATGACTCATGTTTCGTTCCCTATAGTAATGACTTGGTCGTAGGAATCATCGGTCACAAAGGTATTTCCATACTCATTTAATGTTTCAAGTAGCACGGGCATCGCATGCACCTGAACGACCCCAGCTTCGGTTCTTCTCTCCCGGTTCACTATTCTCCTGAGTCTCTCGAACCAGTTGACCATACTTTCGAGCGTGTGATGACCCGAAGGCATTATTTCGGTAGTTGAGTCGGGATACAACGCCTCAGACAGCCATTCTCTGGATCGATCTTCACCCAAAGGTTCAAAGTCACCTCTATGTGATTTCATATCACACCATGACCAAGGTAGAGCAGCCATCCTCTGTTCTATGGTGAGAGGTTGATGGGTCTGGTCAAAATAACTCAACCTGCCATCGCTCTGAACATTTTGTATTTGAGAAGCAGGCGATCCGTTGGTAGCAACTTCATACGCGGTTGGATCATGAAGTGCATGGTACATCATATTGAGCTACTTCACAACATGAACAACATTCGGACTAGATACATGGTAATTGACTAGCTTCTGATGACACTGTCTTGGTTATTGTCGATAATCTTGTTGGGAAGTTGGTTGTGATGTTATGACAGTGGATCATTGCGTACTTGTCCTTGAAAACCGAGAAAAAGAGGTTGCCACCAGCCGGAAGACAGAAAGACGTGGAGAAGAGGGAGGCGAGGACCTTGGTTGTTGTTCTGAAATTACCCAGTTAAGATGCGTTCTCTGATGTTTCTATTTACGTCGTACTTATTGTGTTGTTGGCTGTTGTAACCCAGGCTCTATGCTTTGTGCCTCATCTTGGTTCATCATTATAGATGGTGACAATCGACAGGGCGATTTTGGAAGTGTTTAGCAGTTGAGAAAATATATTGAAGTAAGATTACTTTCGAGATGCAAGCCAAGAGTGCTATATATGCCGGTCTTAACAGCAAGCCGCAAAGCAGCCATCGGAAACTAAGATTGATACGGAACATAGCATAGTTTACTATGTATTTACGCCAGATAACGGGAAATTCCAAAGTTTCACTGTTCAATCAAAGCACAAATTTGGGGCTGCTTCATACGTGAATGAAGGTATAGTCATGCTTCATTATATGAGCAATTTTACAGTCTAACAAGACATCGAAATCTTCTCAACTCCCCAAGACACAGCTCACATTCTTAAGCCCATGAAGACTATCAAATCACATCACATCTCGTATTCTTGAGTCTATGTATTGACGCTGTCCTGCCCTTCTCAGTGCTGCTGTCTAAGCGGCTTCGAATTGTGCGGTATCACCTAGACCACATGAAGATGATTAATACTGGACAACGGGCTTAGTCAACACGGTAGCTCCATAGTGACTTTTCAACGCAGGCTATGCCGGATATGTTTTGACGGGGTTGATAGGATTCTTCAAAAGTGAAAGAGGGGACACATGGAATGGATTTCATGAATGCAGAGCACACAACTTAGAATTTGCAACATGTGATGTTGTTGTACGCCACTACTGTGTCGACCACAAAAGTTGAAACGCCAGATCATTCATACTCTTAGTCACAAGGAATTTTTTGCTCTGCTCCGCCAAAAGGATCTCCCCGGGCACTCGAAGATCGTGCTGATTAGAAGCGACTGCAAGTGTGAGGACAATACTCTGCAAAGCTATAACGTATTCATCTATACACTTCCAACAACCCAGTGTCATCCTATAACTAAGATGTACCTAGGACCCAATCAATGATATTAAACAGAAGTGAGTACTATACTGAAGTGTCCTGATCCTGGTCCTTCTGCTGCCACACTCCGAACTTACTTGCATAACAAGTAACGATGCAAAATATCCATTGCACAAAAACCCGCCCTCCCATCATTCCTCGTAGCAGAAACAAGTAAGTCTTTCGCATGAACAAGAATGCAATAACAACAGAAGAATTTCAAAGTTGAACGTATAAAACACCGAAATGTGCCGCGAGGCAAATCCTATCTACTTTCTTTAAACTCCAGTATGTGCCGTCCGCATTATTTTCCCTCGCAATTCCTGCTTGCGCATCGACCCAGCGAAAGAGAGGTAAATAGAACATACGTCAAATATGACACGGGAAAAGGATGTATTCGTTCTCGATCAAAGACAGAGACCTGCTGTCAAAGCTGAAGGAGAACCCTTGACAATATAGGTTTACCGCATAAGCAATCACCCAAGTAACCTAATTCTTGCGATCTAGCCGTCCGAGCATGCTTCGATCAATCTCGCTGTCTGGCCTACGATCCATAATACTGCCGAGACTCATGGGGTCCGATCGTCCTTCTGCGGGACTGGTTCGAGGTGGTGGTGTCCTACTCAGAGAAGAACCCGCGACTGCCGAGGGTGGCTGTAGATTTGAGTGCGAAGAAGTCGATGACCCCGGGGAGTAATTAGCTGCAGACTGTACGCCAGCTGTCGGCGTGACTGGAGGCAACCTTAAATCGTCTTCGGCAGCTGCTCTGCGAACACCCGGATTCTCCGCTCGTGGGTAAGGCTGACCAGGGAGTGGAGGCGGCAGAATAGAAGGATGGGGATCTTGCTGAGGACGTTTTCTGGAAGAGTCTTGCGAGTGAGTGTGTTGCAAAGGTGGACGATCCTCGCTATAGGGACTATAGGATGTGGTAGGAGATGGAGCTGGATACTCATAACCACCATGCTGAGGACTATACTGTGCTTGTGATGGCGGCTGTGACTGCGGAGGATGTTGAGGCGGTATGGGACCCAGAGGCTGACCATGTGCGCCAAACAATTGTGTTCCTGCTGGATATGCCATGGGACGAGGTCTGCCATCTGGTCCAACGCCCATATTTCTCATGCTTGGATAGACTGCATGGGCAGGGACAAAGGCTTGTGCCTGTGAGGAAACTGGCGTGAAGATACACTCTTGTTGAAATCTTTGACAATTAGAACACCGTCCTTCGGGATTCTGGTCAAATCCTGAGCAACGTATCTGCTTGATAATTAGAATGTCGTATCGCGAAAATGCAATTGCGTCCCATATTACCACAAAGTGGATTATTGAAAACAGATGGAAGATAACATACCTTACGTCTCCTACAATATCTGCAAGCTATCGCTGTCCGCTGTCGTGGAGCAGATTGAGTGAATGACATAGATGGTCCACCTCTACCATGGTCTTGTGGTGGTGGGTAATACGGTCGATCGTCTCTATATGGCTGTGGAGCACCTCGATATGGATCTTGTGGATAGCCACGAGGATCTTGGTACGGACTTGGAGCTGATTGAGGGTGATGCTGCGGCTCATATGGAGAGATTGATGGCAGTGTCACTTGAGTACTGTTTGAAGGACCCCTATGATGATATGCACGCGCCCGATCATCTTCTTCGCCGGGAGGTGGTGGGTACTGCGATTCTTGCTCTCTTGGAGGATATCCTCCTCCATGCTCGTTGTACGACATTACAGAGTGATGAATCGCCACGTTGACGGCTTCCTGGTGTGTTCGCGCAGTCTGCGCAAAAGATGATGTTTCGCTAGAAGGTTGTAGTCGTTACAAGGAGACGAGACCCAAGACGAAAGTGAACGGGACCTGTTCAAATATTGTAAAAGAGCTCAAGGGTTTGTTGGCAGGTTGGACTGCAATCTTGAAAGATTCTGGGCTATTACTCTGGTGTGGTTTCACCAAAATGATTGGAACCCGCCCTTCAGCAACTGGAGATCGAAATATGTTAGCGCGAATGTTGCCTTCGGTTCGTCTTTTAGGGTATCAGCGTGTGACAGTCTCCTCTTCGATGTCGCAACAGGCTACCACAGCATACACTGCTATTTTTGCCTGCCGATATACGAAGGTATGGGTATGGAGAAGTCATGTATGCGTTGAACGCTACGCGCAGATATTCAAATAAGAATGATAAAAAGGAGAAACTTACACAGTATTGGATTGTCTGCTGAACAACTAGATCGATTTGATGATTCGAATCTTTCCCTTTTCTTCTAGCGGGGACCGGTCCGGATGGTTGACTGATGCGGCGTGTAATCAGCAGTCCAAAGCCACTGATACGCCTCACGAGCAGATGAGGTTATGCTCTTCGATCAGATGCAGTTCTGATTATTTTCGGCAGCTATGATTTACTGTAGAGAAAACTATCGCGTTATGTTGTGCGTGGAATAATACTTTCTTTTCCACAGATCGTGTTGGAAGTTGAAGTTGAAGTTGAGGTTGGTTTGAAGGCTTGTTTCCCTGTCACCCAATGCTCGACTCAAGAACCACCAGACTAAATACAATCTCCTTGCAAGAACGTTCCTTAGCTCGAAGAATTCTGCAGTACTGTTGTAAATTCAAAGGTTGTGGCTCGACCACTGCACATAAAGTCGTTTCTGTCTTCGTCGCCGTTTTGCAATTAATTCTAGACGACTGCGCAAACTGTCAGAACTAACTTCCTCGCCTGGTCGATCAGAAGCCATGACTGGTCCTGATATCAGCAAAGATCCACACAAACATACCTGACTTGGAACACACCGCAAGATGGTGACTGTTGACGAATGGTCACCTCCTTCAAATCGTTCCCGAATCGCGAGATCTTCAGCTCCACCGCTATATTTTCCGGTATCACAGCAATTCCGTCTGCAATACTCACCAGAAAAGAGACTATCGTAAGCCTTCTGGAGGAGAAGAGAGACGAAGAATCTGCTGCACGTAGATGATCTCCCTAGAACGTCAAGTGGGACCCAGCAAGTTTGCGCTGTTCATCAACAGGAAGATTCTCAAAGATTGCGAATGATAAATCCTGACTCCAGAAAAATGACCCAAACGAGCGATTAATGTCGAACCAGCTGGACACTGTGGACTGCTGCTAGAACCGATTTGCGACCTTGTATCCTGCGACCAAGATGCGACCAGATAGTTTTGCGCGGTCTTCGCGGCAGGATGCGATGCACTGCGCTTCCACGCGGGTAATTCGTTGGTCGTCGAGGAACTGTATGAGAGACAACTCGATTTGAGCGCACACCAAGCTTCCGCAAAACAAAGGACAAGACGCCTGATATCAGAGCCGCAAGAGGGTCTATAGTAAAATAAAGAAAGGAAAACTCTGGATTCGGGGGAAACTGTTTCTGTTGCAGTCCCACTCCTGGAGGGGTCGTCCCGAAATTCGCAAATGGAGGGGAGGTGGCTGTTTAAGACCAGGTCCGCGTGTTTGCACTATCCACACAGCTATGTGAATGCCGCGAGATCGGTGTTTGCAGTCAGTGACAGTAAGCAGCGAAACCTCGCCTCGTGAGCAGTCCAAAAAGGGGAAACAGGGTAGGCTGATGTGAGGAAAATCGTCAAGGTGGCCTGTCCTAGCTGAAAATATCTCGTTCAGTCGAGACTCCCTCGGTTCTAGTAGCGACGTCAGGATGGACGAGGGGGTCTCAGATTATTTGCTTCCGTGCTCAGATCTGTCTTCTGGAAGACCGCCGCTTTGGAGACTCTTGCGACTGCCAATGAGAGTGGTGGAATGATGTTTGGACGGAGATTTGCCCCTGTCACTAGGTTCTGTCTTGGTTGGCTTTCCTCAATAAGACATCAAGAGTCAAAAGTCCAACACTCACCTCCTGATGTTCCGCCCTCGAGTTGACAACAGGAAAAGATGGTTGCACCTCAAAAAGGTTATCGAGAGCGAGAGTTGCACGTTTTGATTATCGTGAATGCGTCAGGACCCAAGTCGTTGCAGCTGGATAGCGACGGCGTGAATATTTCTGGTACACCCGGCTGAAAGTAGTGGCCAATCGTTGTGTCAGACGACAATGGTTCCAGCACCCGAATTACAGGGTCCAGGTAATATCCACCACAACACGAGCCTGTCTTTTGTTCGTCTTGGTGGCAAGCAATCGAATGGATGAGAATCGATGGACGATTTCCCCTTTGAACTTTGACGGCTTCGACTGTCCTCAAGGATGACTGTGTACTTTGGCGATGCGAATCAAAGGACAGAGGCAATACCTGTTGACCAGTTGAGCCTTGTTACAAAGGCGACCATAAGCTCCAGAGTCAAGTCTTTCAAACAGTTGAGAAAAGTTGGAGAGAAGAAGGAGGATTTTCGGGAATGGGAGCACTCTTGAGGATTATATGTCACATAAGATGACAGAACGGTCGAGCGGCAAGGCACGATATGCAGCCGTTCTTTGACCCCTGTTTATTTTCTATCAATGGGAACGATCCACGAGGCGTAACTTGACAGCAAAGATGGCCATCTCTCCACATTTTGCGTACAGCGTCCTGGTTGTGTTGCCCTCTACCCATGCAGCTGTGGTAGCGTCATGGGCTGCATTTTAGGCACATCTTGTTCGGCCACCCACAGCTTTGGACCAAAGGCCCGTACCGCACCGACATGGAACTTTGGGACGATTGCAGAAAATGCTCCTCCTCGGTTCAGTGCGAACCGTACAACGATGCGACAGCGCCAGTCTAGCGTCCTACAGAATTCGGAGAGGACGGAGGAGTTTCTAAAGATGACTTGTTGATGCATTGATACACCATCACCCAGTCCGTGGGGCTTGATGGAATATGTCGCAGCTGAATGGACCCCACAAGCTATTGGGAAGAGTATCGACTACTTCATACTTCACACGGAGTCACTGGAAATATGAGCTTGACTTTCACAAGGATATCACAAGTAAGAGAAAGGGTATCTTTCCCCCGTCGGTCATACTTCCATTCCTATCATGTCAAAAGTATCACAGCATCTGTTGACGACACCAGTTTCACGAGAGTGTACAAAGCCATCATTCGCGCTAAAAAGTCTCTTTCGATGCTGTGTCACAATACACCAAAACAAAAGCAATATCAAGCAAGGTGTTTTGATTTCGCCACTTTTAAAAGTCAGGGGGAGAAAGCATATGTTCGAAGTTTAAGCTTCAGGAAACAGGAGAGTTATCTTCAGATGGAGCACTAATAGGATGGGTGCACCCGTAGAAGCCTCATTCCAGCTTTCTCACCCTTGCTTCCCTCGGGACGGACCATGAAAAAACCTGCAAATGACGATATAAACACTCTATCTCGATGTGGTAAGAGTAAACTTTGCGATGAGACATGACCCGTTGTTGTGTTCTTCACCAGAGTTGGCAAAATTGAACCCCTCAACTTCTGACAATCGCATGTTTTACACCAACAGATATCAAGAATGCTCTGAAATGGGCAGAATGAGAGCACCAAACGGCTGGCGTCATATACTCTCAAGCAAAACGATCCTTTAGAACCTTGTGACGGAAGCAGTGGACTTGAGTAAATTGGTCGAATACAAAGGTTTCTGGAAGGAAAACTAGAATGGATGAATCCTCGGGCAGAGAGTGCACCGCAGATTCTGTCGATCAGAGCAGCAATGTCGAGGCTCAAGATGGCGCGACTTATCACATAAGAGAACTCCACACTGCAATGGGAAAAGAGATGGGTTCGACTCAAGCTCCTTCTAGTTAAAGACTGTCTTGTTTCATAGTTATTTTGATAGACACAAAGCTTGGCCAACATCACTTCCCTTAAACAGCAAATGAACAGTCTCACTCGATTTTGCAGACAGTTTATGAATTCTTATATGCTTATCACGCCAGACAACACACCTTGCATCACCTTGACAGTACAACCACTCTCTATCAATATTCCTTCCCACCTCCTTCTCGGTCGACGACCAATGCCATCCAAGCCCATCACACCGCTGGATGGCACTAGACCAATCTCAGAAGTCACAAGACTGAAATTTCATGCGAGAAGCCGCTCTAGTTCAACATCTTGGGCATTCCCGTCCGCAAGAGCCCGCAAGAGCGGCGCGGAACGATCAGGGCCTTTGCTTGCATGTATGCACGTCGGCACGGCGCTCAGTCCGTCCTTTTGCTGAATCCCTGCCCAAACAAGTGCAGCTGAAAGTTGGATGCTGGACCCGAAGCTAGCGCTGTCCAGTAGCCACTCAGCTGGCACACCTTCTCGCACACATGCTGGACGGATTTGTGATTGCTCGATTCCTGTTGAAGTTGCGGTGAATAATAGCCAACAAAAATGATCAAATCTTCATTTTGGTCTGAATGAACCTTTTAGGAAGCGAGAAAATCAAGAACTTTGGGGAGCCATGAGCCAATCAAAATAGTCCCAGCAGATGTAAATATGGGGTTGCAAACCGTCCTGCAGCGGGCCGGGAAGCTAAGTCGAATGACTTCGTCACACGCTGGGAGAAGAGCTCTTGCTGCTTCGGCATTGAGGCCTCACAATCTTGAGGGATCTGAACCAAGTCACTGACGCCGCGATGATGAACAATAGAGTACGTTGTCAGACTTCTACCTGTGACTATCCTCGAAGCAGTGCAATATCGATAGAGTTTGCCTGCTTCTGTTCTTCAACGTCAGCATGCCCAAGCTTAATGCGGCGCTAACGCTTGCAATTGAGTTCAGCTCGGAGTGTCAAGCCCTGGACGAACCAACCTTCTTGAAGTGTTATGTTGCATACTTGAATTGAAGCTCGACATCCTGACATGTACAGGTGCAGCGTAATCACACTCACCGCTTGAAATCACGGAGATCACTTTGCTAAGCCATATGTTCGGGACAAGAGTCCATTCAAAGAAAATCGCCAGGACAAGCGCAAGGAGTCGACCCACCAATAGAAAAATTCGTAAGTCATCCTCGCGAATGATCTGGTCAGCAGCCTCCAAGACCTCATCTAGTACAGCTTAATCGCTTGTGCACTATCGTTGGTGGAGGGGCTCTGGCAGTGACCCCGCAGTAAAAAATTGTCAGAGCTCATCCGTCCCACGATCCCAAATTTCCATCATCGGCTCCATGTTGATTGCCCCTTGGTCAAAGTGACCAAGCCGGACCATGATCCCATCGTTAGAATCCTGGCGCTACACGTGGCGCTCACAATCTATACGATGTCATGAAGCAATCACCTACCAATAGTAAGCCTTTCTGTACTGAGCTTATGATATTAGAAACCGAGGTGACATTGGGTGTCCTTTCCGCTCATGAAGTATCCATACTCCACAGAGTTTTCTTCTTCTTTGCTTACGGGGTTATGATTGTCTTTAGCCGGGAAGTTGTCAGAATCGTGGCAAGATATCCCTGTGCATATTGAGTCTTGCATGACGCCCGGGCATGCGTACGATTTCTGAAGCGTGGTTAGTCGTCCACATTTCCTGCAGTCTTATGAGCTTGGTGCACATTGCATGCATAGATTATATGCATCGCGCCCAGTCTGTGCTTATAACGACATTCTGAACGATGTCTTGACTTAACTTCGGGTAAATTAACTGACAGCAAACTTACTGAGAACGCATGTTCTGACAACATAAAATGCGTAGAGGACAATCTTAACGACAGGTAAATGTTTGGTCGTGTTAAGTACAGTCCTGTCGATGGGGACTAGTGTCCGAGTAGAACCACGGTGACAGACACCAGTTGCTAATCTGGCTCATGCAGTATGGCTGTAGTCTGAGATTTCTCTACATTAGTAATTGTTGGCGATCTCTTTATTGACTCAGTCATTGTAAAGTACTATTTGCTATATTCATCCACTTGTGTATCTGTGTACATTTCCCGCGTACTTTCGTATACTCAATCCGTATTTTGGTGCACTTTGTTAAGGGCTATCTCATATACTATGGAGTTTGGTAAGTGTTATGTGCATTCCTGAATATTTAAGTTTGTAAGAGCCATTCTTGCAACATGGTGACTATACACATTGTGCTGTGCGTATCTGGTCTACATATGCGCCTTGTGTCTACTTCAAGTTAGAGCAAGACCATGGACTTGATACTTTTGGATGTTCGCACTTCGATATTTGGTAATTGCATCGGTTAGTTTTGCTTTTTTTTTTTTACCAGATGTCAAGTATCTGATCACACACGATAATGGTTCTTTTGCCTCGCTGATGAATCAGAGCGAGAAAGCTCCATATTCCCTAGCTTAGGCTATGATGGTCCCTGTTCGGCACTTCTGAAAGTTGGTCTCATTTCGAGATATGTGTTCGAATGTGCGGCAATCTTCTAAGGAAGACTACAAAGGCGCGAAGAGAGTCACGTGTGGAACGCGATAGACGTGGGGTTGAGCTTATCTCCGAGGTACGAGTCGAGGATGATGCTATCATTGCGAATCGTCCAGCACTCATTTCTCTCACTTCCTTTACACAAAGTCCTGTAGCAATAAGTATATGGAATTGGAGACAATGACTTCCTCACAGAAAGACCTACTGCGACCACTTCCACCGGAGATCCTCTCGATCGTATTCGGAAATCTTGAGATCCGGGACCTCTACTCATTGTCACTCGTTTGTCCTAAATTCCACGAGACAATCAAAGGCAATAAGATGATGTTCAGATCTGTTTATCTGAACATATTGGTACATAGACATGCGGAATTGAAATTCATAGGGATAATCTAACCACTCTGTAGGATGATCCGACAGGACTCCCAGAAGAAGATGGTTGGGACTGGGAGGAAGAAGTTCACAAGTTCAGCAGACTACGACAACTCTTATCGAGTGAGAAGACAAGCAAAAGTGAGAAGAGGGTACGCGAGCTTACCTGTAGAGCGTGATCATATACTGATTTTATTGAAGCCACAAATACAATTTGTCCTCAACTCTATCGACAAGTTGACTCGATATGCAAACCCGGATAGCGATCACTCTCGCAACGTGAAATTCATACGCAAACAATTCCACCAACGCGGGATCTACAAATCAAACTCAAATCTCGCTGCCTTCTGCTGTCAGTCCGAACTATACTCGCGTGCGCATAAACCGCTCAAGCCTACCGCGGATGTCGTTTACCGATCCTTCGAGACCAGACAGGCAAGTGCGAAACTACATGTCTTCCTAGGCTCTCCTATAACACGGATGCCTCGCGAGGTGTACGATGA
>Ga0181470_100299_pt1 | contig 13024 bp, 14 predicted proteins | sample InSIn5SAF170_FD_119082 | JGI IMG/M metagenome (GOLD analysis project Ga0181470, IMG submission 119082) | Clean room microbial communities from NASA Spacecraft Assembly Facility at Jet Propulsion Laboratory, Pasadena, California, USA -... ...
AGTCGAGATCTGCACCTTCGTCCGAGTCTTCTGGGTCGGAGACGGTTGGTGTATTGCTTTGGTGCGATAGTAGATTATGGCTCTGCTCTAATTCATCTCTTTCTCGTTGCGACTTGTTCTGGCTGTGCTTACGAGCCATCTGTGCTCTATCGCGACTGGAGGGACTGTGTCTGTTGCTGCTGCTATAGCCTCGGTCCTGGACTCGTGGTCGTGATTTTCTTGTGGAGCCATTGGCCTTTTTCCCAGTATTGAGATTCATGCTGCTGTCGAAATAGTCGAGACCGATGTTGGCTGACGCCTTCGGTGTATGTCCAAATGCGACCCCGTTACGCTTGTAGTACGTCCCTGCGTTCGTCGTCTCAATGTCAAACTCATCGTCGCTGTCGACTTCCTCGACAACACCAGTCCTTATGCCCAATATCTCGAGCATACGTGCCGTTGTCCCGCCAAAGATGATGACGGTAAGTACCACCACGACAAGGACTGTTGCTCGGAGCGCTGGGCCATTCTCACCCGATAGACCAGCTGCTAATGCTACGCCGACTGCACCACGCAGACCAGCCCAGAATAGCATGGCTTGGTACTTCCATGGTAATTCATCTGGAACCTCGACACCTCGTCGACGACCCCTCACACGGATGATGTAGTTGATTACTTTCGAGAGAGGAAAGACACTGAGCCAACGAGCAGCGCAGATACCCAGTACTGTGACGATTATGAAGAGAGGCTTGTAGACGAGGTCTGTCTCGGTGAAGAGTGTCAGACCGAGGTATATGAAGATGAAGTTCTCTGAGAGCTGGGCCGTGATCTGGAAGATGAATTTGGTGGTCAACTGCGTCCGTCTTGACATGTTGTAGTATGCATAGTGCTTCAGTGTTATGCCGCAGAAGAGCAGAGAGACAATACCCGACATCTTGACGCCATTGCTGAAGAAGTAACATGCATATGCGATAAGGAGGACGATGCAGGCTTCGATCTTGGGGTAGCGCCGTATCAAAGTATACTTCAGAATGATGGCTGTCCCGACTCCTATGAATATACCGATGACGACGCTGGTGAAGAAGACGAAGAGGAAGAAACCGATGGCTTCGAAGAGGGAGAGGACCGTGAGATTTCCGGCTGCGGCGCCTTCACGGTAGCGTTGGGCTGTCTCGAAGAGGACGATTGCGATGGCGTCGTTGAGGATGGATTCGCCGAAGATGATGGTGTAGAGCTTCGGCTCGACTTTGTAGAGATTGAAAATGGCGAGGATCGTGACAGGGTCGGTTGCAGAGAGGGTTGCGCCTACTGACAGGGCTTCGACGAACGTGATGCTCAGTCCGTCCAACGGTACCCTCGTCCACAGCCACAGTATTACTCCCAGCGAGACAGCAGATATGAAGGTCCCCGCAAAAGCAAATGTTAGAATTGTGCCTATGTTTCGGAAGAAGTTGCCCTGGTGTAACTCATAGCCCGAGGCGAGAATGATGGGCGGTAGAAGGAGGTTGAAGAAGAACTGGTAGTCGAAGCTGACACTGTCCTGTATCGATCGTCCCGGCGATACTCTGATGATCAAGCCGACTACCATTCCCGCGAATATGGACACGACTGTTTCGTGAACTGCTTGGATCTTTCTCTGCTGGAGGATGTAGCTGGTGAATAGGGCCGCGATCAGCAGTACTATTACTATGAATAACGCCCATGATGTGAAGAATTCCTTATCTCCTGCGTCCGCTGGGTCGTCGGGGTCGACATCATCGTCTATTGCTCGACGCAGGATCTCGAACGCGGCTGAGTGTAGGGCATGCGCCATGATGGACTTATTCGGTGGTTACTCGGTGGTTACGGGCACAGTTGAGGTCGAGATATGAGGGACATTGGTGCCGAGTCTCGAGCGTTTAGGCTCACTGTGGCATGTGAGGGGTATTGGTTACGAAGGAATTCGAGATAAACGGAAGCATGAAGGGTCGATCATCTTGTAACATGCGACCACATCGAGGACATTTCGGTTGCGACCACGTCTGGCATCTCGTGTTGTTGCCTCAGGCAATCAATCTCCGACACGCTTATATTAATTAATTATGCCTAGTGTGTTTCAGCCTTAGTACCTAATGAAGCATTTTATCTGCGCGAGCAACTCGAAGGACTCATGCCATCCCATCGGCCCAGTTGATGCTGATATCATGTCTTTGTTAGAGCTATGAATTCCTAAGTTGGCACGTAATGGCAGATTGGGCCGCTTTTGGGTATCATGCCATGCTGCTAACGGCCGACACAGCTACTACGCACAGAGGCGCTACTCTGCGGCCATCCTTTCTCCTCGGCCCGACCCTCATCAAGGCTACTCATAGTCTTCGCATCAATGCATCAAGTCGTCAGGCATCCATAGTCGTTGGAAGCGTACCTGCCTCTCAGGCCATCGTAGAAGGGTCCTTCAAGCCCTCAGTACTCGCTCATGGCGACCTTCAAATACTTCTTGGTCTTCTCCTTCAGCTCACCGCACATGCCTTCCCAGCCCGAGTCGTCAAGCATATTCATGAATCCGTCCTGTCTTCACTGGTCCCTGCAGGAGTCGGCCGCGATAAATGTGTGTAGAGTCTGCTGTGCATGAGCGAAGACATCTTTCATACCCCGCAACCCATCTCTCTTGTCAGAAAGTGAATGTGCACGGCTGTCGTTGGACTTCTAATTCCAGTACGGCGCTTTCAATCCGGTGAGTTGTTGCACTACGCTGTCACCCTCTGCCGTCGCCGCTTCTTTCTTCCTCTGCCCAGATAGCTCCATCTGTATGCTCCTGTGCACATGTACCAGCCAGTCGACATAGCTTTGTTGTTCGTTATTGCGATCTTCCACCAGCATCCTTGCGAACTCGAACTCCGAACCATCGAGACCTTGACGCGCCAGTTGTATAGTCGCAGCTTTAGACCCTCGGACTGTGGCGACATAAGCAAGCAGATTCCGGACTTGCGCATTCAAATGTGTGTCCAATACCGGTAGCTCGTTCGTTTGTGGGTCGAGAACCTCTAGTGAGTTGAACTCTGGCCCGAACAAATCCTCGAGTAGATTTGGCGATGTTTGTGCATGCAGCCAAAGAAGCACGATCTGACCATTGTCGACGATGTATGCGCCACCTTCTTCGATTCGGGAGTACGAGGCTCGAATAGTAGGAGGAACTACCAATTGACCAGTCTCCGCATTCGCAAAGCAGTCTTCAGGGTTGAGGTTATGGATGGCATAAATCCTCGGATAAAGGTACAGTGCCGTCTCAGTTATGCCGCAAGATCGTAACATGCGCGCAGAATGGATTCGACGATCGGTGGGCTCGATACCGCCTATGATCATGTTAGTATTATTTCCAACAGGAGCGGAATATAGGCTTACCTTTAAATGCTCGTGATTTGAGTAGGCCGAGCATGTACATCGAAATTTCTTTCAAGTGTTCTGGCAGCACAAGCTGCCCAGGAGGATGCGATCCCGAGAAGTTCTTTCTGTACCCAGCCAGAATATCAATAGTCTTCTCTGTGAGATTCGCACGGATATCTTTGAGCGACTTCTCCGACACTTTCGACGCAGCTTCCTTCGCTATTATGCTCACCACTGCATCTTGGTCGACTGTCCTCATTGTGTCCGCTGCTCCTTCGTTGACACCTGCGACGACGTTTATGCACCTGACCCTTCTCTGGCCTGATGCAGAAGTGTACAGAAGTGCTGCCTGGAAATGTGCATCAAGCTTGGCATCTAGCTTACCGTCATAAGAAAAGACCACGCCGAGTGCTTTGTCGGCATCGATCGTACCGATCTCGAGGTCTGCACCGAATGAATGCTGCAAGAAGCCACCATGGTATGAGGCGACCTGTAGACCGTTCGAGCAACGCACCTTCATTAATGCTTGAAATCCAATTTCTCTTGTGATGGCATGCTCGATTTCCGTCATGTACTTTAGTGAATCTCGCGGTGCCATGAAGTTGGGATAGAAGAAGACTTCGCCGCCCGTCAGTCTCGACACATGGCCAATGGTTGCGATGTCCATATAGCCACCGCCAGGTGCTGCCAAGAAGAAGTCTACGCCAATGCCGGCTGAAACCATGGCGCTCGCAGTCTTCTTGAAGCCTGGATGTTCAGTCGTGAACAAGCGCCTCTCTGCATCTGTGTCTCTGCCCTTTCCATCATCTCGCAGGTGAAGCTTTCCTGGTCCCCAGGTCGGTAACGTTGATAGTGAGCATATTATTTTGCCCCCAGTGGCTGCCAGCGCTGCAAGTGCAGTATTGAGGACGGGCAATAACGCTGGCTCTGGGTTTTTGACCAGTGTAAACATATTGGGTAATGATTTCAGAAGTGAAGTAATAATGGACTTGGACTCTGTGTGATCCACGAACAATCCTGATGCTAGCGCGACAAACGGATCTTCAAGATCTGGCATGACCATCATTTGTGCTGATGCCAGACCTGCGCTCAGGTTGTAGAAATGTACCTCCTTGTCGAAGGTGACAATTCCGACCTTTGCACCTACTGGTATCCGCGGCGGAGCTGGCTGGTCTGCATCGACCTCTTCTTCGGGATTGGCACCGTAAAGTGCATTCATTATGCCTTGACACGTTGCAGCTAGCAGACCGCGATTGATGGCTTCTTGCGAGATATCGATCAGAAACAGATAGCGGAGGCCAACAGGCTCTTTGGACCAGTACTCCTTCGGTACAGTGAACTCGACAGTTCCCAGCATCAGCTCGGGCCTCTGCATACGGTCAACGCGTACGCCAGATGGATCAGTCGGAGCGAAATACTCAGGCGGCACGTCATTGGCAAAGTTGCACATGTTGCAGACAAGCTTGTTTCCACCCGATTTGAAAGTCATAAAGGGGTTAATGTAGGTCCTGCATCGGCGACACCTGGGTGGCCCGGCCTCTCCGAAATCCAGCACAGGTACAGCTTGCTCTCCTTCTTGGAGGGATGCAAGAGGCTGAAGTATCATACCGAGAGGCAAGGCTGTGGAATTGAGGGACTCAGCCGTTGAGGGTATGTTGTTCACCGTCAATCGAGCAAATTTCGGACCTGAATTGCCCTGATCATAAGCCACGAACGGTACCGCAGCCGCAGGAGGCAAGTGCTTCTCCATGGTCGGATAGACCGTTGTCTGGTAGTGATGTGTGGCGGCATCTCTGGCTCTTGCGACAGATGGTATCTGTTCTGGATCAACCTTGCCCTGTGTAGCCACGGCCTCTTCCCCCATACGCAGTCTATCACCAGAATTCAGCAGTGGCGTCGTAGAGACGCCAGGACTCTGACCAGGCTGCGGCGGTTGTCCTTGCTGTAGGAACTGCGGTCCGCCTTGATATCCGGGCGCACTCTCAGGCGGTGGTGCTGCTGCCGATGACTGGCCCAAATCATGGTAGGCATGCCTCTCCTTTTTCCGCCTGCTCGACGGTGCACCAACGCCCATGTTTGCCATCTGTGAATTAAGACCATCGACCCCATGCTGCTGTTGCTGTTGCTGGACATACTGCCCTCCGTCTTGACCATGAAACTGCTGCCCATTCGGCGGTGCTGCACCTTGTTGTCCATAGCCGGGAGGAGCTGGACTTATGGATGACTGATATGGCGAAGCACTGCCATACTGTTGCCGAGGGTCTTGCAAAGGTGCATTTGGGTTCTGGAGATGTTGTCCACCAGCATAGTATGCGCCGTACTGGTCAGCCATGATTTTGTGCGATCAGAGGGGGATCACGGTAGAGCCGACATCGATGCGCTTCGTCTAGGCAAATGTATCGCTGTACACGGTATTCGAGTGCAATGCTAAGCTTTAGAGGAGGGTGGAATAGTGACCTGCGTTTGTGTTTGATCAATTTACAATCTGTCCTTTTGCATCGTCTGGATGTGATACGGTACTCTTTAGTTTGGTAATTATTTTGCGGAGAAGATCCCAAGTCGCACCAAACTCACGGCCGGCCTATTTCTGCCTAGTTCAACCTCTCGAACTCCTCATGTCTGTTGAAGGTCTTCGACCAGTCAACGGTCACGTGGCACCATTGCAACTTCGATGGTACCATCAACATATGGAGACATATACTATTTAAGATCCTCATCACGGTGTCCACAGCCTGAACATTTTTTATCGCCTTGTCACCGTCTTCTGGCGGGTTTAGCCTAAGATCAGCCTCATCCGTCCATACATAATCAATCCCTATGAAAATAGCATAAATCGGGACAACATCACCCACCCTACCTCCTCCTCCATCTTTTCGCATCACTTTCCACTACCGCCAATGCAAGAGCAAAACCGTTAGTGTAAAGACGCGTGCTGGTTTCTTTCGTCTCTGCTGCACACAATCGGTCAAGCCTTTGCATTCGGCGCGCATTTCGAGGTAAACGTTACTCTGGTACACCTGGAGATATACTAGATGGCGTCGTGCCAAACGGCAAGGTTGGGACCGAGTTTGGAGGCGCTGTTGGACCCGAGCGCTCGGCGGACGTCTTGAAGTTTGCAGAATTGTAGCTTGTTGCTATGGATGAGATGGGGATTACAGGCATCGTTGGAGCTGAGGGAGCTGGGAATGTATAGACATTGTTTGCGGGATTATCGCTCATAGTCTTTGCTGCTTTGGCTTCCGATACCGCACTGGCTATTGCTGCAGCCACAGTGTTCTCGATATCGCTGTGAACGCTTGACCATTGTTTTAGAGAAGCACTCACGCTCGCTACCCACGACCTACTTTCCAGGGAGGATGCCACGGATGCTGACCGAGCTGCTGAAGCTGACGACTTTGACGCCTCAATTTCTTTGCCATTTGAGGCTGCTTGAGCCATACCGATGAGGGTGCCTAGGGCGGGTAGAATTGCGCAGATTGGCCCCGCTGCGCACTGTAGCGCCAGGAAAATAGTACCAAGAAGAGAACAGGTCTTTAGAGTTTGAAGCTTCATGCTGCGGAACACAGGTCAATGACAAATTGATAGTGGGAGATATGTCCTTCCACTTGCATGTGTCGACCCATCCATCTTAAGCTGAGCTCGTTCACTGTAACACCCAGCTTTGTTCTTCCCATGAATGCCGGTCACAGCGCTTAGTATTGTTCTGTAGTATGGAATACATGCTCTGTTCAGCTTCCTTTGTGTCGACGAGTCTACTTCTCCGCTCTTGGAACTTTCATAAGCTGTCCGAGGCATGAACAACCTGCGCGTAGACCCTCCCATACGACTTAGCAAAACATGCACGTGGCAAGGTTCTTCACTATCCTAGGGCTATTTGAAATGTCCAGCCAACTAATTGCATTGCATGGTTCGATATCTAACCGTAGCTTGCCTTGATATAGTTGCCAGCTCGTGCTCAAACCTGGCTCTTCCCATAACATCCAATCAACGAATCGCAATAATGATGGCCGTCCCGCAGACACATACTCGCCAATCCTCAGATTAAGTTTGAATAATTAGGCCCAGAATGCTGGTTTATGGAAAGTTTTAAGGCGATCACTCGACTCCTGCGGGGATATGGCTGGAGCCGTACAGCCGGGCTCAACCCCCCTCTGCCATGCCACGCTTCTCGTCATGCAGATGCCAACATATATAAAACCAAGGAAACGGTTTTTCCTCCTCAATCGCGCAGCCATTCTATCAACTCTCATCTTCTCAGCAGTAAACACGTCCGACCTCGAAATCAATCTAAGATCGCATCTTAGCCAATATGTCGACCACAGGATCTTGCATGTGTGGCGACATCAAGTATGAGTACACCGGCGAGCCAGCAGTGTCAGGTAGGTTCATGTTCTGAACAAGCTCACAACAAATGTTTCTCCTTTCCAAAGCATAGTCGTCCAGCGTCAATGCCCCATCTCGAAGTCCGGGCATACGCCTCACGTGATTGCTCCTAGCCAAAGACTGAAGCTAACTACCGTTGTCACAGCCCTTTGCCACTGTATCGACTGTCAAAAATGGTGAGACTCTTGCCATATGTGTCCGTGCGTTATCAAGGATTTTAATCAAAATTCTACTTGCTAGGACGGGCGCTGCCTATACCTCCAACGTTGTCGTCCCCAGGACCAACTTCAAAGTCACGTCCGGCAGCCCGAAGACCTGGGACGTCAAAGGCGACTCTGGCAAAATCAACAAGCACTTCTTCTGCGGACAGTGCGGATCGTCTTTGTATACAGAGCTGGAAGTCATGCCTGATGTCACTTGTGTCAAGGCGGGTGGGCTTGATGGTGGTGCCGCGAGCTTGGGTGGGAAGGTTGGAGTCGAGTTCTATACCAAGGATCGAGTTAGCTATTTGCAGGAGGTACCGGGTGCCAAACAGGAGCCTCAGTTCGGTTAAAGCTATATGCTGGTGATATGGAGGGGTCGGAATATCTTGCATTGAGGATGTAGGATGGGAGAAGCCTTGATGAATTATCGTGTCACAAGGATAAGAAGGTTTATGTGTAGATGAAAACAGACTAGCCCAATTACCCTCAAATTGAAAAGTCGAATCGATCAAGTCGCTTGCGCTCTGACTCAGAAGTGAAGCTCTATTGAATGCTGGAGCTGGATCATTCGAAATAGCCATATCAATGTCGCTTCGATCCCGAGCAAGAGGGAGAAGAAATTCCGAAGTGTACTCTGATGCATCCGACATCCGAGTAGGGGGTGTATTTGTCCTTCGACCTGTACATTTAACTCTGTGAAGTAGTGACGAGGAAGGTGCACAGGAGTCGACCTAAATTGCTGCCATTGTACCTGCTTCTCGATGGCGAGACGCGTTGTATCCTTGAAGGTGCTGCTACCTTTGGGCTGTGTAGTTCCCTCCACTGCCACTTGCAATGCTTTCTTTCATGATTTCTTTTAAAAAAGACGTTCAACCAGCTACCACATTCGCACTGTGCTCAAATCTTGAGACTCAATTTGTGCTCGCAACGGCCGTCCCAGGCAAGATGCAGCCAAGCTTAAGCACAACTTCTAACACAATCGATGCCGCTGGCAATGTCTTCTCAAGTGCGGTTTACGTCTTCAACTCACCTTGCGACCTCTCGCAACTTCGCGATGTCAATCTAGCCGGTGCAACGCTACACTTCACGAGCGCTGTGGATGTTCAGAAACTCAAAGACCTGAGGTTGAACAGTGCAAAGCTAATCTTCAATAACGGTGAGAAGATCACACCTGTGCTGTAGCAATGCTTGCTAATGCGACCTTCAGCAGTGAACAAGACTGCATCACCTGCACCACCCAAGAACCGGCCCACAGTACCCAAGAAAGCAAGGGCTGTCAGAGGTCGGAAAAACGCTCCAGGAGTTGCCAAAGATCTATCACCATTACGTACACTCTCCGAGGCCACCGAGTATCCACGGTCTTACCTCAAAGACGAAGATTTGCGGGCCGCAATGCAATGCAATTTCGAAAGCATCGAAGATGCGATACATCCTGATAGACTGTCAATGGTAGAGCACAGTCCTGGGAACTCCTCGCGTGATCGTGAACCTGCTCGACCGCCGGTGTTCAACCACGGTGCTAGAGACCATCGAGATGACCTTGAACCAGGCGAAGTGCGGGACGACGCTGTCCAGATCAAGATTGAACCAAAAATAGATCACAGAGGAGGGTGTGTGTTCACATCAACAGAGGGCACCGTGAATGGCAATTTTGCAAGTCCCATTAATCCATTCTTCGGCTCCATAGGTCAGAGTCCTCCTGATCGCCCGGCTGGGGCGGAGGCCAATTTGATCAAGCTCGGGGATGGCGCTGCGGAGCTCGAGAATGACCTTGCGAAGTAGTATCGCAAGACAGCACAGATCGGGTCAGGCTATGCGCATGCGGTATGAAAAAGTGTGACATATCGGATGATATCAATCAAGAGAAACGTCAGGCATGAACAGGTGTGAATAGATGTGAGAGGTCAACACAGCTTGAAGCGTTGTGGCGCTATTCCGAAACAGGAAGCATGATGGAATGCGGATCTCGACGCGAAAGACGCGTTCCAGTCCCCTCGCTGTTACTCACATAAATGCAAACAAGATATTGGCGTCGACACTGTGTAGAAAGTTCTGAACATCTTTTCTCCTGGGCCCAAACCTATCGTGCTCGGTACAACACACTTGGAATCCTTGTATCGCTTTTCCACCTATTAGTCCCAGCGTACCGCGACGGCCAAAACACCCAGCTTCGTCTAAATACGCACAAGCTCTCCCCAATCCTCAACACGCCCAGTCTGCGCAAAACCTGTATCGCAAGGGCCGAGCCATCTCAAACTGCAACTGAATCGGCTTACGAGGCACGTCCATCTTTGCGCCGCAACTTAGCATTCCGAGCGCGATTGCGCCCTCCCTTCTACACTCAAAAGCACAAGCGCAATGGCGCAAACAAAACAGGTCAAACGTCGCTCAGGTGTCGGGCCGTCGAGTACACCGCGACCCACAAAAGCACCACGGAGGAGCACAGGCGGGAAGTCAACCCCAGGTACAGCCACGAGCACATCGAGGGTGACGAAGAGACCAAGGGCACAACGTAAGTTCTTTCAGCAGTGTTTGTATTTGCGTTTGCGCGCAGCTGGTTATATTCATGGGCTTGCGCATGCGCTTTGCGCTCTGTCCAATATCTGTCTCGTGTTACTTGGCTATATGTATACTGACAGTCTTCTGCAGCCGGCGACCCGATACCGCAGCACCGACCGAGGAGGTATAGACCTGGCACCGTTGCCCTGCGTGAGATCAGACGGTACCAGCAATCGACCGACCTTCTTCTCCTGAAGTTACCCTTCCAGCGTCTGGTCCGGGAGATATGCCAGTATATCCTCCCGTTCGAAGTTGCGCGAGAGATGAGATGGCAGAGTCAAGCAATCATGGCGCTGCAAGAGGCGAGTGAGGCGTTCTTAGTGCATCTGTTCGAAGATACCAATCTGTGTGCGATACACGCGAAGCGCGTCACGATAATGCAGAAAGACATGCAGCTTGCGAGGCGGTTGAGGGGAGCTTGGGGTGGAATGGGATGAAGCGTGTCAAGGATTATGTCTCACTCACAGAGAGAGACGAGCAAACAGCTTGAAAAGCAACTGACGGCTTGGTACACCGGTCACGTTGCCTATGGTGAGCAGCGACCTGCAACAAGTACGTTCTTTGCGAGCCCGGGAGGAAAGCGAGATGTCGGAATCGGCCATGTAACGAGGGAACGAGCTTAGCGAAAGTTCTTTGGTCAATCAAGTCTCGCGAGACGTGCCTGGTTGAGCGAAGAAATGGGGAGTATAGCAGCAACACAGACACAGCTTGCACTGTTTCCATAACAATACAATGGAAACCCGCCACATGCTGAAAGGCACAGGTGAGACTAAGCTCTGCTTCAAGTTGGAGAGTTTGCTGGGTCTTTCACGCGTGGGACTCAGGTTTCAGCCTCTTGGTGTGAGCTTTTGTTTGGGAGTCAATTAGCGAGGTGCTTTGGTGATGGCTTTCTTTGGGCAGGATTTGTTGATTGTTGAACGTGCGGAGTCGCGAAACGTGTTAGCAGATCGATTAGCAGAGCAGTCGAGAGTTGTCACGCTCTTCGACTTCCGGCAGAAGTGTGCGAGTAAATGACGCCAATCGCTGATTTGCAATTTCAAACTGGTTCATTCCCTTGCTATATGTGCGCCATCTGTCGTTGCGCTGTCAGTGTTATGGCAAATCTAAGGTTCTATTGAGCAAAATGCTTTTCCTGCGAGATTTCTGGCACTGATCCTTAGGTACGGCATAAAAACCGCTCGTGCTCATACTTCGCCAGCGGACAAGTCGTCGATGGCTTCCCGGAAGTCCTCGAGCTCGTAGACACAGAGGGCGGTAAGAGGTTGAGGATGTATACAAATGACTCCGAGGAGCGCCAGTGGACCTTTCCCGCGTATGACAGCCTGCAAAGGCGACCTGTAGATTCTCTTCAGACTAGCCTTGTGTCATGACACAAGGCCCCGCCGCGATCCAGGGCTAACAGGATTGTAATGTTGTTGAGATGCGCCACTTTTGGTAACAGCGAACGTCAGCAATGAAAGGATTCAAGCTCGAGTGCGCTGCTAGACCTTCGCACACGCCCTGCTTCGGATCATGGCACACGCTGCCTTGCCACGATGGAGTTCAACTTCTAGATTTCGCAATGCAGAAAAGCTTTCATGCTCCTTCCTGTTTTGCAGAAACACCATAGCCGCTCATCGCTTGGAGCAGCTTCGCCATTACCAGATCTTCATTCGCATCGCCGACAACATCCGCCGCTGCCTTCAACAGCGTCCCTTCCGCCTCGCTATACTTGCCCTCGACAGAGTAGATCAACTGTCCATTCCTTTGGGCATCTGCCATCAAGATAGCAACAGATCTAGCCACCACAACGGGTGTCTGCGTACCGATACCTGCAATCTGCTCAATGAAGCCTTCAGGCACAAGTCCGGTAGTCGTCCAGCTCGGCGCAATGCAGTTGACACGAATCGGGATGTTGGGCTGTAACAACGGGGTAATGCCTCGCATGAAGCCTAGTACACCGTGCTTAGCAGTAGTGTAGTCGACAGCGCGGAACCTCTGGAAGCTGGAGGCAGACGCCGTCAGTACGATACTTCCTCCTAAGTCCTGTCTTCTCATGTAATGTATCGCGAGCGCACACGTATTGACCGCACCTTTGAGGTTGATGTCGTAGACCAGATGATTCGGCTCCAGGAGGTCGCCATTCTCGTCCACTTTCTCATCAAGGTAAGTGGTACGACCAGAGATGCCAGCATTTGCGAAGACGTGGTCGATCTTTCCGTGCTTTGCTTTCGCGGCCTTGAAGATCGCTGATAAATCTGTCCATGTCGTGACGTTTGTCTTGACGAAGGTGAGCCGATCGTGTTGTATGGGCATCTCATGTAGGTCTCCGGCTACTACATAAGCCTCCTTTTCGAGTAGCAGCTTGATTGTACCAAGGCCGATACCCGAGGCAGCTCCTGAAGGAGTTTAGAAGTGTTCGTTGACACGCTGATAGAAGATTGATCGCATACCTGTGACGAGGACTACTTGGTCCTTCAGCCTCACCAAGTCCTCGTCGTGTATCTCAAAGGCGGCCATAACAAGCAGAAGCTGGAGTACCTGATGTTATCTGTACG
>Ga0181470_100300_pt1 | contig 13012 bp, 11 predicted proteins | sample InSIn5SAF170_FD_119082 | JGI IMG/M metagenome (GOLD analysis project Ga0181470, IMG submission 119082) | Clean room microbial communities from NASA Spacecraft Assembly Facility at Jet Propulsion Laboratory, Pasadena, California, USA -... ...
CCATATGAGGGCCCTGGTTGGTACAATTGCCGGCTCTCAGGAGCTGGTCGATTAAATGGAGCAGAGATTTGGTTTGAATCATGACGTGAACCTGACTTGTAGCTTTGCTGCGATGAGGATTGATTTGAGTGAGTCGAAGGGTCCTGCTGATGTGTTGCTCGACCATATTGCTGATAAAAGGGTGACTGTTGTGGCATAGAATGATGTGGTGAGGGCTGACCATTTCGAAAGCGAGGAGAAAATCCATGTGATTGATTCGTGGAGGCTTGATTACGTTGAGGGGAGTAGTGTTGACCACCAAAACCTGGACTTCTCCCAGACTGAGATTGATAGGTTGGCCTCGAATCGATAGGAATGGACAACTGAGCATTCATTTGTCTCCTTTGTGCTTGATTCGGTCTCTTCTGCTTTTGAGCTATACTTGGTTGCTGAACAAGATTAGGCTGATGAGAGACCTTTTTATCAGTTTTGCGTGCTTCTACTGCTGCAAAGTATCGTGCCCGATCTCCATCAGAAGCACCATGAAGTTGTGGCGGGACTCGAGATGGAACCGTTGACTGAATAGTAGATGCATTGCTTGCTGCTTGATTATTGAGAATCATGCCTCGAAGACGATCTTCGAGATTGCCATCAGACTGACTTTGACCGAATGGTAGCATAATGAATCATGAAACACGCGAATTGACGCAGTCCAATCATAAGCAAAGATACGGGTTACGGACAATAGGTGCAATGCGCTAGTAGGAGGTACAATTGTGCTTTGCTCAACCACGATGATCACCGGTCTGATATTGTTGAGTGGGAGCTTTGGTTCCTGCTTTGCCCCCTTATCTGGGTTTAGTTCTCTTAAGCCCACCGTGAAGAATTCCACGTGAAGCAGGTACAGTGATTCGGCGAATGCCACTCGCGATGGGCTGTTATGTTGATGCCCGCTGGTTGTCCTAAATAGTGATGCTTGATTCTTTATGTCCAATCAGAACACGTGAAGAAGAGGTGGTGAGGAATGTTGGAGATTTCATCCATATTCCAACTCCCAAAAAAAGATACAGTTTGAGGTTCTTTTGTAAAACTGTAGAGGGAAATTTCATGAGAATGAAGACAGAACTTCTGGCGGCTTTGATAGAGGATGCCCAGGAAGGGATCAAAACTGTAAGAGTGTAGTAGTTGATGCCAAGCAAATTGACGCGGCCGCCTGACAGGGAGGTTATTCGCGCTAGTAAGTGACCTGCGCGACATCAAAGACATTCAGTTCGTCCAACCACAATTCCTAAGACAAAGACGACGACGACAGTTCCTTGAAAATCAAACTGCAACATTAGGCGCTCGATACTTCTTTGTCTACCAGAATCAATACCTCAACCTACCAGATATATGTCATGAACACCGACGTATGACATTGGGAATATTGGACAACAACTTAGGCAAACAAGCTAGCAGAGAGCAGCTCTGCGGTTAAACTAGAACGCCGCCCTTAATCTACCTACACCCGTTCGCATCATGAGTGATTCTCCCTCGGCCTTGTCAAACGGGCAGACGCCTACTCCAAAGACTGGCGCTCCTCCAGGCTTTGTGCGACGACGCAAGACAGCAGATCCATTGCGACCACGGAAGCCTGTTCGCAAACCTTTGGCACAACAACCTGTTCCCGCACCAGGAGCTTTCGCAAATGGTGCGCCAAATGGTACTCAATTAGGTCCCGATGCGCGATATCCCAACCCGAATGTGCCAAATGGCCTCCCTTCTCAACAACCACATGTAAATAGTCCAAATATACCCATCAAGGAGGAAGCATTGCAGCCACCACCCCGTCAGTTATCGTTTACAAATCAACCAAGGGGGAAATATCAAGATTATCCATTATTCACCACCAAGCGAGCATTACGTGAAGGGTTGAGATATCATATTGCGAAATTCATGTCGAAGAAGCCCATCGATCCATACGATCAAAGTGAATTTACACGACCTGTCGTTCTTCACAGACGTGATCCGCGAGCGCCTGCACCGGGTAAACCAGTACAGGAAGGAGAGGTGGGACCAGAAGAAGTCCTAGATTCCAAGGAACGTGAGAAACAGGAGATTTTGCGAGCAGAGAAGGAAAGGCAAAGAGCGGAGGACCTAGCCCAGATTGCTCCTAGTGGCAACAATGCTGCTGCAATGGCAAAGAAGAAGCATAAATCCTTTCGGAACGAAAAGACAACTCAGGTACACCGGCTGGACAAGACCGAAGCTGACAAGCGAGAGTCAGATCTCAGGTACGAGGAGGCTCTGCCCTGGTTCTTGGAGGATGCAGACAATCAGAATACATGGGTGGGCAGCTACGAAGCAGCTTTGTCAGGCGTCAATGCCATGCTGGTAACGGATGGTCCCGTTTTTCGAATGGTGCCAATCGAGAAATGGTACAGATTTACTCAAAAGCCAACATTCAAGACGTTCACGATAGAAGAAGCTGAGGCTCAACTCAGCAAAAAGCACAAAGAATCGCGCTGGGTTATGAAGACCGAGGAGCAAAAGGAGAATGAGAAGAATGCTGCCGAGTATAAGCGACTGCGAGGTGTTTCATCATATGTCAAACAAGAAAGTGAGACCTTTAGAGCAGCTGGACGAAACGAAAAGAATGACATAGATGATCTTTATTATGATGATCTATTTGATAATGATGACGAGCAACCTGGACTGGAGCCGGAGAGGGATGAAGTGCATCTTGAGGCACAAGCAAGGATCAAGAAGGAACAGTACTCATCGAATGTCTTTGGGGAGGGTTTGTTCCGTGATGAGCATGATGTTGATAAGGAGCTGCAGGAGATCCAGCGAGAACTAGAAATGACCAAGAGATTTGGAAAATCGACTAAGAAAGCATTGAGGAAGAGGGAACGTAACCTAGCATATCAGAGCGATTCTGAAGATCATCCTTACTCTTCTTCTGTACGGTTTCCCAACTTTCCCATCTGAATACATACTAACACTATATAGAGCGAGGATGACACTTCTGACGAAGAGAAACAAGCTGAAATAGATAGAAGAAAGGATGAGGAAGCCAAGGCTAAGTTAAAAGCTGAAGCCGCAAAGAATGAGTCAAAGTTACCTTCTGGCGCATCTTCAAAAGGTACAAACACTCCATCAGGTAGACCGAAGCACTCAGATCCATTGAAGAAGGTCAACAAGCTGAAAAGACCTGGATCTCCAAACCTTTCCGAATCCAGTGGCAACGAATCAAGTAGAAAGAAGGTCAAGAAATCCTCTCACAAGACTGGAACTTCTACTCCGGCAGATGGGCGAGCTTCTCCTGCTCCAACATCACAACCTGGGATGCAGCGAAAGTCGTCTATCGTCAAACTTAATGTCAATCCTTCTCGACTTTCTGAGATGAATCCTAACTCTCCGACTGCTGGAAGCGATGGAGAAGCTACAGGTGGCGAGATGTCCGACGGTGGTCGCAAGAAGAAGCTCAAGCTTCGTCTCGGTGGCTCGCCTACTGGTTCTCGAGCTGGCAGTCCCGCACCCGGCCGTGCTGGATCAAACGTTGGGAGTCGTGCTGGAAGTCCTCAACTCAAAGGTAAGTCAGATTTGTGTACAACTGTGCATGCCACAACTAAGGACGTTGCAGATTCAGCTCGTAGTCCATCCACCCCTGGTCCTATCACGGCGGCAGAGATTCGTGCAGCGCTTCCAACGACAGGTATCTCGGTTGCAGATCTGTTGAAGGGCTTCAAGTCACGTTTGGGCGAAGCTGCAGATGGGAAGATTAGCAAGCCCGACTTCATTCAGCTGGTCAAGCAGAACAGCAGATTGACTGATAAGTTACTCTATCCAAAATAAGATATTATGTGGCATTCGCGAGGGAGAAATACAGCTATATCAATATAACTCTCACCACTGCTCACATACACATTTTGTGAAGAGAACTTGGATGGATATATACTGAAAGTTCTTCAAAGCTTCGTTTACAATCTTATGCGGACAGTATCAGTTCACTTGTTCCTAGGTAAATAGCATAGCAAATTAGAATACCAGAATCTGTAAAAACTGAATATAGGAGTTGTATGGTATGTGATAATAGTAACTAGACCCATTTCCATGTGGAAACAGCTAGTCTATAATCTCATAATTCTCTTGCTACAACAAAACCTGGTCCTTCTCGCAAACGTTAGATCTCGTCTAGTGTTTTCCTTCAACTTCTCTTCTTGTCTCAGCCTCCTCCACAACAGGGTGGATGTGTCCCTCTTTATTCAAATCGTCAGGAAGTGTGCCAAGAGCTCTCTCACCAAACAACAAATCGATATCCTCAAGCGACAACTGCTTGGTCTCCTTGAAGAAGAAGAAGATGACTGGGATGGTGACCACAATGTTGAATGCCACGAAAACGAAGTAAAATTTCCAGCCAATCTTTCCAAGACCTTCTGGTGAAGCCTGCGCAAAGATGGTTGCGACGAGCCAGTTACCAACACCAGTAGCGAATGCGTTTCCTCGAGCACGAATCTGCATGGGCATAACTTCGGACATGTAAATCCACGAGACTGGTCCGAAAGACAGAGAGAAGATGATAGATACGAGGAAGAGGAATGCAACACCTGCGATGGAGAGACCTCTCTTGCTGCCATCCTCATTTTGTGAATTGATGGCTGCTTCGCAAATCAAGGCGATTGTGATTCCTGCCGCTCCAAACAAAAGTGGCTTGCGACGACCGATCCGATCAACGATAAAAAGAATGAAGACCAAATCTAAGGCACCAATTAGCACATCATAGCAACTGAGTGGGTCGCTAGGCCTGAGCATGACTTACTGGCAAGTGGTCCGACGCAATTGTAAATACCAGCCACCAGAAGTGCTCGACTACCAGTAATGCCAAGAGCTTCATACATGATGATCTGATAGTAACCAATTACGTCTGAAAAGTTGTTAGTTCATTTAGTAAACAGCATGTGAATAGCAAGAAACGTACTAATTCCGCTGAGTTGTGTAAAGACCTGAACAGCAGTTCCATGCAGTAATCTTGTTCTCCACTGCGGCTGCTTGAACATGACTGCCCAACCTGGTGCGGTAATTGCCTTCTCTGCAGCGATTGTCTGCTTGATCTCATTAAATTCTTGGTCGATCCATTCACCTATTCATGTTAATGGACCAGTACTTATTGTGGCTTCACGTTCTTACCATTGTGGCCGTTGAAATGTAGCTTTTTCAAAACGCGGAGCCCCTCATCGTCCCTGTCGGTAGCAATGAGATGTCTGGGAGATTCTGGTAAAAAGAACATTCCCACAATCAATGCCTAAAAGTTTCATGAGTTCGTGACCCGGAAGTTATAACTCAAAACTCACAATACATGGTACTGTTTGGAAGGCAAGAGGGAAGCGCCACTGGAAGGCCGAGTAGCCAGCATGGTGAGAACCATAGCCGATCCAGGTGGACCTAAAATTGTGAGTATCACTTCTTTTGCTGATTGACAGGCAGCTTACACAATGAATCCAACTCCTATCATCTGCTGCGCAAAACCAACGATAAGACCTCGGATCTTTGGATGCGCGCATTCGGACTGGTACACAGGAACAGACATACTCAACAATCCGACGGCCCAGCCAGCAAGAATACGTCCGAGCAAGATCATTGAAAGATGTACAGCCGCGGTTTGAAGAATAGCGCCGACTAAACAGATAAATGCACCGATTTGCAAAGTCTTCTTTCTCCCTAGGCTGTCCATGGTGAAGCCACCCATGAGAGCTCCAAACACGGCACCTCCATTGAAAGTAGAATTGATGGCCCCAATGATTGGAGACGTGGTAGTAGGACTGTTAAAGTAGTCTCGAAAGTGCTCTGAAGCGATGACATCTGTCATTACACCTGCATCGTATCCGAAGAGAAAAGAACTATTCAGATCTCGTCAGTCAAAGACTACAAGAGTAGCAAAAGTCGTCCAAAATTATAAGCGATAACCAGCGTCATTCAGAGAGTCGAAGGACCATTCACTCACCCACTAGCTACGAACAGCGAAAGCGCGATATTGAAAAAGCGACCCATCTTGACTTTCGACGCTTTGAGGCTCGTCGACGACTATGATTCAAAGTGGAGGAAAAGAGACTCACAATTTATCAGGGCACAACACCTACATATTGGGTTTGCACCATGAACCTCGATTCCTCATCACCCAATAAAACGGCCCTGCATGTCAAAAGCTACCCATGACCATCACAAACGTCCTCACAGTCGCTCCCATCAACCTTTCCCCACCATTATTCAATCCCGCGGTAAAACTCACACGTCAAGGGTCGCCATTGGTGAGGAGCCGTGGTGGAAGCAAGAGCTCACGAAAGCAGACTGACGGGATATCTTGCCCCGACACTAGCCAACCCACTTATTCATTCCACGTCAAGGTTGTGATTTCTGTGGAGGAGACAAGCATTGCCAGGGATGCCACTTCCGCATCATGTGGCTTGCCAGGCTTACATGGTTAAAGTGGTGCTCCAGCCGATTTATCCCACTTACCCGCTTGGAAGACAGTGAGAGAGGGGAATGCGGGGTGCACAGGTGAGGATTTACCTCTGTCAAGATCACGGTTTGATACTCCTTACTCCTTGAGAGATGGCCTGATGGCTCGAACAGCGGTTGAGTGAATCAAGCAAAGGACTAGCAGCATTGGTCGTCTCTCAGTGAGAGAATGTTCAACGTTTGTGAAACACCATTTAAGCCTTTAGTCTCTACGGATATGGTTGGATATTGAGTCTGTCGATCTGATCACCAGCCGATGGAGCGAATGCTATCACGTCGTTCTCTACCGTCCTGTAAATGAAACACGTCGGGCATTGCCCAAAAGAGGAGATACGAGATATGCTAGGATTATGACATGACCTTGAACCAATATACGGCTAATGGTTCTGGCACTCTACTCACTATCTCGACCAGCAGTGCAGCTCAGAGCACGGCAAATCAGCTACTTCAAATGATTGTAGACCAGGAATTGTGAAAAGTCATGACAGGAAAAGAAGTATAGCAAGGCACAACACTTTTCTATTTTGTATTATGTCTAATAACACATTTTCTGATCCAATTTTCTCTGCATATATGCGATCTTCAAATACACTTATACAACTTCTAGAGTCGTGTTTGATCTCAGCTGAGCACTAGAGCTTGCGGCATAGAGCACAAATTTTCCAGGTTCAACCACATATTGCATCTTGTAATCCCAAAGACCAAAGTCCCTAACCTTGAGATCGAACTTGATCGTCTCTGTTGCACCAGCCTTGATCTCTACCTTTTTGAAGGCTTTCAATTGGATGTTGGGAACAGTGACACTTGCAATCAAGTCCTTGACGTATAGCTGTACAACTTCAGCACCATCGCGGGTGCCAGTGTTCGTAACTTGCACGGTAGCTTGGAAACGATCCTGTGTTGCGAGCTTGGACTTGGAGAGAGTCAAAGGACCGAACTTGAAAGTGGTGTAGGACTTTCCATATCCGAACTCGTATTGTGGACGAGGGTCGTGAAGGACGTATTGGTGACCGAAAACCATTGAGCCATTTGGATAGACCTGTCCCGGAGCAACAAATCGTCCGGAATTGAGGTAGTCATAGTAGATTGGAGTGGTGCCGACATCGTACGGGAAACCAACAGAGAGCTTTCCGCTGGGGTTGATATCTCCATATAGAATGTCTGCAAGTGCATTACCACCTTCTTCGGACGGATAGAACTGTTGTACAAGTGCCGAAGCAGCATCTGAAATCCATGGCTCGGTGATGGGCTTACCAGAGGAGTAGACAACAATTGTGGGCTTGCCAGTATCTATGATAGCCTTGACCAGATGTGGCATGGCTCCCACCAAATTGAGTGTAGCAACATCGACGTGCTCTCCAGTAGTGGCATTAAGTCCTTGCCAAAGCTCATTTTGATCGCGAGACCAAGTACCAACGACGACGACAGCAACGTCGGCAGCTTCTGCAGCGGCGACTGCGGCTGGGAAGCCACTCTGATCGGCAGACCAGCGCTCACAACCTTGTGTAAACGTAACTTCTGTTTTTTGTGTTAGCTGAGGTTATTGCTTTGAAACATCATCACTTACTGCCTGAGCTAGCATTCTTAATACCGTCATAAGGTGAAACACCACGTCGAGAAGAGTTCCAGACAACATAGTCACCGTAGTTGATATATCCATGTCCCATTGGTCCAATGACGGCGACGTTTGCAGATTTCTTCAATGGCAAGACATTGTTGTGGTTCTCAAGCAAGACAATAGACTCGGCATCCAATTGTCTTGCTAGAGCAACATGCTCAGGAATATGGATATGTCTGCTGGCAGCAGATGCAGGGGAACCGAGGTATGGCTTTTCGAACAGTCCCATCTTGAACTTGGCCCGAAGCTCACGAGCTACTGCAGTGTCAACAATGCTAATGTCGAGCTTGCCTGCCTTGACAAGCTGTGGAATAACTTCGAAGTTGTAGGATCCGCCACCCATCTCAACGTCGTTGCCAGCTGGGAGAACCTAGAGATATCAACACACATCCAATGTTATCAGATTAGATGACGTACATAGTTAGTGATAGCAACTTTATCCATAGGTTTCTCCTCGCACATTTTGAAAGCGGCGCACAAACGGTCAGTCGCGCCAGCGTCGCTCATCGTGAAGCTAGGAGGGTTCTAGTTAGAATGACGTTGCACATTCATTGTGTTCAGAGCTACTCCCTGAGATTTTGTAGACATGGTGACGAACTTACTACTTGTAACCCCATTCATTCCTGAGAATTTCGGTGAGCAAGAAGTGACTTGCAATAACAGGAACGCCATCATATGAGTTATAACTTGTCATGATGGCAGTAGCCTCACCGTCGATGATAGCTCGGTGAAATGGTGGAAGGTATGTAGTACGAAGTTCTCGCTCTCCACCATGAACAGGACCACAATTGAGACCCTGCTCAGGAGTTGCGAATGCAGTGAAATGCTTTACCATAGCACTCACTCCTCCACCTTGTAACCTGTACGATTTTGAGTTTAGAAATACAGTTCCCGGGCGTTCATATAGATAGAATGACATACCCTTTGACATATTCGTATGACATCTCTCCAGCAAGATAAGGATCTTCACCATACGTCTCTTCAACTCGTCCAAAACGCAGTTCACGCGCGAGATCTGCCAACGGACCAAGGATTTGGTTGACGCCAATGGCTTTGGACTCTCTGGCAATGGCAGCACCCATCTTTCGAATCAACTCTGGATTGAATGAGCATGCTTGTGCAATTGGGGAGTTGAAGATGGTAGCATTGATGGCGAGGAGTCCATGAATACCCTCGGTCTGAACCCAAGGTGGTATACCGAGCGAAGTGTTCTGTACAGCATAGAGTTGCGCTTTCTTAACTCCTTCATTGATCCATTGAGAGTCCATAGCAATGCCGACATAGTAACTGCCTCCTCTCTTCTCGGTGCTCCATCTTAAACCGGAGGCATTGTACTTGTTGGTCTCCCAGTCCAGCCAGTTTCTGAGATCTCCTTGTAGAAGTTGTGACGTTTTCTCCTCAATGGTCATGCGCTTGAGAAGATCCGCAACTCGATCATCAATGGGAGCCTTAGGATCTTTGTATAAAGGAGTTTGGGCAATCACGGTTGACAAAATGGCAGAAGCTGCCAACAAAGAGGACTTCATCTTTGCAGATTATGAAAAAGTTCACAAAAAAAATCCGGTCTGAGGTGACTAGCTGCAAATTCGTCCCATCTTCCTCTCCTTCAGAGCTCTATTATATTGCTTATCCCATCTCTGCAATCTCCATATTCTTCCCCTCCTCTCCGCACTGCTCAAATGACTGTACATCATTTCCCCTCGCGGCAATACCAGTTTTTTGCGTATCCGAGAGTCAAACTTCAAATTTTTTTCATGGAGTCATCTTGGATATACTGGTACGGATGAATAGAGTCGCGTCTGGATAGGTCCGGATGTCAAGGTCAGCAAGTAAACTGCTCGTACCTGCTGCTGGGCATGCACTTGAGGGGAGCACAACAGTCAAATGATGGCAGAGCACTATATTGATGCATATGAGAAAAGGTTGGGCAATGACTGGATAATTGAGGTTTGTTGTTGTCTGTGATCGGAACATTATTCTAGCGAGCAAGGGACAGCAAGCTTTAGTCTGGAGAAGCTTGACATTCGCGGAACTACACCCTGCAGAGAGCAATACCTCCGGCCCACCTCATTAATTTCTGTAAATTCTCCTAGGAGTGCCGCTTGACGGAGCCACAAGTACCGCTCTGGAGTGCATGGGTCGAATGCCCGTATCTCACTGGCTAAACTCGCCAATCAACCCTATATACACGAGATAGCCTAAATGTGCTGGGTAAAAGCCCCTTGGGCAAATCTTCTGATGGCTGGCTTTGTGCATGTCACGTTGTCCAAGCGTCACATCTGGAGCTGTCGCCCAAGAGTGGGAGAGCTCTAGAGTTCGGATAGCTTCGTCGAACAATTGAGCTTCAAATCCGCAGTAATCGCTTGGAGGGTCCAAACAAAGGTAAGTAGTAATCTCTTTGCCTTTTCTTAAATTCAGTTCGATCCCAATTCCTTTCGAAGCACTGTGTCTGAATCTCCTGTCCTTATCGCCTGTGAGAATGAAGTTTCGTGATGGTCAATGGCTGCCCGCCGAAGGAGTGAGGTCAGAATTCGCAGAGGAGATCTATACAATCACAAAAAAGCCAGATGGGAACTCATTGAGCTTGCTGTGTCCTACACGAAAGGTCTTCAGCAGAAATGACACTCTCAATCTGAGCACTTTGACTGTTGTAAGTTGTTTGCATCCGCCCATTCGAACACTCCCGCTAAGCACTTCAGGATTTCGAAGCACCATTTGATGGAGTGATTTCAGTTGAAACAACACATTGGAAAGGAGCCCAGAATCCAGGACCTCATTTTCCCTTGTACCCCGATGGGAAACCTTCGAACGATCTTGCCAAAATCTCAAGCACTCCAGAAACCACAACGCTTTCGTCCGGCTCGGTCTCTGTGACTGTCACACCAGGTGATCATGATTTTGACATTCGATTCCACGCCACAGATGGCTCAAAGGAGCTCACATCGTTGCTGAACCGAAGTATTGGTCTCGCATATACACCAGCTACCAGCAACCCCATGCAGACGGGAGATATGAGAAATTTGAAGCATTACATCTTCACACAAACGACATTGGGTGTAGGAGAATCTGTTCATGGTCTTGGTGAGAGATTCGGCGCTTTCAACAAAGTGGGACAGGCAGTTACTCTGTGGAACTCTGATGGTGGAACTTCGAGTGAGCAAGCATATAAGAATGTTCCATTCTGGTTGAGCTCGAAGGGATACGGAGTCTTCATTGATACGCCAGATAAAGTAGATTTGGAAGTTGGAAGCGAGAGATTGTGCAGAGTGCAGACCAGTGTGGAGGGGCAGAAATTGAAGTGGTATGGAAAATGCCAGAAACACTGTGAAAATTTGCTTATGATTACAGGTACATCATCTACGGTCCAACGCCAAAGGAAGTCCTACACAAATACACAATCATCACCGGAAAAGCCAACCAGGTTCCAAGCTGGAGTTATGGACTCTGGTTAAGTACAAGTTTCACCACAAACTATGACGAGAAAACAGTCAATTCTTTCTTGGAAGGCATGAGCGCAAGAGATATCCCAGTTGAGGTCTTCCATTTCGATTGTTTCTGGATGAAGGCTTTCCATTGGTGTGATTTTGAATTTGATACAGAAATGTTCCCAGATCCAAAGTCGCAGATCACAAGACTGAAGGAAGGTGGTACGTGACATTTCCAGTTCCATGCATGAGAATATCGCTGAGAATAAACAGGTCTTGTGAAGAAAGTTTGTGTTTGGATTAATCCTTACCTCGGTCAAGCATCACCTGTATTCGCAGAGGCTGCTGCGAAGGGGTACTTGTTGAAACGCAAGAATGGCGACATCTTCCAGTGGGATCTTTGGCAAGATGGCATGGGCATTATTGACTTCACGAACCCAGCAGCAACAGAGTGGTATGTAGGCTGTCTGAACGCTCTCTTCGATAAGGGAATCGATGCGATCAAGACCGATTTTGGCGAGCGTATCCCGACACTCGACGTTCAATGGTTCGACAAAACTGTTGACGCCAGGAAAATGCACAATTACTACGCGCTACAGTACAATGAAATCGTCTACAAGGCTATTCAAGCGAGACATGGAAAGACTGAGGCAGTTCTCTTCGCACGAACGGCTACAGCAGGAAGTCAGCGATTCCCATTGCAATGGGGAGGCGACTGCGAGTCAACACCAGAGGCAATGGCGGAATCCATTCGTGGTGGCTTATCTCTTGGTATTTCGGGTTTCTCCTTCTGGAGTGTAGACATTGGTGGTTTCGAAGGCTCTCCTCCACCATGGATCTACAAGAGATGGGTCGCATTTGGTCTTCTCTGCTCACATAGTAGACTCCACGGAAGTGCATCGTATAGAGTGCCATGGACAGTGGACGGCGACGATAAATCACCACAAGGATGTTCTGCCACTCTGTCAAAATGGACATTGTTGAAAGCACGTTTGATGCCATACATCTTCGCTCAAGCAGCAGACTCGATCAAATGGGGACTTCCACTATCATTGCGTGCTATTGCACTTGAGTTTCCGGATGATCCGACTGCATGGTTCTTGGATCGTCAGTTCATGTTCGGAACTTCTTTACTTGTTGCACCAATCTTCGAGGAATCTGGCGAAGTCCAATTCTACTTGCCTGCAGGTAAGTGGACGAACTTCTTCACTGGAGAAGTCAAGACCGGTCCAGCATGGTTCAAAGAAAAGCATGAGTTTGACACATTGCCCTTGTATGTCAGAGAAGGTACTGTGTTAGTGCTTGGTCAAGATGGAGGGAAACAGACTGTCTACAACTATTCCGAAAATGTAGAGGTCAGATTATATAATGTGAAGGAAGGTGACAAGGCTGCGCTTTTCAATAGCGAAGGTAAGGAAATTGGTACATTGGAAGTAGGTAGTAATGGCGAGCTGAAAGAGCAGACATTCTTGAAGGGTGACTGGAAAGTTGT
>Ga0181470_100301_pt1 | contig 13000 bp, 13 predicted proteins | sample InSIn5SAF170_FD_119082 | JGI IMG/M metagenome (GOLD analysis project Ga0181470, IMG submission 119082) | Clean room microbial communities from NASA Spacecraft Assembly Facility at Jet Propulsion Laboratory, Pasadena, California, USA -... ...
GAGACTTCGCCAAACAGAGTGTTGGATGCCCACGCAGTAGTCTGGCTGCCCTTTTCACAGCTGCCGAATCCAGGTCTAAGTTCCGCCTCAAACCAGTTTAAGCATGCATCCACTCTTTTCTTCGCCGTTTAGTGAGTCTTGGCTTTGTGCTGCTATTGTATTCTTGAATAGAGTAAGCTAACAGCGTGGTAGTTGGGCTTGATCCTATTGTCACAAAGCACATCTCCAAGGTTTTGCATCGTCTTGCGGAAGCCAACGCACCACGTGTTGTTCTCAGTCTACGACCGCAGGATGATGTTCCTGACTGGATTACACATGTTGTGTACGCTGGGGAAGACGGAAAGGTTAATAGGCTGGGGCCAAAGGAGGAGGTGTTGAGGTATCTGGAAGAGAAGTACGGGGAAATCGAGAGTCTCAAGGATGATGAGCAGAGCTCAAGCATCAAAGACACAACGAAAGCAGGACAACAATCAGGAAGAGACGACTCCAAAACATCGCCAGGTACGCCGGCACTGAGCCGAGACGGCTACGAAAGAGTGGATACCTCTATACCTACTATCGGAGAACCCGTCGTCGAGATGCAAGGAGTACGCATTGCCTATGGCCAGAACTCTGTCTTAGGAGACTGGAAACAGGAAGTCAATGGCGTTTCTCAATCCGGTCTTCATTGGGATGTGTGTCGAAATCAACGCTGGGGTATATTTGGGGCGAATGGTTCCGGCAAGACCACTCTCTTGTCCCTTGTGACATCAGATCATCCACAGACTTACTCTGCTCCTGTAAAGCTCTTCCAGCGCTCTCGCTTACCCGAGCCCGGCGTCCCCGGCATAACCATTTTCGAAATACAGTCGCGGATGGGTCATGCGAGTCCAGAGGTTCATGCACTGTTTCCGAAGAGACTGACTCTGAGAACAACATTGGAGAGTGCATGGGCTGATACACCAATCACAAAGCCAAGACTAGATGAAGAGGCGAAGAAAAGAGTGGATGCATGCTTAAACTGGTTTGAGGCGGAACTTAGACCTGGATTCGGCAGCTGTGAAAAGGGCAGCCAGACTACTGCGTGGGCATCCAACACTCTGTTTGGCGAAGTCTCATTTTCAGCTCAGCGCGTCCTCTTATTCCTGCGCGCCACGATCCGGAATCCTGATATTGTTATCCTAGATGAAGCGTTCAGTGGCATGGACGATCTCGTTCGGGACAAATGTCTTTTGTTTCTCAGTCGCGGCCAGAATATGGAACTCAAACCCTCAGACGACGGACCAAAACCGGTGAAATGGCAGGGTGAGGTCGAAATGCCCGGATTACAAGAACACCAAGCTTTGCTTTGCGTCAGCCATAGTAAACACGAAGTACCTGGATGCATACGAGAATGGATTTGTCTACCCGAGCCAGGCACGGGACCGCCGAGATTTGGTCGATTTGATGGGCCTGTTGAATTGGATGCCGGACGTTGGAATGAAGTCTGGGACGAAGAGCTGTAGACCTTCACACCCTATTGAGACGGAGTAGACATCCAAGCTTCGTTTCTCCAAATCACATCAAAATCCACCATACATTGCGTGCCATCCACACTCAGTACTCTTATATCGTATCAGTCATGTTAGTAGTGGCCATTGGTGCAGGGTAAAGGCGAAAGAAGGTAAAATGAAGCTTCCAAAAATGTTGTGGACGCGATTTGCGTTCTGAGAAGACATCGAAATCAGGAAAAGCCAAATAGAACTGTTCACAGATTGTATTTGCCGACAGCATACGTACTATCTATTGCTCATCTTCCCTACTACCACTCGTTCGCTTCTTCTCTCCCAGCTTTTCCGATCTCTCCGATATCTCGTCCGCAAGTCTAGCTAGATAAAACTTGGACACATCGACTGGTAGATCTCTGAATGCTTTAACAATCTTCTCCACGTCTCTTCTACCGTTTTCATATGCTTGCAAGTCTCTATTTCCGTACACATCCTTACCTGCCGCGTACCCCTTCTCCAGCCCCTTCCAGAATACGTTGACTGCCACGCTAACGCCGTCTTCCGGTGTGGCTGTATGACTCCACATGGGTGGTATGTATAGGATGTCACCGGGCTTAAGTGAAGCAGCGTGGGGATGAGTACGCCGAAGCTTAGGGTTTTTAGAGGTCAAGACATCGATATTGGAGGATGAGCCACCAGGGGGGAAGTCCAGTAGGGACACATCGGTAGGCGGATAGAGAAATAGGGTTTTTGAACCGCGGATCTGACAGAGGATGTTGGATAGGACGTCATAGTGTAGCCATAAGGTCACAGGCCCGGAGATGCGAAGGGGTGAGCTGTGGTAGTTCTCTTGAACTATGTTGCACACAGCGGGCACACGGAAATCGTTGGAGATTGTCGGAAAATCTTCTTCAAGTTTGGTGGGCAGCTTGTTCGGCTGACTTGATGACACAGCACGAAGATACGCATGAGACCCTTGTGCTATTCCGCCCAGAAAATCTGAGACCGATCTCTTGATGTACGAAAAGTTCTTGTCCTTGAATGTCATACGGTCTGAAGAGCACTCGTGTATGACGAGTTCCCTTTCTGGGCCAAGCTTCTCTTTTAGGTAGTCAAGTGTCCATAAGTCTGTGCACGGACCGATATCGAGGCCTTCGATGATGGCCGGTTTCAACGACGCCGTCAGCTTCGCAAAGTCATCTGACGACTGAATTTGCACTCTGGCAATCTCAGTAGTACGTGCAGCAGTAGCAGGTCTCTTTCTCGCTTTCGCTTCCCCTCGTTGGCTTTTAGTCGTCGTTTCAGCAGTGCTCGCTTGTGCTGTGCCTTCTGTGCCTGCTGCGCCGCTGACCTGACTCGGCACAACGCGACGCCACGGCTTAGCCCCTTGTGAAGGACCGGGAAATATGGTCATCGGTTCTTCGTTCCAGTAGCTTCCCATTGAGAAGCATACCGCCCCTCCTCCTGCAAGCACAATCTCGCCTCGAGATGTTGAAACCGCCCCTACACCCACTAGCAAAGGCCATGCTGTTGGTGGTGAGACCTGCATACTGAGGCACTCCACTTCGATTGCCGTGTTCTTGCATTTCAAGAGCAGGAAGTCGTCTGATAGAGAGTGGATATGCTTCTTTGAAACACCTCCAATCAACATCAGGGAATCATTCCAAGGGACTAGATTGGCACCTATACGCGCGCATGCAGAGTTTTCCAAGCTGCTGCGCACATCATTGGTGCGGTGCCTAAAGTTGAGTCGTGGTGTTGGTGTGACGGAAACGGACCACTCCCACACCGCGTCTTCCATGACCACGCCGCTCTTGTTGGCACCTCCTATCAGCAACCCCCAATCTTGAGCAGAACCGATCGTGGAAATCGCGGCGCCGAAGCGTACAGACGGGCGCGGTCCGTCAACGGGAATGCTGTGCCATCCGTTGTTGGCAGTCCATAAGGCGCAGTAGTGTTCGGCATCGAGTACTGTGCCGTCACTGGCTTTGCCACCGAAGACGAAAACACCAAGGGTCTGTGATTCCCCACTTCCTAATGTAACAGCTACGGCGCAATGACGATATCGCGCTGGCACAAGGTCATCCACTTTGGTCCAAGCTCCATGAACGAAGAGCCAGCAATCTGCACAAACCTGGGTAGGCGATCCGCGTCCTCCGACCAACAACGCTTCACCGTTGTGCATTGATGTGATAGTATGGCACATGCGTGCAGTAGGTAGCAAGTCACAAGGCTTGCTGATACGATCCCCGTTGTGATCTTCCCGCCTCAGGACATCCATATCGGCGAGACGAGCACGCGTCCCCTGACCTCCGTGGAAGGCCACCGAGTCCTTGTCAACAGCGAAAGCTGCTGTGAAACGTCGTGGCGTCACGGCACCAGTGGATTGCTCTGGAATCTCAAGGGCTATACTCTGCGCATCGATAGCCTTGCTGCACTCTCCGGTGGCTGCTGCCTCACTGTGGGTCGACTTGGGCGTTCTCCGTTGCTCCGAATTCGAGGCGACGAGTAGGAAATAATGACCGCCAAATAGCGCGAATTCTTCCCACTCGTCAAACGGCTCTATAGCATCCAGCCCGCTTCTGAGCGCGGGAGGGGTAAAAGCATCATCGGACCAAAGGTCCCATAGATTACGGGCCATGATTAGAGTTGGCCATCCTGCATTACGAAAACGAGTGGCTTGCTGAGTTAGCGATGAATGCAACTTAACCGCGTTGATTGATGCTTTAAGCTTGTCGAAGTGAGACAGCATAGTCTTGGCAAAGGGATGGGCTGGGCCTTGGGGAAGGTACTGTTCTATGCGATATGAAGTCAGTAGGAAAGCAATGGTATACATAGGTGAAGGATCGAGTACCTAGTATGCAGAAGCGAGCTGGATCTGTTAGCATACCACTTTGAGCAGAATTTGTGGAGTCCGCGAACCGTCTTCGATGGTACTAGCCCATCGTATAAGTGCATCAGAGTCGTTTAGCGGCATATAGGTGATGGACACCTCGGCGACGAACAGGATCGAGGACGACGGAACATCAAATTCGGCCCGCAAAAGACGTTCGAGTGTCACGAGGTCTTTGAGATCACAGCCCAAAGCCATGTACTTGTCACTGCGGAGATATACAGGCTGTTTGGCATGGCGCAGTTTGGTCTTGAGCAAAGCGTCTCGAAGAAGACCATTGCTGAGCATGGTATCCCGTTTCCGTTGCATCAGCTGTGGATAGTCGACGTCTACAAAGGTTGCCGATTGCGTAAGAGGTGCATATCTGTGCCAGAACTGGAATGGCAAGGGGTCGCTTTCAGAGTTCAGTATTTTTTTTTTCCATGTTGCCAGTGGGCGATGAATGTCTTACTCACTATCCACATCCCAAGTTCACAACAATCTTTGGCCTTGAATTACCTTCTTCTAGAAACCGACGGACCGCCTGTTCAACAGCGTGCATGCGTAGCCAGTATCCTCGATTAATCAACGGGTCTTGAAACGCGAGTCGAGCATCAGTGTACGTTCACGTGGATTCGAGGCAGAAGTCACCTACTGCGTCGAAGGAACTTTGGAACAAAGGGCTCATAGAAGTCCGGTTCATGACTGAGATACAATTTGGACACACTCCTTTTGGAAACAATGCTGCTGTCATTCGTCTGACGTGGATATTAGTTACTTGGTTTTGAAGAGGGACGCTTGGCTGAAGAGGCTGGGAAACCTCACGTTCATAATGTCAACATCTCTTCTCTCGCGCAGTGTCTTCTGCTTGCCCTTGGTCCTCGGGAGGACCTTGTTGGGCCGCATAGTGTCTTTGGCCATGTCTCGGATTGGCAGATGTTGCCGACATGGACGTGGGAGAGGAATGTTTTTGTGGTGCACCAGCCACGGCGCGGGGCTTAGCTGACGTCGGGATCCCTGCATGGGCGCGTGAACCATCGTCAGACAGTGGTAGCGGCGAGCAGCGCATAGCTCCAAAGTATCTCCATCGCCCACGCACGCAGGTATACACTCATGCTGATTTCCGCATCGCCATCGCTCGGGCCTGCGCTTACCTCTGTACGCTGCCTATAGGGCTGATCTCTCGCGAACGGCTGCCCAAAGCTCCACCAACCTCGCACGCGCATATAGTCCCCAAGCTTCGTAGTACGCCCAAGCACGCAGTCGACACCAACACACCGACACGCACGGCAGTCATGAATTTTGTCACATTCAACCAAGACCATAGCCATCTGGGCGTCGGTATGCACCACGTCTACGTCAAGCTTCATCCGTACTGACCAGCTGCTGCAGGCACGCCTAATGGCTACCGCATATACACCACGGACCCGTTCAACAAGCAGTCCGAGTCGCGCGAGGGAGATGTCTCGAGCTTGGAGATGCTCTTCTCGACATCGCTAGTTGCTCTCACACTGTCGCCACGAGTGCTGCGGATACAAAACACAAAGGTTCGTTGGCTAGGCGGCCATGGCTATACAGGTACTGACACTGTCAAGAGGCACTCGACCATATGTGAGATGACCTTTCGAACAGCCATTCTGGCCATGCGGATGAACAGGAAGCGAATCGTAGTTGTGCTCGAGTCGGAGCTCTACATCTACGATATAAGCAACCTCCAGATGCTCAAGACCGAGAAGACGTCGCCTAATCCGAATGGTACGTCGAGAGAAATGCTGCTCTACAGTTGCTGACAAGCATAGCGATATGCGCCCTATCCGCATCATCTGAAAACAACTATCTTGTTTATCCGCTACCCACCAAAGCCGCACCCGCTACCTTCCAGCCGCCTTCGCATGCGCCGCCCAAGACTGATCACATTGCGCCCACAAGCGGAGAGGTCCTGATATACGATGCGACAAAGATGGAGGCAGTCAACGTCATCGAGGCGCACAACTCCCCACTGTCCTGTATTGCGCTGAACAGCGATGGCACCCTGCTGGCGACGGCATCAGAAAAGGGCACCATCATCCGTGTTTTCTCTATACCCGATGCACAGAAGCTGTACCAGTTTAGGAGGGGTTCCATACCAGCTAGGATATACAGCATGTCCTTCAATTCCACATCGACCTTGCTCAGCGTATCGTCAGCGACCGAGACGGTCCACATCTTCCGCTTAGGAGCGCCCAACAGCAGAAGTAATAGCGTCTCTTCCGGGCCCAGCAAGCCCATGGGGGCGTCCCATGCGCGCAGCAATAGTCGAGCAAGCCAAGAGACAGAGGACGAGTTTGGTACGAGCACGGCAGATATAACGTCGCCAGAGCGGAAAGCCATCAATCCCACGTTTGGTAGCTTGATACGACGCACATCGCAAACCGTTGGAAAGTCGTTCGCTGCTACTGTCGGCGGATATCTACCTAGCGCTGTAGCAGAGATATGGGAGCCATCGCGCGATTTTGCTTGGGTCAAGATACCGCGCTCGCCCACGAGCTTGTCTTCAGGGCCTGTTAGAAATGTAGTAGCACTCAACAACAACGGCCCTCAGATCATGGTTGTCACCAGCGAAGGCAACTACTATGTCTTCAACGTAGACTTGGAGAAGGGAGGCGAGGGGACGTTGTACAAACAGTACTCGTAAGTGGTTCATCAGTTCACTGTTATTGCCTGGGACATGCTAACGTTGACTGTAGCCTTCTCGAACCGAACGAGCTTGCGGCAAGCAACTCGCAAGATGTGCCAGAGTAGGCTTCATACCGGTGTCGATGCAGATTTTCCTCATGTCTTTGTTGTTGCATTGCCTGTGGCGCATTTGGTCCTAGATTATTCCCCGTGGTGTGGCGCATATGTTTTTTCAGCAGTACCATAGTCTCGATTTGCGTGCGGATGCGCATTGAGCAGCTCCTTTGCTCAGCAATATTACTTGCTTTTCTTGCAGCACATAGATGCCAATGGTGATGTCATGGAAGTAGTACAGTTGAAACTTTATCGAGTTTGGCACTTGCATCGTGCATGAACAGATATCGTGAGGCTTGCAGATCAAGATCGAACAGTCCCGCATGTGCATTAGCGCGCCCCGGACCCCGCCGACGCGTCGTTGGTCGCTGCCTGCTGTCCAAGTACGAATGCAATTGCACCTTTTATGGTTTGACGCTCCTTCATATACACCACTCTCTTACAACACCTCTACCACCTGCAACTGACGCTACAAATTCTCCGGGCCACATCTCACGACCTTGCAGACCCGCAGCACATTCCGGCATCTGCAACCATGGTAACCCAAAATACTACAGGCAACCCGCTGAGCTCGGGTTCGCTCGCTCTCTTCATGGCGACGTCACTACCAAAAGGCGATTCTTCACAGCTCAAGAACGGAACCGAAGCTGTCGCATTGTCTGTCCACGCTGGCATGCTTGCCGTTGGATTCCGTCTCATCGGACTGGGCGAAGACGAGCGCATAGGTAAGCATCCATCTTTTTTGCTCCGCTCGTCACTTGTCATAACTCGGGAACTCATAGAAGCGCATGCAGACGCTGAAAACCCTTCCGCATTACCCAAAGAATGGAACGCATCCTCTTCATACGCTTTTCGATACGCGCACGCACAATCAGCCATGGAGTACCTTGTCAAAGTCAACAGATTGGGAGGCAAGGCGGTCGTCTACGCCCTGGCGCTGGGCGATGACAAGACTACACATTTCGAAGTTACAACCAAGGACTACATCTCAGAATCACAGCTACCGTTCAGTGTATCTGAAGACGCGTCAACCGAGGACGTGTCGCGGAAGGTGCAAGAGCTCTTCATATCCCCAGGCAGGCTGAACGATCTAGGCTCCCTTCTCAAGATCTCCATCATCCAGAAACTGGCACCTGGGTTGAACAAGCCAGGATATGAGGAGGCCAGCGAGGATCGAGAACGCACACCCACAGCAGATCAGCAAGAACCGCAACGAGGTCAGCCTGCGAATCCACGGCAACCCCCCAACGAGCCAGAGCCTGCGCGGCCATATCCGTTCCATGACCCTCTCGCCGCGCGACCAGGCTCTGGGCGGCATCTACCAGAGCCCATACCCGGCTTTGATGATGAACTGGAAGTAAACCGGCAACCAGGTCGCATGCCTGGTAATAATCCTATCAATATCGGCCACGACGACTTGTACCCACAAGGTCTTGGACCGAACGATCCTCTCAGACCACACTTAGCAGGCGGACTGCCACGGCCTGGTGGTTTCGGTGGTGGCGGTATGCATCCCACTTTCGACGATCCACTGTTTCGCGGTCAAGGCGGACAGGGCGGGTATGATCCGAGAGCACCACCCGGCGCTCGTTACGATCCGATGGGACCTGGTGATCCACTGAGGGAGGATAGAGGAAGAGGCCCCATGTTCCCAGGCGGAGGAGGCTTTGGCGGACCCGGTGGTTTCGGCGGAGCAGGTGGACGACCGCCAAATCCATTCGGTGGCTTTGGCGGTGGAGACTTCATCTGAGCGCTTCGCAAAAGTTTGCATGTACGAGACGTGAGACGATAGGTCGAGAAGACACGAAGAAAGACTCACGAATGACGATTGAAACGGCAGAAACATATGGCGTAGGTAATTCGAGTGCATGCGGCACGGACAGGGCGGTGCTGGCTGCGCCACTCCAACACCGCATCTCGGTGCTTGCGTAGGTACGATAAGTATGTAGGTGAATATGTAATATATTTAGAACTTCCGACATTCACACCCGAATATCTTCTGCAATCATACTTGTTTTGCGTCTCCACGCGCCAAATGCACTCGGTTGAGCAATAGCACTGCGGCTTAGATATGTATAACCGCCTGCAGATGTTGACCGTGGTTGGAGAATATCTATAGTCACTGGTTGCCTGACTACCATCAGTCTGTTCTAACCATGAGCTTTGAATAGATTGTCGTATGACGTAGTAGAGTATGCAACAATGCATGGCTGTGAGACGTGTGAGAGTCTCCACATGACTGCAGTACTTCTATAGCCAATAAAGTACCCCTTGATACATGTAGAACGACGGCTATAGTCACGGCTAAACTGTTTATACCGTATATCAGAACCTGCATGTATGTGTGTAGTAGTCCTTCATTCCGAAACAGTGACCCATCAACGTCTTCAGAATTAGTGACTGGACAGAGGCTACGAAGATTTGAGCAAAGGGATGTCTCGCTTGTGCTGGGCCGCCACTGTGCAGACCCCAGAAAAGCCACTCCACCATTTTCAAAGATTGAGACTCGGGCGATCAAGGAAGCTCTTTGCCAGTCTAAGATGGGATCCCTGGTCCTTTTTCTTCTCGTGTAGACCATGCAGCAATGCGATCTAGTCCACTCACTAACGATACCAATACTGTTCTCGTGTAAAGAAAATGAGGCGCATAAGAACCTCGTCCATACGCAAGGGTTGATCCGATACATGAAAGGCGCAAGTTATCCACGTGCTTCACCGCTCAATCTCGTGGCTTTCTGAGGGAGAGGTGAAAGGTAGAGGCGATGAAAGTTTTACTCCTTGCATATTTGGAATGTTCTTTCGACGCGGGGCGGACTCATGGTCTCTCCATGAGGAGAAGCTTAGCGAGGAGGGTGACGATGACGAGCTTTACAACAGCTTTGGCACACGGTATGCTACCCATTCTGATTCGGCTCCGAGACAAGGTCGGAAAGGCGAATGGCGGCTTACTGACTCGTTCTCTTCACTGTCATTCATGGATATACCTTGGGGTAAGGAGGTCTATTTACCGTCTCGTTGGGTTCGCACGGCATGTGAGACCAAAGGGTCACCCTGAGTGTGGTGGCGATCAACAAACACTACCGGTGGCTCGAGTAGCGGCTGATTGTTCATGGCTGGTGGCTGCTGAATCACTCATGCAGGTTCGCAGTAACTACCTCCTTGTATCTAGCATATCTTACTGAAGAGTCAGACGCCTTTTGGTGTGATACTAGGCCCCAGTGTTTGACATCAAACAGTGTGGGGGCTGAGAACGCGCTTGCGCAGTGCGACTCTAAACGCGAAGGAAGAATTCAGTGACAATGACATGACATCATAGCATGGAAAGACAGGTGATTGTGGTTGTCACAATGATCAGTATACTACTGTTAGAGAATCGGCGCACTTTGCTTTTGCCGCTGCGTGGAGGGTGATGGATGTGTTGCCTGCTGCCAGATGGCAGCCTCACCCGCGAGGCACAGAAGCTTACCTACACTTCCTCTTGTTCCCGCAAGGCTGTCTCAGCCCACTTCCCCTCTTTTCTTGGCCGTGTCTTTCTTTCAATGGAACCTGACGAATGCCAAGGGCTCCATGTCTTGCCTTCGGATCCGAAGATATAGGCCCGAGGTAGTGTACATGGTACTCCGGATACAAGTGGAGGGTTTGAAACTACCATTTAGCGTGGAATGCTACCCAAGCCGGCTCGAACAGCTGTCCTAGACGGGAGCATACAGCTTGGAAATGCGAAAACTTCGGATGCCGGCTTCCTGAGTCCTGTCTGCCGCGAGCCGTCACGGCGTCTAAGCGCGAACGGCTGAACCGTTAAGAAGGTAAATTTATCGCCATTCACATCCAACATCAACACGTACAATTGGCCCACCGCTTGCCGGGTTAGGGTGCCACCTGCCTAGGTAAACTAATATGCATTGGATCATTCCGCTCGATTTATGCAATTATCCATCTTTTGTCTCATCCTACGAGCGGAAATGGGGCTAAATGCAGGGCGGTTGATGATAACATTGTGCGATGCGGATCGGCAGACGGTAGGCGCGTAATCAATGGCTACGACAAATCACTGCACGCTGCACGTGGTGGGGATGGTCACATACCGAACGGAGGATTAGAAATGTCCTATTCTCATGTCTCAAAGTCGTGATAATCCGGCTGTGACCGCTGTTGCGCATGGACTCTTGCCTGTGATGGGTCATCGAATTGGTACTACGGTATCTACTAAAACTTCCTTTCGCAGATTCTCTATCTACGAATGAAGCTGAATAGCTCGAAAAATTTCGCACTGGATGAAGCACCTCGTCGGGGCTCGTGGATAGGTGCGTGCCGACGTGGTTTGGCGAAGGAATCGAGTCTGGATTGGTGTAACAATGTGTGTGAGCGCCGAGAGATCGCTACCAGTCTACTGGATATGTTATCATCTGAAGTGCAGTATGCGAGCAACGTAGCCCGATATCGATGTCTAGTGATTTGTGTTTTCGACGCTCGTACGATAACTAGGCAGGAAGCCAGGGGTGTGCTTCCCCGCAAGCGAGATGAGGAGATCCAGGTTCATCCCCCACGGAGGTTTCCTGCATGCGCTCGGTTTGCGTTCATCGTTTGCTTTGATCGGGCGGCACAGTTTCGCGCGCATTGAGTCGACGATCTTGGAGGAACATCTGTTTGTGGAAAGTGAACGGTCGCGGGAATTTCCAGCTGCCGTACCGATCTGGCTGTGCCGCAACGTTGTAAGATTGCAAAGGGGGCCGGGGATGTTATCGGACGATACTCACGCTTCAACGTCTTTTGCTTGACGCTTGACGCTTAACAAGGCTGTTCTTACAAATGTCCAAAGGTACAGCAACAATGTTGGACGGCAGCCTCCTAAAGTGCCGAAGCCAGGCAGAAGCCGTAGGTCTGTCTGCCAAGAGCCCTAACTATTTGAAGATGGTCTCCGAGCCCAGTGAACCAGGCTGTGAGGGTCAACGGAGATGCCGCCAGCATTATTCGCGTGCAAGGCTAGGAGAGTTACTACGGTGTCATGAGGGTGACGATGATTTCGACCCGATAGCCCGAAATGCATATAGCGGTTTTCATCACTGCTTTTCTATGGCCAAAACATACACACATAAGCTGCATCAGAGAGAGTTATCTTTTTGAGTCATGAAAGTAGTCAGCCTCGTTTGAGCCACCGTTCCTGGCGTTGAAGTTTTTGGTGGGTGTGTGCATGATGTGCAGACTAACTGCAAAGGGTATGCACCTCGCTGCCTTCCTCTTCGATCGTGGAAGGTAATCTGCCAAGTAATCAGGGTTGCAGTCGGATTCCAAGCGTACCCAGCTCCCGGAATTTGGGGTGGGTTCAGCCCGGCTTACATCTGTATGCGGTAAGCAGCCCGTGCGTTGCATAGTCCTATTGGCCGGGGAAGGGGCAAGCCGTACCCGGAAATAGTAAGCTGTCTTGGGCAATTCTTACGGTTGATTCGTGGTATACAAGAGGTACCCTGATGAGTCTCCAACGGGCTCCGGAGATATGTGACATAATTCTCCGTTTCGGCGCCACACGAAGAGACATAGTACTCCGAATGAATTATGAGAACGGGCGTTTGGAGAGTTCATCGTCAAGGCATTCTCCTGCACCAAGCAGAGACACACTTTGTACCCAGAGAACGTTGTGCATTGTGTGTTCTAACTACAAGGCCTCATAATCGCAGAGTGAGGACAGAAAGCCGGTCGATAGCTCCACCGGCACTGCAAGGTATCGTGGCCTGCCGCTAAGCGTATGGCGCCGGCATCCAAAGCCACCGCGAAAGTCAGGCAGAAGACGTATAAATGTGGAGACTATCACAAGCGCTCCACAGCGGATCGATATAAGCCGCTAGCGCTATGTCTTTGGTTGATGTGAACACGAAGAAAGTATTCGCTGATGAACG